>OFMA01002042.1_pt1 | contig 12093 bp, 10 predicted proteins | sample 1541011 | NCBI WGS metagenome assembly OFMA01 (sample SAMN04209225, study PRJEB22552) | human gut metagenome | biome: gut; material: feces | host: Homo sapiens | place: USA: Oklahoma
GGGCTCATGCCAGACCTTATAATAGATGCTCTATCGGCATCTGCTATGAGGGAGGTCTGGATGAGGAGGGCAAGCCTGCCAATACGCTCACCAAAGAGCAGGAGGAGCGAACCGCTGACTTGCTCATCAATCTCCATCAGCTTTTTCCGAAAGCAAAGATTGTGGGGCATCGTGATTTGCCTGGTACTTCGCCTAAGGAATGTCCTTGCTTGGATGCTCATGCGATCTTTGGTTGGATTGAGAACTTGCCGATTTCGAATCACCCCGTCCCTCTTTAGCCAAAGAGAGCTCTACCGCTTTCCCCAAGCCCCTTTTCTTCGCCATAGTTATGCAGGATGGGACCGCATGGGGAAAGGTGGGGGCTAGGCGGAGCATCAAAATCTGAAACTTCGTTTTCAAAATTTTGCATCACACCATTTCCATATACCCTATTCTATTTTCTGTAAGAAAGCTTTGGGAATATATCCTGTCGTAACAGCACACAATCCCTTGATACTCACATAAAGTTTATGATCTTTTTTGATGCGAACGACATAGCCTTCCGCTCCTTTCAAAGGACCTTCAATGACTCGGAACTTGTCGCCTTTGGTAAACTTGGGATTATACTCATCGTAAAAATCCAGTCCTTCAACACCAGAAGTTGCTACAATATTGAAGATTTTCACTTCACGTTCTGAAATTTTAGAAGGTTCTTTCAAGTTCTCTGAATTTTTGCCACGATAGAGCATCACTTTATTGAGAAATTTGCGTTCAATCTCTTCGGCTTCTGTTCTCGTAGTACGGAAAAGAATGAGAGATGGCATAATAGGAACTTCCTTCACCAGACTCTTTTTCTTATTCTTGTCCCAATATTCTTGTTTCACATCATAAATATGCTCTATCCCTTTGGCAACGAAATATGCCTTGATAGGCTTTCCTTTCCCAAAAAATATCTTGAATGCGTACCAACTCTCCTCGTTGTCTGGTTGTATCATTGTTTATTTTTTTCTATTTTGTTCAGGGTGTACTTCTCATTCCCCCGTGTCGTGAAATCATGTTTCAAAACACTTGGCAAGAAAGGGTTGGTTAGTCTATTTCCAATAACGGAAACCTCTAATCACAGACGTACTCCTGATCCAAGAGCATGATAGTCTGCAACCCTTGGAATGATTAGCTGTCCGATTCCTTTGTCCTCAAAATCCTTCCCTCAATCACTCCCGTTCTTCTGAATCTCTATATAAGAGACACAGAAAACCGAAAAACATTCTTTCAATCAACGACTTAGAAGATTGTGTACGAGAAGAATGCTGAAAAAATGTAGAATTTCGTAGAATGATATTAATTTTTTAACACGCATAATTTGCTTGTTTCCAACAATTTTCGTAATTTTGCGGTAAGATTCTGTGTCTCTTATATAAAGATTCAGAAAAATTAGTTCATTTTGGTTCATTTTACATAATCCCTCTTTTTATTCTTTTTTGTGGCTTATAGGGCTGCCAGTATCTTGGCGTTGGCATCATCTACTTCTGAGCTTTTGATGGAACGGAGATAGATTTGTGTGGTGGTTTCGGAATGATGTCCCAATGCCTCGCTGATGACAGAGATAGAGATATGATTATCTCTTGCCGTCGTTGCCCAGGAATGGCGGGCAACATAGAGGGTGAGCTTGCCCTTGATGCCTATCGTAGCTCCAAACTTTCTGAGGTGGTAGGAGATACGCGCTTCCGCATTGTGATATAGGCGTGCCTCATCCTGCTTTTTGTCAATAGTTTTATCCTGTCTTTTGTTTCCATCATCAACAAGGAAAGGAAAGAGATAAGATGAGGAGGCGGTCTGCGCCTGATACTTTTCCAACAACTCCTGCATCTCCTTCTCCCATCGGATGGTGAGACGCTGTCCTGTCTTTCTTCTTGTATAATGAAGATAACCGTCCTTGAGGTCAGATTTGCGGAGATGAGCCAGGTCGATGAAAGAGATACCGCGCAGATAGAAACTCATCAGGAATGTATCTCTTGCCATCTCTTCCTTGGGATTGAGATCCTTGACAGATTGCAGACTCTTGATCTGGCTGACATTCTCTGTAGGTATGGCTCTCTTGCGAGTTTGGGCAATACCGGTATAGACATCCGAGAAGGGATGCTGCTGTGGCGTCAGTCCCTTTGCCACAGCTTTGTTGTAGGTGGCACGGAGGATGCGGAGATAGAAGGAGCTGGTGTTTCTGCATACCTCCGCCGTATGATGCAGGTACGCCTCATACGAGCGCATCACTTCTGCATCTATCTCTTTTAGGGCAATATCCTTGTTGTCTCGGTATCGCTTAAAGCTGTTGAGGGTTGCCTTGTAATGCAGCGAGGTGCGGTATTGCCCGTTCTTCAGCAACAGGGCGATGAGGAGGTTCATGAACTGGAATAAAGACTCTGATGTTTTCTTGTTTCTTGACATAACGATTGTGTATTTATGAAATTTATTAATATATGATAGAGGCACCTCTGTCTCTATTCAAGAAACAAATATCAAGCAAATAAAACAGTTAAACTTTGTTGCTTTTCCATTCTATTGTGGCAGTTGACCCAATTTCATTGTGGCAGTTGGCGCATTTCCGTTGTGGCAGTTGGCGCATTTTCATTGTGGCAGTTGGCGAATATTTCCTATAATTGTCAGTATTTGCACAATACAACGATTGATGGCGCAAAATTACAAAATCGCCTCTATCGTATAATGGTAATCATTATTACAAAAAAAACTCCGAAGAACCAAGATTGATTCTTCGGAGTTTTTTGTACACCCTTAGGGATTCGAACCCTAGACCCACTGATTAAGAGTCAGTTGCTCTACCAACTGAGCTAAGGGTGCCTCTGCTAAAAGCTTTGTTTTCAAAAGCGAGTGCAAAGGTAATACATTTTTCTGAAACCACCAAATTTTTATGGATATTTTTTGATAAAATCTTTCATTTTATCCATTATGATTGGTTCCTGGAAGCATTATTCCTTCAGCCAACCACCTATCAGACTGATGATTTCCTGTCTTGTAGGCTCTGGGAACGACAAGATGCGAGTTTTGTGCGAACCGCCAAGACACATATAAACATGCAGGTTCTTCTTGTTCTTGGTGAAAGGCAAGCCATAAATGCCCGAAGCTCCCCAAGGATCGATATCGCCATAAATATAAACCATCTTCGGATCATTCTTGGTCAGGAACTCTACCGTATGATTATAGAGTGCTGGCGAGAACTTCACGTTTTCTGCTCCCTTTGGTACCATCAGTTTCTTCAGATAGCCTTTAGCTGTCTTGATACTGAGGTATTTCTTGAATGGTTTGGTATAATAGCCGTAATAACCCAACTCCCGGGCTGCCTGCACATCAAACGAGGCTGTGGAATTATAGTTGGTGAAATAGTCAGGTTCACACATGTTGATCCAGTAATCAAACACCGTCTTGTCATCTGCCTCTCTTGCAGGAATCTTGTTGATGTCTTCTCCCCACTGCCAGAAAGCAAAGGCGTATTCGAATACAGAGTAATCAAAAATCTCTGCCAGCGGAGCATTGAATACATATTTCTTATCGTTGCAATATTTCTCGAACATTGGCAGCAACGCAGCCTTTCGCTTGAAGAGGAGCAACTGGAAATCGAGCACCTTCTGTCGGTTTTCCTTGGTTGAAACCTGATATTGCAGGAACTTCTCATGTCGTCCATCCTCCACACCCTTGTTGAGCGGAGCTACGTATGGCACAGAAATATCTACATCATCAGGGAAGTAAGAACGGTAGAACATCGTAGTCTGTCCGCCCTTGCTGATGCCGGTAGCAATCCATTTTCCCTTGTACATCGCATGCAGGGTCTGGTTTACATGATGCAGATCATAGAGCGAATTCTCAACGGTAAGATAATCCCAGTTGCAAGGACTAGGCATCGACTTGTCGAAATAACGGTACTCTACGGTAATGATATTCGTATCGAAGAGTTTGGAAAGTTCTTCAATATATCCTTCACGCAGCGCATAGTTGGCATTATATCCTTCTGTCACGAGCACGGTAGGACGGTCGAATCCTCTATGGCAGAGCACCACCCTCTGTTCGAAATAGCCCTTGGATGCATCCTTGGCATCGAGCTGCTGCTTGATAAAGAACACATACTTTTCCGGGAAATGCGTACTTTTCAGCGTTTCCACGTTACTTACTCCAGGCAAAGCAGCCAGTTGCTTACCAGCCACGCCCAGTTCTGCCGCCAGCATCTGCAAAGGCAGGATGAAGAGCAGCAGCATCAATTTCAAGAATCTCAATTTCAAGAATTTCAATTTCATTTTCGTCTCTCTTTTATATTTTCTCTTTTTAAACTTTCGTCGGTAATCTCCACATGCTTTAAATGCTATGCAAAGGTAAGGAAATATTCTTGTCCGGCAAAAAGATTCGCCACCTTTTTTATATTATCTCCATTTTTTCTTGCGAAATCAAAATATTCATCGTATCTTTGCAGAAAGAATTTGCAGAAAGGTGGATGGCTCGCAAAAAGCCATCCTGAAAACATAGGAGATCAGATTATGACAGATACAGAAATGAACGATAGAAGATTGCCGGTAGGTATCCAGTCTTTTGAGGTTATCAGAAAGGGTGGTTATCTTTATGTTGACAAGACTGATATGATATGGAGACTTGCCAACAGGGGGAAAAAGTATAATTACCTGAGCCGCCCACGCCGCTTCGGTAAATCAGTGCTGGTCGATACGCTTGAAACCTACTTCATGGGTAAGAAGGAACTCTTCGAGGGCTTGAAGATTATGCAGCTGGAGACGGAATGGGTGAAGCGTCCTGTCATCAGACTCGATATGAGTTGTGCGGGTGCAGAACCGGAAACTCTGCGCTCTTATCTCGACATAACTTTCGACAGATTAGAGGATGAATACGGCATTACTCCTAAACCTACAGCTCAGCTTGCCGACCGCTTTGACACTATCATCCAAACCGCCTACAAACAAACTGGCCTGCAAGTTGCCATCCTCATTGATGAATACGATTCTCCATTGCAGCATTCCTGGAAGACTCCGCAGCATGAAGCATGCACCACTATCTATAGGGAGGTTTTTGCCATTCTCAAGGCAGATGATAAATACGAGAAGTTTGTCTTCATCACCGGCATCACCAAGTTTACGCAGATTTCTCTCTTCTCTGTACTCAATAATCTGAGCAATATCAGCTTTGAGCCGGAATATGCTGCCATCTGTGGTATTACGAAAGAAGAGGTGCTGCGCGATTTTAAGCCGGAAATCAACAAATTGGCAGAATACGAAGACTGGACATTCGATGAAGCTGTAGCACAACTGACGGCATATTATGACGGCTATCATTTCAGTCGCCGCAATATGGTGGATGTATTCAATCCGTTCAGTCTCATCAATGCCTTGGCTGATTCTGATCTGAAGAACTACTGGGCTTCGTCGGGCGCAAACTCGTTGCTTCCTAAGTTCGTTAACGACATGGAGATAAAAATGAAGAATTTTGAAAATTGCCCAATAGACAGCGATACTTTGGAGACTTCGGATGTGACAGGAGGCGGTGCTGAACTATTCCTCTACCAATCGGGATATCTTACAATAAAAAGTTATACAGAAGGCATCTATATGCTTGGCATTCCAAACTATGAAGTTCGCAAGGCTCTATACAGGATTGTATTGCCCGCCTTGACGATGCAATCGAATGCACAAGTAATAACCACCCAAAATATGTTGTTGTATTCCCTGAAGCTTGGCAATCTTCCTGAAGCTATGAAATGCCTGAAGGCGCTCATTGCGGATGTGCCCTACAGCAACAAGAAGCTTGCCAGCATGAATATGGAGGAGCGCTACCGCCTGATTCTGAGCACCATCTTTAATGCCATCGGCTGCCGTGTGGAAGTAGAAAAGATGATTGCTACGGGCAGAATTGATATGGTGGTAGAAACCACTAACTTCATCTATATCCTGGAGCTGAAGCTATCTAACAATGGCGGCATTTCTGCAGCCGAGAACCAGATGAAGGAAAAGAGTTACACCGAGCCCTTCAAGGCCGACAAGCGCAAGGTCATCGCCCTGGCAGTGGAACTCGATGAAACAGGCAAGGGACTGATAGATTGGAAAGAAGTGGAAGATGGTGTGTAAAATACAAATACAACTCCAAACAAGATCGTTATGAAAGTATATTGGGATAAGACTGCAGTAATAGGTTTGGTGGGGTTTATGATCTCACTCATGCTGATATTGTGCTTCATGGACAGGCTCAGTTATCCTCTGGTGGGGATATTTCTCTGCCTGTTTGGCATCTTACTCTGCAGAATATATGGTGCTCTGCCAAAAGCAGGAAGCCCCGAAAGACAGAAGATAGTAAAGGAGAATGAAAACGAGAACGAAAACGAGAACGAGAAGGATAATGAGATAAGTAGTTTCTATGCCTTCAGCGTGCTTTTCTGCCTGGTGGTCAGCATTCTCAGTCTTGTCATCGGACTCATCCTAGCCTTTATCGGCAACGGAGAAGCCAGCTATATCTGTGCAGCCATCTTTGGGGTATCATTCGCAGCCTTCCTTCTCGGTTCGTGGTGGAAAACCACCAGCATAGCCTCCAAAGCCGATTGGAGCGACTGGGGGTGGCTATAAAATATAGAAGAACCATCAAACAGATTCAAAGCCAGCCTTCTCCTGCGAAAAGACTGGCTATCTTTATCATCTAGATTCATTCACTATAAAGCTCTTCCCTGGATATCGTGGTACTCCATAAGCCCACTTTCTCATCCTCCTCATGGTGGTTGATACCCGTATAGGTAAGACTGCTGTCCTCGTAGCGCTTGAACTTGAAGACGGCATCGTTCATCAACGCCTCATTAAAAACACCCAGGTTCACCAGCAACTCAAAATCCTTCTTGGTCAAACCCGTAACCTTAGCAAAAAGACCAGGCTCCAACTGCATGATGACATCCCGAAGACTGCGCTCACGATAATCCGTAAGATACATAAATATAGGAATGCGAGTGGCAAACTTGATGAGTTTCTCCTGTATCATCTTGCGCTTGCTCTTTACCTCCTTCTCCTCTTCGCTTAATTCCTTCTTCTCCTTTTTCGAAAGACCATCCTCCGAGTCTGAAGCCATTTTCTTGGTCTTCTTGATATGGTCGGTCTTGGTGATGATGGTCTGGATATCCTCATTCAAACTTCTGAATCCTTCGATGTTCATCAGAGCTTGCATCGCCTGCTCGTTATTCAAAAGCTTTTCCAGCACACCATTCGTCACATTCACCAGCGTGGCACTCTCCCATCTCCTGGCCAGCAAGGTGGCAGAAGTATTGCTCGTTGCCATATCAAGCACCTCACCTGCGTTCAAAGCCTTCATCGCTCCATCCTGATAGCAGATTACGGGCAAGAAATGAATCAGATCATCCACCTTCTGCTCCGGAGTCTTGTCGGCATCCACATTCAGCTGACTGCTATATTCCGCCAACTTTCTCAAAGCCCTGTTTGGCGAGAAATCGAAAACGTAACACTCCTGCTTCAAAATCTCCGTCTGGTTAGGATGCAACCCATCACGATTGGTAATGGTCCATGGCGACTGAACCCGGAAAGCGGCCTGGAAGTAGGTTTCCGGACTCGACGTATCACGAAGCATAAAGATGCCAGTCCATGGTTTCACGGTTACCCCCGTGGTCAGTTTGCCACAACTCAAAGTGATGGATTTGCAATGCAGAGGATCCGGATTCTCCATCGCCCGCTCTACAGGCGCAAGGGCATCAAGTCCGATTCCTGCCTTGGTTCCAGCACAAACAATCACCTGATATTCATGATAGAAAGTGTTCTGCGATTCTGCCAGCAGATTCCTCATAGCATAGCAGGATGCCACGTTGGGCAGGAACCACAGCGTATGTGCCAGCACACCGTAAAGTCTTGAATCACAGAAAGGAAGAGGCGGCTTTCTGTTGTTTTGCTTCAAATGGTCGATAGATGCAGGCAGATAGTTGCCACGCAACAAGTCGAGCCATTTCTGCACATCATCATGAAAACGGAAGCATGCCTCCTCGCCTTCTCCATCTGCCAGGAAGAACGTATTGAGGTCGAACTCGTCAAACTCTCCATCATTCGCCACGGCAGCAATGGAAGGTGGCAACTGATAGGTCATCAGCACCATTCTCGGGAGCGAGGCATAGGGGTTCATCCTCTCGGGCAGCGATGTATCCTCCGCAGCATACCCATGCAAGGGTAATGCCTGGGGTTGAGATGATAGTTGATGAGAAGATTGCGGATGAGAAATCTTAGGATGCGCATTCTCCCACTCCTCCTTGGCACGCTGCTCATCGGAATAAGTCCAGTTGTAGATTTCATCCTCGATAAAGTCGCCCGAAGCAAGTGCACGGAATGGCGTGCCCGAAAGATAGAGATAATGACGAGCCGTGATTGGCATCATGTCCTCATCGAAATAATCAGGATTTTCTATCTCCTGACTCAGTTCCTTCTCCGATTCTACCATGGCTTTCTTCTGCACCTTGATGTCTTCCCTGGAGCCAATCAGTTCCTGCGCTTCCTCTCGCCATGCACCAAAATGATATTCATCCAGCACCACGCAATCCCAGTTGAAGGCTCGCGTCCATTCGTGTTTCGCCTTCATGCCTCCGCTCTTGCTCTTGCCCAGGAAATCCTGGAAGGAACCGAAGCAGACGAATGGCTTGTTGATGTCGATGTCCTCATCGGTTTGAGTCTTGGCATTGATGAATTGCCAACCCTCGAAATCCTGATGGCGCATCAGGTCTTCCTCCCAAGCTTGCGCCACGGCAGGCTTGAAGGTAAGCACCAGCAGTCGGCGCCACTTCATGCGAAGCGCCAACTGATAGGTAGTAAAAGTCTTGCCGAATCGCATCTTGCAATTCCAGAGGAAATGAGGTGTATGCTCATGGTCATGTTGGAAGCGATTGAAATATTCGGCAGTCTTGTTCACGGCTTCCTGCTGCTCAGGTCGCATCGGGAAATTTTCGGTGCGGTCGTAGATCGTCTCGCTTCTGTCTCTCACGGCAAGCCATGCCTTCTTCACATCCTCCGGGGTGCAGCGGAACCATTCGCCAGCCACTTTCTGACAACCCATTCTGAGCAGCATGCGGTGCACCTCATGATCGGTGAAGACTGTTCCGTCCTGCCGCATCGCCGATTCTTCGAAGACGATGTTCACAGGGTCGCCGCTTGGCTTCACTATCTGATATTGTTGATGAATTCGGGTAATCGTATCCTGGGTGGTATAGCCCACCTTGAGCAATCCCTTCAAGTCGGGGTTATGCTTATCTCTGTAAGCATAGATTTTAGGCTGCGACTCCGATTTCTCGGGAAATAAATTCTGCGTCATAATCCATGATGTTATGTTGTTATATATAATAAGGTGGAAGCAGGAGAATGCTCTCCTGCTCCCTTACCCTATTCTGATCTTGTTCAAGATTATTCCATCGGACGAATCATCGACTCGATGAAGGCGATTTCATCAGATGAGAGTTTGTACTTGCGATAGAGCATCTCGTCGGTCCAAGGATGAGAGAAGTCTTGGAGGGGGACGAAAGAATATACTCCTCTAGCAGCATTTTGGGTATTTTTCTTGAACAACACAAAGAAGCGGAAAAACTTGGTACGCATATAAGAGATTATATTCTCTGTTTCTGCCCCCGAAGCACATGGACCTATCATAAGATAGGTTTCTGTACAAAGAGAAAACTTTTCACCAATAAAAGGCTTACCGATTACCAAATATGGGAAATCTCCTCTTTCGCCATAAGCTTTAGCAATAAATACCTTATAAGATTCTATAGCTTTAACGTTTTGCTTGACTTGTTCTTTATTGATAAAACCATTTTCTGGATAAGCATAGACTTTTAGCAAAGAATTATTTGCATTAGTCTTATACGGGTTTATATCACCAAATGGTTTTCTCGGACTTACTATTTGTTCAAAACTCTTTTCTTTAAGTTTTCGGACTTTACGCAAAATAGGTATAGCCTGATTAAAGCGCACAAATGATGAAGAATTATTCTCCAGTAAAGGTCGCTTCATTTCAAAAGTCTGCTTATTTCAGATATTAGTAATCTTACAATCTCCTCTATAATCACGATTCCATTTGAAATAACATACACCTCCAGACAAATCAACTCCTGGGAAACAATCTGAAGAATTAAAATAATCCACCAGAACTTCGATTCTATTGTCCGTCAACATATCCTCTCTAAAAACATCCAGTCCCTTTCCACCACTAAACCATCTAGAAGGAATAATCATAATTAAATAATGAGGAGCAAGTTTCTTTGATTGATTAACAAAAAGTTGATATAAAGGTGTTGCACTACTTCCTTTACCTCCACCATCATTCAGCTGATACGGCGGATTGCCGATAATTACATCGAATTTCATATTGTTGAATAATTCTTTTGGATTGTCTGTATGAATAAACTGATAAGCATGGCTTTCCTTATCCTCGCCACGCTCGTACACTTCTCGGCTTGCGCCGCAATAGATACACTTGCCTGTAGATTCATTCCAGGTATGCGGAATCTCGTGGAAGGCGATGTTGCCGGCAGCCTCAACAAAGCGACTGATGCTATACTCGCTGCTGGCATCCTTGCTGCAATAGAGCGAACGGCGGCTAACCAGGGAAGTAAGCTCCGTTATCGCCATGCCATACACCTGATGATGCAGGATATGGTCAAGGCGCTTCTGCATATCAGGAATCTCTTCAGAGAGACCATCCAGCAGACGCTTGGTTATCTCACGAAGAAACACGCCGCTCTTGCAGAACGGGTCGAGAAACTTCACTTTACTATCGCTCCAAATCTCCTTTGGCAAAAGATCGAGCATGCGGTTGGCTATCTCAGGAGGAGTGAACACCTCATCGTTGCTCAGATTGGCCAGGCAACTGAGCACATCGGGATTATAATTGATCATGGTCGGGAAGATTAAGATAATGGGCCAACGGATATTCCTTGATAGGCTCATGCACGAAGGTTGGCTCGCCCGTATCGGCAAAGAGCAAACCCTCCTCCTCCGGTTTCGGCTTGTCAAACTCCACGTTCTTGAGCAAATCATCAAGACGGAAGTCACGACGCTTCACTTTGCCACCGCCCACGAAGCCCCATTCCGAGAAGACGATAGGTTTCCCGGAAGACGTTTCCATGGTGAGGGCATCACCACAAAGAATGTTTTTGGCATAAAGAAACTGAATGCAACGCTCATAAGGGGCACTGCATTCCTGATGAAACACACGTTGATAGCGCTCCATGAAATCATCATAGAGCCTCTTCTGACAGGCAGCCACATTATCGGGCAGCAGCTCCACGCCGTACATCGAACTGATGGCGAGGGCGGCATACAGTTCGTAGTCGTATCGGCTCTTACCATACTGGCACTCCACCACCTCTAGTTTACGGCGCTGAATTTCGATGAGGAAATTGCCGTTGCCGCAAGCCGGTTCCAGGAATCGGGAGTCGATACGCTCCGTCTCTTCCTTCACCAGGTCGAGCATAGCATTCACCTCACGCTTGGCGGTATAAACTTCTCCATGCTCCGCCACTCGCTCACGCGAAACTACCTGTCTCTCATTATCAGAATCTTGATTATTTATCATGTTTTGGTCGGACATTTAAAAATCAATAATACATGAAAGACTTGTTTTTCAAAGACTTATCGTATAAAGTCTTATCTAAATATTGTGGAAAGAAAAAGGCGCACCCACATCCTTTTCATTCCTAAGTCCGGGCTGTCCGACCAAAGATTACCCATGCAACGAAACGAAAGGAAGGGGTACGCCTATAGCTAGGCGCATCCTCATCCTCAGAAGTTCGTTGCTATTGTCTGGTCGGACTATTTGGACTTAGAACTTCATCGAACTAGATACGAAATCTATTTCATCCACAAAGACAGACGTCATCGCCCTAAGGCGAATCCATCCAAATGCAAAGTAAATGCAAACGGGCGCAATGAAAGCTTGCTTTCAAATTGCCGAGTGCAGCTTTGCATTTGCAAAGATACTGCAAAAATCAGAGATAGCAAAAAGATTCGCCACCTTTTTTATATTATCCCCCATTTTTTCTTGCGAAATCAAAATATTCATCGTATCTTTGCAGAAAGAATTTGC
>OFMA01002046.1_pt1 | contig 12077 bp, 9 predicted proteins | sample 1541011 | NCBI WGS metagenome assembly OFMA01 (sample SAMN04209225, study PRJEB22552) | human gut metagenome | biome: gut; material: feces | host: Homo sapiens | place: USA: Oklahoma
CACACGATCTTGCGACCACAGGCACCTGAAGCCTGCGCGTCTGCCAATTCCGCCACTCCTGCATTTCTTGTCTTGCGACTCTCATGTGCCGCTCAACAAAATATATACTACCAGATGATTCCGAATCTGTCAACAGCTTTTTTCAAATTTTTTCAAAAAATTTCAAATTTTCTTTTTTGCCCCGAAAAGCCCGCCTTCCACAGGGCTTTTCGGGAGATCCTGCATCACCTGGACTCCCGGCAGGAAATTGCCGTCAGCAGCGTAAGTCCGAAGAAAATACAGAAATCAGAAACATTGAACACAAGTCTGCGGAACTTCTCCGGTCCAAACCGGAAACTGACATAGTCGGTCACGTAACCTCTCTTATGCCGGTCATACCAGTTCGACATGCCGCCGCCAATCGTAAGCGCAAGCCCTAACTTCTTCGCCTTACACTTACGTCTGCCCGCCAGCGCGCCGAGACGCGCCCACAGTCCGGACAGCAAAAAGAAGGTGAGAATTTCCACCTTCTTCGTGCTGTCCGCGAAGCCGCCGCCCGCTACACCGCGGTTATGGCATTTCCGCAGGACAATATGTCCCTTGCAGACCGGGATCTGCTCATTTTCCTTTAACTGCTCTTCTGCCTTCTTTTTCAGGCGTCCATCCGCAAGGAAAACAGCTCCCGGCAGCAGAGTCCAGATCATTCCTCTTCCGGTGCCTCTGCTTCTTTTTCCGGCGCTTCTTCCGGTGCTGCTGTTTCGGTTTCTTCTGCTTTTTCTTCCGGCTCTTCGTCGAGAACTTCCTCTGCGGTCTTTTCTTCCTCAGATACTTCCTCCTGGCCTTCCTCTTCCGGTTCTACGTGTACGAACTCTGCATCCTCCGGCTCTTCTTCTTTTTCCGGCATAGCAGCACCGCAGCGCATACAGAATGCTGCGTCTTTCGGAACACTTGCACCGCAGGCCGGGCATACGATACGGCCTCTCTTGTTTGCCACATCCTCTTTGCAGTCTGCAATCTCTTTTTCCAGATCGGTAATATCTTTGCAGATGCCGGCAAGATTCTCGTCGAATGCTTCGCCGTTCAGATAGCGGTTGTAGATGATCTGTCCGATATCCTGGTAATTCTTCTCAATCTGATCCTCAAGTGCATGCTGACGGGTGCGGATTTTCTGAATTTCTACGAATTCATCTGTTTTCTTTCCCACAGTATTCACTGTTTTTTTCAGTGTTTTACTTAAATTTCCAAAAAAATCCTCTGCCATAGTTAAAACCCTCTCTTTCTTATCTCTTATTTCAAGAAAACGCCAGTTTCACGTCTGCTCCGCTGTGTTTTCCAGTTACCTTATTTCTGCTCTAACTTTGGAACTTCCTGACCGCGCAGGAGAATCGTCGGCCCGCCGGTCTTTTCAATATAGTCTTTTGTGATGATAACCTCTCCGATGCTGCTGTCCTTTGGAATCTCATACATGATATCCAGCATGAAATCCTCGATGATCGAGCGGAGTGCTCTCGCACCGGTATCTTTTTCCAGCGCTTTTCTTGCAATAGAGCGAAGTGCATCATCATCAAATTCCAGTTTCACCTCGTCGAGTTCGAGCAGTCTCTTATACTGCTTCAGGATCGCATTTTTCGGTTCTTTTAAGATCTCGACCAGCATATCCTCGTTGAGACTCTCCAGCGTAAATACGATCGGCAGACGGCCAAGGAACTCCGGCACCATACCGAAAGTCCGAAGGTCTTCTAAGGTCACCTGTGACAGCAGGTTCTTATCCCCATCGTACTTGTCCTTCAGATCCGCCTGGAAGCCAATGGAAGCTGTCTTGTTCAGACGCTCCTTGATGATGTCCGTCAGATCCGGGAAGGCACCGCCGCAGATAAAGAGAATATTTCTGGTATTGACGGTCTCGAGCGGAACCATCGCATTTTTGCTGTTGGCTCCCACCGGAACTTCAATGTCGCTGCCCTCGAGGAGCTTCAGCATTCCCTGCTGTACCGCTTCTCCGCTGACGTCTCTCTGGTTTGTATTTTTCTTCTTGGCAATCTTGTCGATCTCGTCGATGAAGATGATACCGTGCTCCGCGCGCTCCACATCGTTGTCTGCGGCCGCTAAAAGCTTGGATACCACGCTTTCAATATCATCACCGATATAACCCGCTTCGGTAAGGGATGTGGCGTCCGTGATGGCAAGCGGCACATCTAAGAGGCGTGCCAGCGTCTGCACCAGATACGTTTTTCCGGAACCGGTCGGTCCGATCATCAGCATGTTGGATTTTTCGATCTCGACATTTCCGTCCTGCGGTGCAAAGACACGTTTGTAATGGTTGTAAACGGCAACCGACATGACTTTCTTTGCACGTTCCTGGCCGATGACGTATTCGTCAAGCATCGCCTTGATCCGGTGCGGCGGCGGAATGTCCTTGATGGAAAATTCTTTTGTTTTCTTCTTTTCTTCTTTTTTCTTTACCCGCTGCCGGTTCGGGATCTGGTTGGAAAGCCCGGAGAGATCGAACATGCCGATGTTCGGCATGTTGTTCATATTGTTCATCATCTCATTGATCTGGCCCGGGTTCTGGTTCATGGTATCAAAGCTCTTCTGCATGCAGTCCGGGCAGATATTGATGTTCCCCGGAAGGGTAATCATCTTTCCGGCTTTGCTTTCCGGTCTGCGGCACATGAAGCAGACTTTTTCATAGGTATCTTCTGTATGATGGTCAGAGCTTTTTGTTTCCGCCTTCGTTTCGTCCGCGGTACCGTCCACTCTGTCTTTCTCTTCTGACATGGTTTTTCAAATTCCTTTCTGTAATAGATCGCTTGGTCTAGCTTGATTATAGCCCAAAAGCCATAGGGTCACAAGTAAAAACTTTCTTAAAAATTACCAACTTTTTTAAGAATTTTACAAATTCAAAAAATTATATCAAAAAATGCAGAAAAAGGCGGACAGCCAGGCGTTCGTGTTCCTGTGCTGTCCGTCTTTTTTCTCTTAGGAAATAGTTATTTCGAGTTTTTATCTGTTGCCAAACGGATTCTGAATGCCCTGATCATTCTGATCGGAGCTTCCTGTTCCGTCGTTTGTGGTTCCGTTGCTGCTTCCGCTCGTCTGCGGCATATCTGCTGCAGAGCCAAGGGTCAGCGTCAATGTCACTTCTTTGTATTCGCCGTTGTCCGCACGCTGTACGGTGACGTCTACGGTCTCGCCTGCCGCATAATAGGTCAGTGTCTCTTTTAAGCCTTTGGCGTTCGAGATGCTTCTTCCATCAAATGTGGTGATAACATCACCTTTCTTGAAGCCCGCATCGGCTGCCGGACTGCCGTCTACAACGCTCATGATGCAGACACCGGTCGGAATGCCGTAGTTCTGGGAAACATCTGCGCTGACATCTGCCATATTGATTCCGATATAAGCGGCCTCATCATCGCTGACTTTGTATCTTGTTGTCAGGTTCATCAGGTTCTGCAGAATCGGCTCTGCTTTCGAAATCGGGATCGCAAAGCCCATGCCCTCGACCTGTGTGGAGCTGTATTTTGCTTCGTTGATACCGATCAGCTCACCGTTCATATTCAGAAGGGCGCCGCCGCTGTTTCCAGGGTTGATGGCTGCATCGGTCTGGATCAATCCTTCGGAGGTAATCGTCTCGCCGGTGCTCTCATCCTGGCTGGAGATGGTACGGTCTTTTGCGCTGACATAGCCGCTCGTCAGGGACTGGCCGGTTCCCAGTGCATTTCCGATTGCCACAACCTGATCGCCGACCTCAAGGTCATCGGAATTTCCCATCACGGCAATTTTGATCTGGCTCTTTGTCTCGTCTTTGATGTCGGAAAGTTTGACAGCAACAACAGCAAGGTCGTTGTCCGCATCGGTTCCTTTGATCTGGCCTTCTACCGTCTCATCGTCGATAAAGCTGACGGAAAGAGACGTCGCACCGCTGACAACGTGGTTGTTTGTCGCAATCAGGAGCTCATCGTCGTTCTGTCCAACAATAACTCCGGTTCCGCTTGCAGGAACTTCCTGGCTTGTGGTTCCGAAGAATGTCTCAACTTCTTCCACCGTTGTCGTAGAAATTGCTACCAGAGACGGCATCGCACTCGATGCAACATCTTTCACGGACATCTCGCCGGTTGCTTTTACGGTATCGGAGGTATCACTGCTGTCCGCTGCCGTTGTTGTGGTGGTCGTCGGAATTGTAACTTCCTGCTTCTGCTCTGTCGCTGTACCGATCACTTTCGTACCGACTGCTGCAGTCCCAATGAAAACACCGCCTGCCACGAGTCCGAAGCACGCTGCCATGGCAAGTGTCATGCCCCATTTCTTTGCGGCTGACATTGGTTTTTTCGCTTTCTTTTTGTGATCCTGCGGCTGCGGAACGGCAGAAAACTGCGGTTTTTCCTGCTTCGGAGCACTCTGTGGCTGTGACTGATACTGATAATGCTCTGTCTTTGCAGAAGATGTCTGCTCTGCCTTTGCCTCCGACGGATCTGGTTTTCCGGTGTAGGAAGCGCTGTTATTCTCCTCGCCGGTCTTTCCGCTGATTTTCGGATTCACCCAGCTGTAGGTTGTCGTTTTCTTTTCTTCCGCCTTCGGCGCTTCTGCGGTTTCCTGCACAGCCTCCGTCTCTGCCGCGCTCTGCTCTGCTGCCGTTTCTGTCTTTACTTCTTCTGTATGCTCTGCAGCTTTGGTTCCCTCTGCTGCCTCACCATTTATTTCTTCTTTTTTGAACTCTTCACTCATGGCTGATCCCTCTTTCTCTTTTCTATCTCAGGCACCGATACACAGTGCTCTTATTTCTTTCTTCATTTTCTACTGCTTATTGTACGTTAGAATTGTGTTGAAACTGTGATAATTTTGAAAAAAGAGGAATTTTATGCTGCGGTTTTTTATTCTACCGTAACCGATTTCGCCAGGTTTCTCGGTTTATCCACATCGAGGCCTCTGCCGATCGATACGTAGTAGCCAAAAAGCTGCAGCGGAATGATCGCCAGGGAGTTTGCAAAAATCGGATTTGTCTCCGGCAGATAAACCACGTAATCGGCTGCTTTTTCCACTTCTGTATTGCCAACGGTCGTTACCGCCATAACAAACGCGCCTCGTGTCTTCACTTCCTGAATATTGCTGATCGTTTTCTTGTAGAGCTCCGGCTGGGTCAGCACGGCTACGACAAGGCGTCCGTCCTCAATCAGGGAAATGGTTCCGTGTTTCAGCTCACCGGCTGCATACGCCTCGGAATGGATGTAGGAAATCTCTTTCAGCTTCAGGGAGCCCTCCATCGAGATTGCATAGTCGATACCGCGTCCGATGAAAAAGACGTGTTCTGCCGCAAGATAACGGTTGGCAAAACGCTGTACGTTCTCCTTGTGGGACAGCAGCAGCGAAATCTGCTCCGGCAGGCGCTCGAGACTCTGGATCATCGCATCGAAGTCATTCTGCGAAACGGTTCCGCGTACTTTGGCAAACTTCATCGCCAGAAGATACTGCGCGATAAGCTGTGTGCTGTACGCTTTCGTTGTCGCAACAGCGATCTCCGGACCGGCCCAGGTGTACATGACATTGTCTGCCTCACGTGCAATCGAGCTTCCGACTACGTTTACAATACCAAGGGTACGCACGCCCTTTTCTTTTGCAAGGCGGAGAGCCGCAAGAGTATCAGCCGTCTCACCAGACTGGCTGACGATGACCACGAGCGTATTTTCCGGCAGAATCGGATCACGGTAGCGGAACTCGCTTGCCAGATCTACCTCAACCGGGATTCTTGCCAGCTTTTCGAAGACGTATTTTGCTGTCACACCGGTGTGGTATGCGGAACCGCAGGCAACGATAAAGATTTTGCTGATCGCGCGGATTTCCTCATCGGTCATGCCGAGTTCTTCGATCACAACATCACCGTTTTTAATACGCGGAGTCAGCGTATCTTTTACGGCTTTTGGCTGCTCATGCATTTCTTTCAGCATGAAATGCTCATAGCCGCCTTTTTCTGCCGCATTCATATCCCAGTCGATGTGGGTTGCCTCTTTCTCCAGCTCCTCCTCGTCGATGTTGTAGAAATGAAGGCCATCGCGGGTCAGTTTCACGATCTCCTCATTTTCCAGGTAATAGACGTCTCTTGTATATTTCAGGACAGCCGGGACATCCGATGCGATCAGATTGCCCTCCGGGCTCGTTCCTACAATCAGCGGGCTGTCTTTGCGGACCGCATAAACCTCATCCGGGTGATCGCGGAACATGATGCCAAGGCCATAGGATCCCTCCATGCGGTGCATGACTTTTGAAATAGCATCGAGCGGATCGCCTTTATAATAGTAATCCAGCATATGGGCAATGACCTCGGTGTCGGTCTCAGACAAAAATTCGTATCCCTTTCCGGCCAGTTTTTTCTTCAGTTTCAGATAGTTCTCAATGATGCCGTTGTGTACGACGACGATCGAATGATCGTGGTTAAAGTGCGGATGCGCGTTCAGATCGGACGGAACACCGTGGGTTGCCCATCTGGTGTGGCCGATGCCGACGGTTCCCGGAAGGGTTGCGCCGTCCTGTGTCAGCTCCTCAAGTACTTTCAGGCGTCCTACCGCTTTTTCCATCCGGATTTTTTCTCCGTCATAGACAGCAATTCCGGCCGAGTCGTATCCGCGGTATTCCAGCTTTGCCAGTCCGTCCAGCAGTACCGGGGCAGCCTGGTGAGTTCCAATATATCCAACAATTCCACACATAGATTTTGTCCTCCTAACAGTAAAAGGCGGCACCCTTGTTCTATTTTCAAGTTATGCCGCCTCTTCGCTTCTTGTTCTTTACACTTTTACCACGCTGCCCCGTTCCTTGTCAACCTTATGGAGCATTTCGTATTTACTTACAAAAACTTTCCAATTTTGTTTTTTACTTTCATTTATTTTTGTTTGTGCTTTTTTCTTCTCTTTCCGTGATACTCCCACCACATCTTGTTGGACGTACACCAGCGGATCACGCCGTCCGGAAGACTCTGATAGCGCTTTCCAAGGAAATATCCCACATACTTGAACCCGCTCTGGAAAAACAGTGTCGCAAGCAGCCATGGTTTATGAATCCTGCAGACATAAGCCGCCGATTTTTTCACCATGCGGATGCCCTCTCCCTCCGACGGATACGCATCGAAAATCTCCGGATGCTGTGCCTGGGACACGCCGAGATCAAAATTGCGGTGAAGCTGCGCCATGCAGCCGTAATTGTGGGAATGCACCACTTTTGCATCCGCCGCATAGGCAATTGCATAGCCTGCCTGCACGAGATGGCCCGCATAGATCATATCCTCATTGAACAGCGTGCTCTTCACGAAGCCGCCCAGTTCCTCATACGTTTCGCGGTCATACATTGCGCAGACGTTGGAACAGAAAAATGTTTTGACGCCGAGTTTCGGAAGATCGCCCGCATCCTTGATATCGCTCTCTTCCGGATAATTAAACCCTCTCGTAAACCGCTCGAGCGTACGGCAGTCCTCGCGCGGAAGCTGCCGTGCATACGCCGCTTTCACATGCGGCAGCGAAAATTTTTCCACCAGATGTTCCACGCACTCGTTATCGTACGGCATGGCATCCTGGGTCATAAAAAGCAGAAGGTCCGCATCGGAACTCTCCGCCATCGCCCTTCTTGTTCCGCCGTGGTCGAACTCGCTTGGCTGGATATGCTCCACCATAATCTTGTCTGAAAGCTGCTCCCACGCCGGATTCCAGAACTTTTTCCCCGTATTCACGACCCGGATCGAACGGATCGGGTAAGTCTGTTTTAAAAGGCGGGGCAGAAGTTCTGCGAACTCCTGCCCTGGTTTATACGTTGGTATCATGACATCAACGGTATATTGACTCATCTTGTCGTATTCTCCCTGTATTTTAATCTCCTGCTACCACAGAATCTGTTGCAGCGCCCGGTCCCTGATTCAGTACATACTCAATCATGCTGTCATCGTAGCCGCTCTTTCTTGCAATGTAATCGCTGTATTCTGTTACAGCCGCCGACGGATCATAGCCAAGAGACGGATACAGATAGGCATGCAGCTCCTTTACATTGTGCTCCAGCGTAACCGGAATTACAACATCAACGCCAAGTGCACTTTCTACATTTTCTCCATAACACAGCTGGAACGGATACGCGTACGATGTTCCCATTTTATACGTTACCGCATGCATGCCAAGCTCCAGAATTTCGCTTTTGGTAAGACTGGTGCTGACATTTCCCATAACTTTATCCAGAATTTCCGGAATCTTCGTCGGATTCTGTTTGATCTTCTGTACCATTAGATTAATAACGATACGCTGACGGCTCGTACGTTTTGCATCATCACCGCCGCCGTAACGGATTCGTGCATATGAGGTGGCAAGTGCGCCGCTGACATGGCGGACTTCCGTATAATCATCTCCAAGATCCTCATCGTACGGGATCGCCTCATATTCCACACCCTGTGCCTCGGATACTTCTCTGTTGTAATTGTTTGCATGAACGCATTCTGCATTTGACATTTCAATATCAAGTCCGCCCAAAACATCAATTGCATCGGCAAGTGCTTTAAAGTTTACCGTAACGTAATCCGTCAGTGCAAGGTCGAGGTTCGTATTCAGCATGGAAAGCATACTCTCCGGGCCGCCGCGGTTATAAGCGGAATTTGCCTTGTCGAACTCGTAATATTCATCCGTATATTTTGCCATGTTCATCCAGGTATCACGCATAATCGACACCATACGGATTTCCTGATTGTCGTGGTCAATACAGCACAGGATAATCGTATCACTGTTCATACTTTCTGCCAGATCAGAGCCCTCCACACCTCTGGCATCCACGCCGACCAGCGCGATCACCTGTGTGCCGGACATCTGTGAAAGTTCGGTGTTCGCTTTGACTTCACTGTTGATCTGAATCTGAGAACTGTCCAGCGTATCCTGATTCATCTTGTCCATCGAACGGTTGATCCATGCATAGACAAACAGAATTCCGGAAAGGATCAGCAGTACTGCAATTTCAATTCCGAAAATAATTTTTCTCCGGCGCATCTTTTTATATCTTCTGCTCTTTTTATAATTTTTCTTCGACATCTCTTTTCCCCTTATCTTTTAGTAAGCGTTTTTATTCACAAATCCTTTGAAAAAGGTCAGGAACAGAATTTTAAAATCAAGTCCCAGTGTCCAGTTTTCAATATAATACAGATCACAGTCAATACGCTTGCGGATGGAAGTGTCCCCACGGTATCCATTCACCTGCGCCCATCCTGTAAGACCGGGACGCACTTGATGTTTTACCATATAACGTGGGATTTCCTCCCGGAATTTTTCTACAAAGAAAGGTCGCTCCGGCCGCGGTCCGACCAGGCTCATATCTCCTTTTAAGATGTTAAAGAGCTGTGGAAGCTCATCAATGCTGGTATGGCGCATGAATTTTCCAAATCCCGTCACACGCGGGTCATTCTTCACGGTCCATGCCTTCTTTTCTTTCTCCTCCGTCTGAACTTCCATCGAACGGAACTTGTACATTTCAAACGGTTTGTTGTGCAGCCCGACACGTGTCTGCCGGTAGATCAGCGGACCCGGCGAGGTCAGTTTGATCATAAGGCACGAAAACAGCATCACCGGCGAGAACAGAACAATCGCCACGAGCGCGCCGAAAATATCCACAATCCGTTTCAGCATCGCGTTGAACGTATTGGAAAGCGGAACATAGCGGATATTAACAACCGGAAGTCCCTGCAGGTCTTCGGTATACGGTTTTGTCGGAATGATGTTGTGGTAATCCGGTACAAACTGGGTATGTACACCGGATTTTTCGCACATGGCAACAATCTCTTCCAGGCGGAAGTATTCGTTCAGCCCAAGGGTAATGGCAATTTCATCCAGTTTGTTTTCCGGCAGAATGACCGAAAGATTATTAATTCTTCCAAGGACCTTGACGCCGCGGTACATCGTTCCCGCTTTGACATGGTCGTCAAGGATTCCGCGGACCAGATACCCCCACTCCGGGTTTGCAATGATCCGGTCGATGTATTCCTCGGTCGCACGGCTGTAGCCGACCATCAGAATCTGCTTCTGGTTGCGACCGTGTTTCCACATATTGCTTAAGATATAGTGGATCAGATTTCTTACGATCGTTTCCAGTGTCACATTCAGCACAAAGAAGATGCAGAGCATACCACGGGAAAAGTGAACCTGGCGCACCATGTAAAGGCTGGCCAGCCAGACCAGAAATCCAACCGTATTCGCTTTTAAGATATTGGCAAATTCCAGACGTCTTCCCTGAAAACGCTTGGATGCATAGAGATTGAATGCATAGTAAAGCAGCAGATAGCCGGGCACGATATAGAGCAGTGCCATCATATACGTCGCCGGCGGCAGAATTCCCCTCTCCGGATGATTATTCATAACGCCCAGCCGCACATAGCAGTACCAGGACAGTACATAGGAAAGTGCGAGCACCAGGGCATCGATCAGAACGTGCATCCGGTCAAAATATTTCTGATTATCGTTGATCAAATTCGTTCACCTTATCTGTTTTTTTCGGGATTTAAAAATTCCCTACCCCTAACTATACAATAAGTTCCAAAAAAGAGCAATCATATTTTTCTAACATTCTTCTTATTTCCGTAAACTTTTTAACTTTTTCGTAATCTTTTGAAAGAATCCTTATGCCCTCTCCAGAAATCTCCGGAACACATTGATAAAAAGCTCCCATTCGATGACAAAATACGTACCGAGGCGCTTCCACTCGAAACGGATCTTTTTTGCTCTGTTTTCCGGCTTCCGGCAGATGAAAAAACCATTCTTGATTCCTGCCAGATATTCTTTTCCGTATCCCTTCGATGCAAAAAAGACCAGTTTTGCCGAAAAACCGAGGATAAAGACCGGCAGGTTAAGCAAAATCTGTAAAACCGGCATATTTTTATAGATCAGATAAATATTGTTCCTGGAAGAATAACGGATTTTAAAGAGGTTATACCGGGAGCCGCTCGTTCCGCTTCCGACGTGGTAAACCTTCGCGGACGGCTCATACCAGTTCTCGTAGCCCAAAAGCCGCGCACGATAGCCGATGTCGGTATCTTCCAGATAAGCGAAATGTTCTTCGTCAAAAAGTCCGGTCTTTTCCAGAAATTCCCGGCGGTAGATCGCTGCTCCGGCGCAGGCCGCAAAAATCCGGTCGGACGTTTCAAATTCACTGACCGGTTTTCCTTTTCCTCTTGCGAATGCCCATCCCAGCATATTATAGTAATTTCCCGCATCGTCGATTTTATCACGCTCCTGATAGGAAATCAGCTTTGCGCTGCATGCAAACGCATTCTTTCTTTTACAGATTCCCTCATAAAGGCGCTCGACAAAGTCCGGGAACACTTCGGTGTCGTTGTTTAAAAGGATCACATACGGCTCCTTCGACCGGCGGATGCCTTCGTTGACCGCACGGCTGAAGCCATAGTTATCATCGAGCTGGATGATTTTCGTCTCCGGGTAGTGTTCCCGCAGAAACGCACAGCTCTCATCCTGTGAACCATTGTCCACGAAATATGTGGTAAATTCCGTAAAGGTCTGCTTTGCAAGCGCTGCAAAGCACGTCTCCAGATACCGGTATCCATTATAATTTGGTATTACAACTGCTACTTTATCCATGGTTTTACTCCCCTGCCGTCGGCACGCAGTCCATAGTTCCACGATGCCAGCGTTAAATTTGGATTGTAGCAGGGATCTCCTGCCTTTAACAGCCCAATCCAGCGGCTGCGCATAAATTCGATTTCCGACTGGAAGCGGCGCACCTTCTTCTCGTCATCCTCTGCTCCCCTGGATTTCGATTCATAATGGTACAACTCCACGTGCGGATTGTATACGATTTTATAACCTGCTTTTCCAATGCGCAGGCACAGATCAACATCATTGAAAGCGACGGACAGTTCTTCTTCAAAGCCGCCGACCTCCTCAAAGACCTCTTTTCTCATCATCATGCACGCTGCTGTCACCGCACTCACATTCATCTGGAGCGATGCCTTATGCAGGTAGCCGCTTCTTCCGCGCGCCAGTCCTAAAAAGGCGTGGCCCGCAATGCCGCCGATACCGATGATGATACCCGCATGCTGCACCGTGTTGTCCGGGTAATACAGCTTCGCGCCGACCGCC
>OFMA01002048.1_pt1 | contig 12072 bp, 10 predicted proteins | sample 1541011 | NCBI WGS metagenome assembly OFMA01 (sample SAMN04209225, study PRJEB22552) | human gut metagenome | biome: gut; material: feces | host: Homo sapiens | place: USA: Oklahoma
TGCTTGAATCCAAGGTCAGCAAAATGCAGGATATCATTGGAGAAATCCAGATTATTTCTTGTAAATGTCCCACGGATATAATACTTCTCCTGATTACGGCTTTCAGCCAGCTTCTGGAATTTCGGCACGATCAGATCGTAGCTTCCTTTTCCGTTGCGGAACGGACGCATCTTATCATTGATTTCCTTTCGTCCATCCAGGCTTAGCACAACATTGTCCATCTCTTTATTGACAAACTCCTGAATCTCATCATTCAGAAGAACGCCGTTCGTCGTAACTGTAAATCGGAAATTCTTGTCATGAAGCTTTTCCTGTTCTCTTCCGTATGCTACCAGATCTTTGACAACCTGCCAGTTCATAAGAGGCTCTCCTCCAAAGAAATCTACTTCCAGATTTCTTCTGCTTCCGGAATTTGCGATCAGGAAATCTAATGCCTTCTTTCCGACTTCATAACTCATAAGAGCACGTCTTCCATGATACTCGCCTTCTTCTGCAAAGCAGTACCTGCAGGCCAGATTACAGTCATGTGCAATGTGAAGGCAAAGAGCCTTTACAACTGTCTTTCTCTTCTTCACGATTGGAACAAGATATTCAAACTCATCCTTTGTAAATAATTTCCCGTCCTCTGTCAGTTCAATGACATCATCAAGAGCATCTCTTAAATCTTCCTCGCTATATGTATCTCCAAGCCGCTTTTTCAGATTCTCCCATGTAAGATCACTCCTTAAAATCTCAGCTGTTGGTTCTTCGTCCGGTTCATTCAGTACAGCGATCACATCATAGCACAGGTCATCAACCACATGTACGGCTCCACTGTATACATCCAGAACAATGTTATATCCGTTATTCTTATACTGATGAATCACAGTAATAATCTCCTTTTCTATTTTTTCTATCTCTTTAAAATTTTAATGGTTATTTGGCAACAGAACAGAGACAGCGACCCTTTTAAGACCGCTGTCTCCTGGTTTTTTACCTATGTTCTTTTACTTATTTGCTCTGCTCACAGGTCTGATTTCCTACTGTACAGGAAGTCTTGCATGCTGACTGGCAAGATGTCTGACATTCGCCGCAACCGCCTTTTTTCACTGTCTTGTTCAGAGTCTGTGTATTCAATGTTTTCACATGTTTCATCACTACATTCCTCCTTGTCTTTCTTGACTTTTATAAGTATAGCATCTTCCTTTCTTTTTCGCAATATTTTTATCTGAATCGTTAATTTTTAATTATTCCCGTTAATATTTTAATTACCTGCAAAAAGGTGGTTTTTTCAATTTTACTATGTTACACTTGCGTTAGATTACAAATGAATCAGAAATTGCCACTTCATTAATATGTCTTATAGGAGGTAATTGTAACATGGCAATTTCAATTGGCATTAACGGATTCGGACGTATTGGACGCGTTGCACTCCGTATCGCCATCAGTCGACCGGAAACTTTTAAATTATGTGGAATTAACGCAAGAAATGCGGATCTTGATTATATGGTCTATATGATCCGCTACGACTCTACATTTGGACGTTTTCAGGGAGAACTTGGAACTTATGAACACGGACTTATCATTAACGGGCAGAAGATTCCTGTCTTCACAGAAGGTGATGCTGCTTCCATCCCTTGGGGTTCCTGCGGTGCCGAATACATCATCGATGCAACCGGAGCATTTTGCACGGCAAAAAAGGCAAGTGCTCACCTGCAAGGTGGTGCAAAAAAAGTCATTATTTCTGCACCTGCAAAAGATGAAGAAACACCTACATTCATCATGGGAATCAACCATACCGGTTATTCGAAAGATATGTCCGTTGTGTCCAATGCTTCCTGCACGACCAACTGTCTGGCACCTATCTGTAAAGTACTGGAAGACAATTATGGAATTGAATATGGTCTGATGTCTACGATCCACGCCGCAACTGCCAAGCAGAAAGTTGTGGACAGCCGTTCTCTCAAGGACTGGCGTACCGGACGTTCTGCATTCGGCAATCTGATTCCATCCACAACCGGAGCCGCTAAGGCTATCTCTCTCGTCATTCCTTCTCTGAAGGACAAGATGAGTGGTATTTCTTATCGTGTTCCAACTACAGACGTCTCAATCGTTGATCTGAACGTCGCACTAAAAGAGTCTGCATCTTATGAGGATATCTGCAAAAAAGTAAAGGAAGCCTCCATGACATATTTGTCCGGCATTCTTGATTATGTAGATGATGAAGTTGTATCTTCTGATTTCATCGGAGATTCACACGCTTCTATCTTTGATGCAAGACAGGGAATTCAAGTAAATTCTCACTTCTTTAAGGTCATCTGTTTCTATGATAATGAATGGGGCTATACAAGCCAGATTTTCCGCCTCATCAAGTACATGGATCAGGTAGACCATAATTCATAAGATGCCGGTGGAAACACTTTCCATTCTGGTATCTTTACATTTTTACATGTGGCAAAAACTTTCTGATTCGAACTGTAACTATTCTACTTTCTGTAAGGGACATATACATTCGTCATTACGATTATGAACCGTACGTAAAATAAAAGCTGCCTATATCTGTTTCCTTTTTACAAGAGATATACGCAGCTCTTATTTTCTAGTCTTTCATGATATCATACCACCGGTCATACCGCCGCCTGCACATAGTATCAGTGATGTGACAATACTTACACTGTCTCCATTCAGAGTTCTGTAAACTCCAAGTGTAATGAGCAAAAGCAATACAAAATATACGATTCCAAGAACCATCCCCCACAAGTACCGTTTTGATTTTGTCAGTTTCCCTATGATCATTCCTCCGATCAGTGTTGACACTACATAGATTCCAACAATTGCCGCCGATACAATTTTTTCATTTAATTCAAATTTATACATAAAAAATGTCAAAACCAAAAGTGATATACCGGTGACAATATAAGAAGCCAGAAGTGACTTGATCCACCATATGACCTTTATATTTTTTTGCATATTCTCCATCTCTTTCCTCCTTGTCTACCACAAGGTATGAGCCAGATCCGGCGAATATGACTGCTTCTGCAAATTTTATCACTCCATTTGCTTTCCAAGAAATCCTGCCGCACATGCCCCCAGCTTTTGTTCCAGTTTTGTAAACTTCTCTTTTTCATCTGATGACAGTAAAATAACTGCCCCCACAACATCTCCTTCGCAAATGATCGGTGTAATAGATTCCCATACATAATCCTTTTCCTGTTCCCGGAACACCCGGATATATTTCTTCTCATCTACCTTTGCCAGAATACTGTTTCTTTCTTCCAGTTCCCCTTGAAGAACTTTGCTGATATACTTTTCCTGCACCTCTTTTCTCCCATTTCCGGAAGCTGCCACGACCTGATCCATATCACAGATACACACAAGGCACCCTGCCTCTTTTGCCAGGCTGTCTGCATACATACCTGCAAATGCAGCAAGCTCTCCGATTGGTGAATATTTTTTCAATATAATCTCGCCTTCCCGGTCGGTAAATATCTCCAGTGGATCACCTTCTCTGATCCTAAGTGTTCTTCGTATTTCTTTCGGAATGACCACACGTCCCAGGTCATCAATCCGACGTACAATTCCTGTTGCCTTCATATGATTCCTCCATGATTGATTCCGCATGGCTGTTCTTTCTTCTCATGCTAAATTTTACTTTTAATGCTATTATGTGAAAATGCATGAAAATTATTCTAATAAAGGAAGCAGAATTTTTTGCGTATTCCATATTGGAAAAATTATTCTTTCTTTAAATCCCGGAATGGACTCTTCATATAATGGCATAAAATCCATCAATTTGATTGATTGGTTAATTTCAGAATAATATCAAATGCGCTCAAATGTCCACAACATTCCACCCAGATATCGCGTATAACAACCTCCACTTACAGGCAGGACTCACCTTTACTCATCCTTCACTTCTTCGCCTGCAAGCTTCAGGATATCTTCCACAGTGTCTTCCGTAATACCCATACGCTCCGCCACTTCATCGACCGATACTTTTCTTCCGTATTCTTCCTTCATGCTTTTGATTGTCTCGTCCAGATCATTCACCCGCTCGACCATCTTCTTATCGCGGCGTTTTTCTTCGGTATGGGATTCCAGCATCACCCGAATTCCAGCGCGCACCTGCTCCAGCACTTCTGCTTCTGTTGCTTTCTTATGCTCACCTAAGTACAGCATCAAGCTGACATTGCCTTCCTGGATCACATCACCGATGAAGATTCCCGGCATATGCAGCTTTACTGCTTCTTCCACAACTTTGGGAAGATAATATGCAAGTGTTACCTCTTCCTCCGTCTGCTTCGCCATTTTTTCAATATCGATCAGATATTCTGCCACATAGTCTTTTTCCTGCTGGCTTAATGTATCTTTTTCTTCTTGTTCTGTTTTTTCTGTATTTTCTATAGTTCCTGTATATCCGATTACTTCCACTTTCTGAGACATCAGGAATTCATGAACCAGATTCATCTGCTCATCTGTAAGATTGTCATCCTGAAAGAAAGCTTGCACTTCCTGACTGGTCATTTTATTATTCTGGCTTGCTGCAACTGCAAGAAGCTCTCCTAATTTTTTCTGAAACTGGACTCTGTCTGCCATATCTTTACTCCTTCGTTAAATTTTCTTTACCTTTTTATCATTCACGTTCCTGTTATTCAAGAACTCTCTTCAAATGTCAATAATGAAATGCCGATAGCTCTTCATATCTTCTGGCATCTGTTCTTCATTACACTCCTTCATAGGAAAAATCAGGAATAAAGCTTTCTTTTGCCGTTTCGCCTTCCTGAATAAATGCCTGCTCCACGCCAAGATCTATAGCATAATCCACCAGAACATCATATGCTTTTTTCGTCACTTTCTTGGCAAGCTCCGGATATTTTTCCCGATTCAACGTATCGAGTGGAGTGTACTGGTTCATGAGACTCATATAAATCTGGTCACCATATGTTTCATAGAGATATTTCACAATTCTTCTCGCATCTCTCAGACACCCAGGCAATAACAAATGTCTCACAATTACACCTTTTGTCATAATCCCCGCATCATTAAATACAGGATTCCCAGTCTGCCGGACCATTTCTTCCAGAGCAGCCTTTGCCACCTCAGGATAATCTTCTGCCCCGGAATATTTCTTTGCATGCTCCGGATCCAGATATTTAAAATCCGGAAGGTATACATCAACATATCCATTTAGCCTGCGTAAAGTCTCCACCTTTTCATAGCCGCTTGTATTATAAACAATTGGAAGGTTAAGCCCTTTTTTTCTTGCCTGATCCAGTGCCGCGATAATCTGTGGTACAAAGTGCGTTGGTGTCACAAGGTTAATATTGTTCGCCCCCTGTTCCTGAAGCTCCAGAAATATCTCCGATAACCGTTCAACACTTACTTTTTTTCCAACCTCACTGTTGGCAATGTGATAATTCTGGCAATATACACATCGAAGCGTACAGCCAGAGAAAAAAACAGCTCCGGATCCATTTATCCCGGAGATACACGGTTCTTCCCACATATGAAGCGCGGCTCTGGAAAGCCGGACCAAATCCGACTCCCCACAAAAGCCACGCTTTCCTTCTTCTCGCTTAATCTGGCACTGTCTCGGGCATAACATGCACCCGTTCACTAAACAACCTGTCCTTTCGCAACAAATACAGGAAACGCTTCATCACCCTTTAATTCTTTTCCATCGGTGATTTTTACATTCTTATCTGAAATGATATATTCCAGCTTTGTACCTTCTCCAACGATCGTATCCTGCATTAAAACACAATTCTTCACTTTCGCACCTTTTGCAATCTTCACACCACGGAATAAAATACTGTTCTCCACTTCACCTTCGATCACACAACCGTCTGCTACCATAACATTACTTGCTTTTGCATTGCCGATGTATCTGGTCGGATTATCGTCACGAATCTTTGTATAGATGGGATTACCTGTGAAAAGCTTCTCAAGATTCTTATCATCCAGAAGTTTCATGTTCTCATCAAAATAGCTCTTAAGTCCGGTGATTCTCGCCACATATCCTTTATGCTCATAAGCCATGACTTTATATGTATCCAGATGCGGGATCAGGATATCCCTCTCCAGTGAAATAGCTCCACGCATAAACGCTGCATTAATGGTATCGATCAGCCACTCTCTGTTCGCAATGTAAATATTCATAGAGAAATTCTGCACACCCTGCTCCTGCTTATTGATGTAGATGTCTTCTACTTTATCTCCATCCAGCTTCAACGTATAATAAAGCCCTTTACTTGCATCTTTTGCACCAGTCAGTTCCTGTGGCAGTTCCTCTTTTGTATAAGCGAACGTAATATCTGCATCCGTTTTTACATGCTGTGCGATCAGCGCATTGAAATCAAAATTTGCAGCAATATTCGTATCTGCCATAATCACATATTTTTCTTTTTGCTTTTTGAGTACCGGAAGAATATTGGCGAGCGCTTCCACTCTTCCTCCTCCCATACTGCCGATAGACTTCTGGGCAAATGGAGGAAAGATACTAAGTCCTCCGTTCTTACGGCTGAGATCCCACTCTCGGCCACCACCTAAATGGTCTACAAGCGAATGATAATTCTCACGAACAAGCACTTCTATTTTATCAATTCCGCAGCCAACCATACTGGATAACAAAAAATCGATCATTCGATAACGGCTTGCAAATGGAATGGAAGCCATTAGTCTTTCGCTGACCAGTTCCGGAACAAACTTATCATAATTATTCGGGAAAATAATTCCCATTGCGTCCGCATTTGCATTTATCATTTTTCTTCACCGTCCTTTACATCTTCACTGATCATGGCATTCGATCCGATCTTGGCACCTGTTCCGACGCAGACATCCGGTCCGATGGTTGCAACTCCTTGCTCTTCTTCTGTCGGCATAGCTCCTACCACAGCATTTTCACCGATCACTACATTCTCCGCAACAATACAATGCTTTACACTGGCTCCGGCTTTAATCGTTGTTCTGCCCATAACGACTGCATCTTCTACAACTGCTCCGGCTTCTACTTTCACTCCGGCAAATAGGATGGAATGTTTCACGCTGCCTGCGATCTTACATCCATCTGTGATCATCGAGTTCTCTACATTGGCTCCGGCGCAGATCTTATGTCCCGGCATACCACTGTTCCTGCTATAGATCTTCCAGTCTTCATCAAACAGGTTAATTCCACTGTGTTCCGGATCCAGTACTTCCATATTCGCTTCCCACAAAGATGGAATCGTTCCCACATCTTTCCAGTATCCGTTAAAGTGATACGCGTACATTTTTCTCTCATCACGCAGCAGATTCGGTATAATATTATTTCCAAAATCATTTTCAGATTCCGGGTCAGCCTCATCTTCAATCAGGTATTGTTTTAAAATATCCCAGTTGAATATGTAGATACCCATAGAGGCAAGATTGGATTTCGGATTCTTCGGTTTTTCCTGGAATTCCGTAATACGGTCATCATCGTCCGTGACCATAAGTCCGAATCTTGGTGCCTCCTCCCACGGGACTTCCATAACCGCAACACTGAATTCTGCGTTCTTTTCTTTGTGGAATCTAAGAAAATCACTATAATCCTGCTTGCAGATCTGATCTCCCGACAAAATAATGACATATTCCGGATCATAGCGCTCGATAAATGAAATATTCTGGTAAATTGCATTTGCTGTACCTTTATACCAATCTGAGCCAGATGCCTTCTGATATGGTGGTAATACATGAACTCCTCCATAGATTCGGTCCAGATCCCACGGTTGCCCATTTCCGATATACTCATTCAGCTCCAGAGGCTGATACTGAGTCAGAATACCTACTGTATCAATACCTGAATTTACGCAGTTTGAAAGTGGAAAGTCTATGATTCGGTACTTTCCGCCAAATGGAACTGCCGGTTTTGCAAGCTTCTGGGTCAGCGCATACAGTCTGGAGCCCTGCCCTCCGGCAAGTAACATTGCTATCATTTCTTTGCCCATTATAGTTCCCCTTTCTAATTCTATCATCTACCTGTAAAATGACAGATTATTTATTCTTGATATGAAAAATATTATACTATATTTCAGTTATTTTTTCTACAAACTCACTTATTGTTTTTCCAAAATTTTTGTTAGTTTTCTGTTAATTCTAATATCCGAATGAAGCATTATTTCTGTACGAATCTTTCTTTCAAAATCCAGGGCTGGATATTTTCAATCTAGTCTTGTATAATAAAAGTAGTAATTTCGAGGAGGATATGTATCATGAGTAAAATTGATGAAATTAGAAGTGCTATGGTCGCAGCTATGAAAGCCGGCGAAAAGGAGAAAAAAGAAACTTTATCCATGCTTCTGGCAGCTCTTAAGAATAAACAGATCGACAAACGTGCAGATCTGACAGAAGAAGAAGAGATTCAGGTTATCATGAAAGAAATCAAGCAGACAAAAGAGACTTTGGAGATGACACCTGCTGACCGTACTGATATTATTGAAGAATGCAACCGCCGCCTGACTGTTCTGGAAGCCTACGCTCCAAAAATGATGGGCGAAGACGAGATAAAGGCAATCATCGAAGGTGTGTTATCTGAACTTGGTATCGAGAACCCAACCGGAAAAGACAAAGGAAATATCATGAAACATCTGATGCCAAAGGTAAAAGGTAAAGCTGATGGTAAGCTTGTCAATGATCTTGTATCCACATATTTCAAATAATTTTACCATATAGGAAATTCCATCTCCTATATGATAGAAAAGACCTGCCAACCGGCAGGTCTTTTCTTCTCTATGGAAATTTTTTCATGTCTTTCAGACTTACTGCATTTTAATTATCTGTCTGAGCCTGATCGTCTGTCTGCACCTGATCTGTATACGGTGTCTGAGTCTCAGTCTTCATCTTTACAGACACTTTCTGGAAACTTACTTTTTTCCATACACCCTTATGCACTTTAATGTCTGCTTTTTTTCTCCACTTTTTCACTGTATCATCATAAAGCTTTGTTTGACGTTCCTGTACAATCTGTGATTTCTTAGAATCCGTTGCTGTACGATCTAACAGGCTTGTAACTTTTGCTACGTAACAGCCTTTTTCTGTCTCAATCACATCTGTAGATTCTCCCTCGCCCAGTGCATCTGCGGCTTTAATCAAATCTTCATCAGGAGAAGTTGTATCTTTATCAAACGTCAGTGTCTGAACCGTTGCCCCTTGCTCTTCTGCAAGCGCGTTCAAATCTCCACCTTCCTTCAGACCGGAAGCAATCGCCTCTGCCTGAGACTTTAACTGCGCTTTTTCATCATCGGAAACGTCTTTGCTGTTGCCGGAATCATCTTTTGTCTGATAAGAAATGAACACATAATCCATGCTCTTCTGTGCTGCTTCTTCATCTGAGACTTCTGTATCTGCCCCGGCCTGGATCGCAGTTCGCATCTTCTGCTGAACTGCCATCAGTGTCAATGCACGATTTACAGTCTTCTCATTACCAGATACAAGATTCTTGTCATCTAAAGAATTATCATTCAAAAACTGCTGCGTTGTCTCCTTGATCATTGCTTTATCTTCATCTGTAATTGACACATCATAATCTTCCATATGCTTTTCAAGAAGAATCATATCTTCCAGTGATTTCAGTACAGAACTCTTTACAGATTCTTCGTATGTCTCTCCGTCAGAAGCATCTGAGTTCCACATATCTTCTCCCAGATAAGCAGAATAATATGTCTCATATGTTGCCTGTGTATATCTTGCGAAGAAATTGGCCAGATCCGCATCAATCTTTGTATCATCGACTGTCGCAACCGTCTCGTCTCCTTTTAATGATCCGCATCCGGTCAGTGTTGCAGCCGCCAATACTCCCGCAAGAGCCAGCGCAAATAATCTCTTTTTCATATCGTTTTCGTATCCTCCTTCATTCTGATGGGCAAAGAAATGTCCACTTTTTTTATTATATCTTCTTTTTTCTAGTCAAGCAATCCTTTTATACCAATTAACACTTTTTTCACAACCTCAATTGGATTCTCCACTTCACCACGCTTTGTTTTCTTCTTTCTCTGGTAAATGAATTTGGGATCCGATATATCCGCCTTAAATGACAGATCTTCCGGAAATTGTTTTAAAAGATCCGGGATCCGCTCTACATGGATTTTTGCTTTTTCATACATACGGAATGTATAGGTCACACCTTTTTGAGTCACCTCTGTCACATACGCCTGGTGCGCCAGATTCTTAAGCCTTGCTACTTCCAGAAGGAGCTCCACTTTTTTAGGAATATCTCCAAAACGGTCAATCAACTCCTCTATCATATCGTCCATCTCTTCCTCAGACTCGATGGCAGCAATTCTCTTATAAATATCCAGCTTATGATATTCATTTGGTATATAAGAATCCGGAATATACGCATCGACATTGACATCCAATGCTGTCGTAAATGTATCCTCTTCTGATAATTCCCCTTTTAAATGTTTGACTGCCTCATTTAACATTTTGCAGTACATATCGTATCCGACCGCTTCCATATGCCCGTGCTGTTCGGCACCAAGAAGATTTCCAGCTCCACGGATTTCAAGATCACGCATGGCAATTTTGAATCCCGATCCAAGATCTGTAAATTCCCGGATTGCCGCCAGACGCTTCTCTGCAATCTCTTTCAATAATTTGTCCTTCCGGTACAACAAAAATGCATAGGCCATACGCCCGGAACGCCCGACGCGGCCACGAAGCTGATAGAGCTGGGAAAGGCCAAGCCGGTCTGCGTCGTGAATAATCATGGTATTTACATTAGATATATCAAGACCCGTTTCAATAATCGTTGTCGACACAAGCACATCAATATCTCCATTAATAAAATCATACATGATCTTTTCAAGCTCATGCTCCTTCATCTGTCCGTGGGCAAAGGATACATTTAACTCCGGGACAAGTTTCTGAATATGCGCTGTTACCTCTGCAATGTCTTCCACTCGATTGTACACATAGTAGACCTGTCCGTTTCTCGCACATTCTCGTTCGATTGCCTCCCTGACCATCTCATCATTATATTCCATCACATACGTCTGGATCGGCAGCCGGTCCTGCGGTGCCTCCTCCAGCACGCTCATATCACGGATTCCAATAAGGCTCATATGAAGAGTTCTTGGAATCGGCGTTGCCGTCAACGTCAGAACGTCTACATTTTTCTTTAACTTTTTGATTTTCTCCTTGTGCTGGACTCCAAAACGCTGCTCCTCGTCGATGATCAGCAATCCCAGATCCTTATACTCAATATCATCACTGAGCACACGGTGGGTTCCAACCACAATGTCTACCAGCCCGCGTTTCAAGTTCTGAATCGTATCTCTTTGCTGAGCCGGAGTCCTGAATCGGCACATCAGATCTACCCGGACCGGGAAATCCTTCATTCTCTGACAAAATGTATTGTAATGTTGCTGTGCCAAAATAGTGGTCGGTACCAGATAGACCACCTGCTTATTTTCCTGTACTGCCTTAAATGCCGCACGGATTGCAATTTCCGTCTTTCCATAACCTACATCACCACAAATCAGACGATCCATGATCTTGTGGCTTTCCATGTCCTTCTTCACAGCATTGATCGCCAGAAGCTGATCTTCTGTCTCCTCATACGGGAACATTTCCTCAAATTCTTTCTGCCAGACTGTATCCTCCCCGTAAACAAACCCATCCTGATTCTGTCTTGCTGCATAAAGTTCTACCAGATCTTTTGCAATTTCTTTAACTGCCCCCCGAACCTTTGCCTTCGTCTTTGTCCACTCCTGAGTTCCAAGACGGTTAAGTTTTGGTTTTTTTGAATCAGAACCGGCATATTTCTGGATCAGATCCAACTGTGTTGCCGGAATATAAAGATTTCCACCCTTAGCATAGGAAATCTTCATATAGTCTTTGGAAATCTTATCCACTTCGATTTTTTCAATTCCTTGATAAATTCCCAGTCCATGATTCTCATGTACCACATAATCTCCAGGTTTTAATTCTGAGAAGCTTTGGATCTTACGCCCTTCATAAGTGGTACGGCGTTTTTTCTTCCTTTTATTCTTTCCGAAAATATCCGTTTCTGAAATTACAACAAAATTCAAAAGTGGATACTCATAGCCTTCTGCAATATAACCATAAGCAGTCATA
>OFMA01002063.1_pt1 | contig 11993 bp, 10 predicted proteins | sample 1541011 | NCBI WGS metagenome assembly OFMA01 (sample SAMN04209225, study PRJEB22552) | human gut metagenome | biome: gut; material: feces | host: Homo sapiens | place: USA: Oklahoma
TGGTCATCTTCATCAACCAGCTTCGCGAGAAGGTGGGCGTGATGTACGGCAACCCGGAGGTCACCACCGGCGGCCGGGCGCTGAAGTTCTATGCCTCCGTCCGCATCGACGTGCGGCGCATCGAGGCTCTGAAGAGCGGCTCCGAGATCATCGGTAACCGCACCCGGGCCAAGATCGTGAAGAATAAGGTAGCTCCCCCCTTCCGGGAGGCGGAGTTTGATATCATGTACGGCGAAGGCATCTCCAAGGTGGGCGAGCTCATCGACCTGGGTGTCAAGCTGGACCTGGTGCAGAAGAGCGGCTCCTGGTTCGCCATGGGCGAGCTGCGCCTGGGTCAGGGCCGGGATGCTGCCAAGCAGTTCCTGCGGGATAACCCCGATCTGGCCGACGAGCTGGAGGCCAAGATCCGTGCCAACTCCTTCAAGCTCCTGTCCAAGCAGGGCCAGGCGGCTGCCCGGGCTGCGGGACGTGCGGTGGACATCTCCGCCGACGACTTCCAGGACGGCGAGGACTAAGTGAAGATCGTACAGCTCAAGCCCTCCCAGCGTGTTCAGGGCCGATGGCTGGCCCAGCTGGAGGACGGTACACTGCTCCGTGTGGGCGAAAATGAGGTGCTGAACTTCTCTTTGTACGGAGGGAAGGAACTGACTGAGGAAGAACTCCGGGCCATCACCCAGGCTGCCCGGAAGAGCGGGCTGAAAGAAAAAGCCCTCAATCTGGCTGCCTCCAAGCCCATCTCCCGCCGGGAGATGGAGCGCAAGCTGGAGAGCTGGGAGGCCAGTGAGGAGGAAACTGCCCAGATCTGCGACCGGCTGGAGGAACTGGGCCTGTTGGATGATCAGCGGTACGCCTGTACCGTGGTGCGCCACTACTCTGGAAAGGGTTATGGTGTGCGGAAACTCCAGGACGAGCTCTACCGCCGGGGAGTGCCCCGGGAGATGTGGGAGCAGGCCCTGGAAGAGGCTCAGGATCTTACAAACGCCATTGAGGCCTTCGTGGCCAAGAAGCTTGCCGGGAAAGAAGTAGATCGCCGGGAACTCAAGCGGGTCTCCGACGCGCTGCTGCGCCGGGGCTACCAATGGCAGGAGATCCGGCCGGTCCTGGACCGGTACAGCCGGGACGATCTGGATTGAAAAATGACAAGATTAGGAGCGATATGATGCCTTATAAGATTGCCTTTGTCTCCCTGGGCTGTGCGAAGAACTTGGTGAATACCGAGCAGATGATGGCCCTGTGTCGCAAGGCAGGTCACATCGTCACCGGAGAGCCTGAGGGGGCTGACGTGGCGGTGCTGAATACCTGCGGGTTTATTGAGTCGGCCAAGAGCGAGGCCATTGAAAATATCTTGGAGCTGGCCCAGCTCAAGCAGGACGGCAAGCTGAAGAAGCTGCTGGTGGCCGGATGCCTGACCCAGCGCTACCCCGATGACATTCGTAAGGACCTGCCTGAGGTGGACGGTATGCTGGGAACCGGCAGCTACACCGATGTGGTTACCGCCGTGGAGGAGCTGATGGCCGGGGAGCGGTCGGAGCACTTTGAGCGGATCGACCGGGCCTATGACGACGGGGAGCGGATGGTCACCACGCCTCCCTACACCGCCTATTTGAAGATTGCAGAGGGATGCAGCAACGGCTGCGCCTTCTGCATCATCCCCAAACTCCGTGGCCGCTACCGCAGCCGCACCATGGATCATCTGCTGGAGGAGGCCAAGTCTCTGGCCGATTCCGGGGTGAAGGAGCTTATCGTCATTGCTCAGGACATCACCCGCTACGGCAGCGACCTGGGGGATGGCACCACACTGGCAGGCCTTTTGAAGGAACTGTGCAAGCTACCCTTCCATTGGATCCGCCTGCACTACCTCTATCCCGAGGCCATCACCGACGAACTGGTGGAGGTCATTGCCAGCGAGAAGAAGATCGTCCACTATCTGGACATCCCCATCCAGCACTGCAATGACGGGATCTTGAAGGCGATGCGCCGCCGCAATACGAAGGTGGAGCTGGAAGAGCTGTTTGCCCGTCTGCGCAAAGCCATCCCCGATGTGGTGATCCGCACCTCTTTGATCTGTGGTCTGCCCGGCGAGGGCGAGGCGGAATTTGAGGAGCTGTGTGAGTTCCTCAAGGAGCAGAAGCTTCAGCGGGCCGGTGTATTCCAGTTCTCCCCGGAGGAGGGCACCCTGGCTGAGAAGATGGAAAACCAGGTGGACCCCGATGTGGCGGCCTGCCGGGTAGAGCTGGTGGTGGACCTCCAGTCCCGGATTATGGATGAGTACAACGAGGAGCGCTTGGGGACCGTGATGGAAGTGCTCTGCGAGGGCTTTGACAGCCAGGCGGGATGCTTCGTGGGCCGGACCTATGCCGACTCGGTGGAGATTGACGGCCACGTGTACTTTACCGCCGCGGGACTGGTGCCGGCCGGCGAGTTTGTCCATGTGCGCATCACCGGTGTGTCCGACGGTGATCTGACCGGTGAGATTGAAGAGTAAGGAAGAAGAGTAAGAGGAGCTGAATATTCTCATGAATACCGCAAATAAGCTGACCCTGGCTCGGGTGGTTATGATCCCCCTGTTTTTGCTGGTGCTTTACCTGCATGTGCCGGGGGCCAACTACTGGGCGCTGGCCATTTTTATCGTAGCCAGTCTCACTGACACGCTGGACGGATACATCGCCCGGCACTACAACCAGACTACCGACTTCGGCAAGTTTATGGATCCCCTGGCGGATAAATGTCTGGTGACGGCCGCCATGCTGTGGTTTGTAGAGATTGGTCACATGCCGGGCTGGGCGCTGCTCATTGTCATCGTGCGGGAGTTTGCCGTGTCCGGACTGCGGATGGTGGCCGCCGACAAGGGACGGGTCATTGCTGCTGGATGGTCCGGCAAGGTGAAGACCGCTTCCACCATGGTCTGTATCTGCCTGATGCTGCTGCTGCCCCGGTTTGTGGAGCTCAGCGCGATCTGTGTAGCGGTGATCGTACTGACCACCATCTGGTCGGGCGTAGAATATTTTATGAAGAATCTGGACGTTCTGTCTGAGGTAAAGTGAACGAGGTGTCAGCGTGAACCAGATAAAAAAGCGGGATCTGGCAGAGTCGGTGGTTGCCCGGTTGATTATCTCCACCATTTCTGCGCTGATCGTAGCAGTAAACCTCAACAGCTTCGTTCAGGCGGGAGATCTGTTCCCGGGAGGCTTTACCGGACTGACCCGCCTGATTATGCGATGTGCTTGGGAGTTTGCGGGAGTAGAGCTTCCCTTTGGCCCCATTAACATCGCCATCAATGCTTTGCCTGCCCTCTTCTGCCTGAAGTACGTGGGCAAGCGCTTCACCCTTTGGTCCTGCTTTGTCATCGTACTTACCAGTATTTTTACTGACTTGGTACCCTCTTTCCCCATTACGGAGGATCCTTTGCTGGTGGCGGTGTTCGGTGGACTCATTAACGGTGTGTCCATTGGTATTTGCCTCTATGTCCGCATCACCAGCGGCGGCACCGACTTCATTGCTATTCCCTTGATGGAGCGGTGGAACGTGAGTACCTGGAACTACATCCTGGCGGGCAATGTGGTGATGCTGCTGATCGCAGGCGCCCTGTTCGGCTGGGAATCGGCCTTGTACTCGATTATTTTCCAGTTTGCCTCGACCCAGGTCGTACGAGTTATGGACCCGGACAGCACACAGGTTACGGTGCTCATTGTCACCGGACGGGAAAGCGCTGGCGGCGTGTGTGCCCAGATTCAGGAATTGCACCATACTGCAACCTTGGTTGAGGGTGTGGGACTTTACAACGGCGAGCGCTGTGTTCTGATTTACACAGTGGTCTATGTGGGTGAGGTTCGGAAAATGACCCGTATGGTCCATCAGGCGGATCCCAAGGCATTTATCAATGTCTTGCGTACCGAGCGCCTGGCGGGAAACTTCTACCGCAGGCCCAGAGATTAAATACAAAAAATGGAGCGGCATATGCCGCTCCATTTTTTATGCGCAGTGTGAAAATCAGCCTTTCCCGGACTTCCCGTTTTCCCGCAGCAGAACCTGGTCGCTGGTCTGATACTCTCGGGCATAGCGTCCGGGGGAGGTGCCGGTGAGATGACCAAAGGTGCGGATAAAGTGGGAGTTGTCGGAGAAGCCGGACATCTCGCCGGCCTGCTGGACGCTTACACCTTCCTTAAGAAGCTGACGGGCCCGCAGAACCCGGCTGTAGATAATGTACTCCATTACGGAGAAACCGGTGGCCGATTTGAAGATGCGGCACAGATAGTGCTTGCTGATATAGAACTGGTTGGCGATCTGGTCCAGGGTCAAAGGCTCGGAGAGATTATTGCGGATATAGTCCAGAATAGGAGCGACCCGGAGAAAATCCTTGTTGCGCACTGCGTCGCCGGCGGTGGCAGAGGTGAGAATCGGGGCGGCCCGCAGGAGCAGATTCAAAAGTGCAATGGTCTGGTGGATATCGCTGCCGAAGCTGCCGTCGTTTTTGTTGCGCTCCAGAGCCTGGAAGAGCTCGATGATCTCAATCATCTGCTCGCTGGTCATGGCAGCGCGAAGAAAGCTGTCCCGGGTCAGCTGCATAAAGTCGGTCTGGGGGGTAGACAGGTCGGAGAGAGTCTTGCGGCTGACGTGGAGCACATAGCGGGCGTGAAAGCCGGTGGCAATGGTGCGGTGGAGGGTATTTTCACCAATTAAATATAAAGTGCCGCGGCGCAGGGGATAGACCTGGTCGCTGACAAAAATATTGCCCGGACTGGTGAGGGGCAGAAAAAGTTCATAGTAGTCATGGAAATGGAGCCGGCTCATGCTCCAGGTTTCATTGTGGTTGAGCTGAAGATGGAAGTCAACATTGGTCATATAAGGGCCTCCCGCTGGAAGAACTGTACAATTCAAGCAAAAACAAAGGGCAGAGACTTGCCCGTTTTTGTTGGTTGTGTTATGATAGCATTATAGCACGGGAAGCGAATATATGCAAACTTTTCGCCAAGTTCCCCAAAGACCTTTTGCACATCTTGTGATAGACTGGCACAAGATGAACCAAAGCGTGTAATTTTGGAAATCACGCGAAGTCAGGGAATAAAAACCGTACATCAAAAAATTGTGTAATGGGGGTTTTCATTATGAACAAAGTCTACACCTTGCACGACGCGGTTGCGAAATTCGTCGAGAGCGGAGATTGTATCTCCTTCGGCGGCTTTACCACCAACCGTAAGCCCTATGCCGCGGTGGCCGAGATCCTGCGTCAGGGCCAGAAGGACTTCACCGTCTGGGCCGGTCCTGCCGGCGGCGACTGGGATATGCTGATCGGTGAGGGCCGTGTCAAGGCTTACATCAACTGCTATACCGCTAACTCCGGCTACACCAACGTTTCCCGCCGCTTCCGTGCTGCCATCGAGAAGGGCCAGCTGACCTACGAGGACTACTCTCAGGACGTGCTGATGCTTCAGCTGCATGCCGCTTCTCTGGGCCTGCCCTTCCTGCCCGTGCGTCTGATGCAGGGTTCCGGTCTGATGAAGTACTGGGGCATCAGCGAGGAGCAGCGCAAGACTCTGGACAAGGTGGACGACCTGAAGTGCGTTGAGGTGGAGAACCCCTTCAACCCCGGTGAGAAGGTTGTTGCTGTTCCCGTGCCCAAGCTGGACACCGCCATCATCCATGTGCAGAAGGCTAGCCCCGACGGCACCTGCATCATCGAGGGCGACGAGTTCCACGATGTGGACATCGCTGTTGCCGCCCGTAAGGTCATCGTCACCTGCGAGGATCTGGTCAGCGACGAGTACATCCGCCGCGATCCTACCCTGACCCGCATCTTCGGTCAGTGCGTGGACGCTGTTGTCCACTGCCCCTACGGCGCTTGGCCCTCTCAGTGCTACAACTACTACGACAACGACTCCCACGCTCTGAAGGAGTACGACAAGGCCTCCAAGTATCAGGACGCCGAGGATGCCAAGGCTCAGCTGGCTAAGGCCGCTGCCAAGGCTGAGAAGGCTGCCGCTGCCAAGCCCGACGACGCCAAGCTGGCCGAGGCTGCTGCCAAGGCTAAGAAGGCTGCTGAGGATGCTGAGGCCGGCGTGGCCATCCCCGAGACCTTCAAGGACTATCTGGATAAGTGGGTCTACAGCGTCAAGGATAACGACGAGCTGCTGGACAAGGTGGGCGGTTCCCGTCTGCTGCGCCTGAAGAACGAGCCCCACCTGGGTTATTCCACCAGACACTAAGAAGTAGGGAGGTATATTGTCATGTCTGATTATACTAAGTACACTAAGCAGGAGATGCAGGCTTACGCCATTGCTAAGAACATTAAGGAGAATCAGATCGTCATCGTGGGCACCGGCCTTCCCCTGATCGGCGCCTCCCTGGCTAAGCGGGCGGTCTGCCCCTCCTGCCACCCCATCGTGGAGAGCGGCCTGATGGACTGCTCCCCCGTGGAAGTGCCCCGCTCCGTGGGTGACAACCGCTTCATGGCTCACTGTGCTGTGCAGTGGCCCAACATCCGCTTCATCGGCTTTGAGGCCAATGAGTGGCTGCACGATGCCGACCGTCTGGTGGCCTTCATCGGCGGCGCCCAGATCGATCCCTACGGCAACGTGAACTCCACCTGCATCTACGGCAAGGGCGACTATGTCAAGCCCCAGACCCGCTTTACCGGCTCCGGCGGCGCCAACGGCATTGCCACCTACTGCAACACCATCATCATGATGCAGCACCAGAAGCGCCGCTTCATGGAGAAGATCGACTACATCACCTCCTGCGGCTGGATGGACGGCCCTGGCGGCCGTGAGCGCGCTGGCCTGCCCGGCAACCGTGGTCCCCAGATGGTTGTTACCGACCTGGGCATCATGAAGTTCGACGAGGAGACCAAGCGGATGTACCTGGCTTACTACTATCCGTTCTCCAGCCCCGAGATGGTTCAGGAGAACACCGGTTTCGAGATCGACGTGTCCCGCGCTGAGCTGATGGAGGGTCCCAGCCCCGACATCATCAAGCTGATCCGCGAGGAGATCGATCCCGGTCAGGCCTTCATCAAGGTCCCCAAGGAGTAAGAGAGTAAGACGCGGATGAAACACAAAGGTGGGATCCTCTGGATCGTTTTGCTGCTGATCGGATTGATCTTAGTGGGTATTTGGCTTGAGCCAGTGCCTGTATGCCTGTTTTAAGGTGCGGCAGCTATCTGTATGTGTGACATCAACGACCAAATATTTAAAGGAGGAGTTTACATTGGGTAACTATTCCATGCCTCGTTATTTCCAGAATATGCCCACCGTGGGCAAGGCCGTCCGTCCCAACCCCGAGAACGTGGCTGAGCTGAAGGCCATCGAGGAGGACATCCACGCTAAGATCGTGGCTGCCCTGGCTGCTGGTAAGAAGGACGAGGATATGAACGCCAAGGGCCAGATGACCGCCATGCAGCGTGTCTCCATGCTGGTGGATCCCGGCACCTGGTGCCCCCTGAACAGCCTGTATAACCCCGAGGACAACAAGAACGGTTCTACCTCTATCATCAAGGGTCTGGGCCGCGTCAACGGCAAGTGGTGCGTGGTTATCGCTTCCGATAACAAGAAGCACGCCGGTACCTGGGTTCCCGGCCAGGCTGATAACCTGCTGCGCGGCAGCGACACTGCCAAGCGTCTGCGTATCCCCCTGGTGTACCTGCTGAACTGCGCCGGCGTTGAGCTGGACCAGCAGGAGAAGGTGTACCCCAACCGCCGGGGCGGCGGCACTCCCTTCTACCGCAACTCCGAGCTGAACCAGATGGGCATCCCCGTCATCGTGGGCATCCACGGCACCAACCCCGCCGGCGGCGGCTACCACTCCATTTCTCCCACCGTGCTGATCGCCCATGATAAGGCCAACATGGCCGTGGGCGGCGCCGGCATCGTGGGCGGCATGAACCCCAAGGGTTTTGTGGACATGGAGGCCGCTCTGGCTCAGATCGAGGCCACCAAGGGCCTGCGTGCCGATCCTCCCGGATCTGTCTCCGTCCACTATGGCGTCACCGGCTTCTTCCGCGAGGTGTACACCGAGCAGGAGGGCGTCATCGCCGGCATCAAGAAGTACGTGGATATGCTGCCCACCTACGATCTGGAGTTCTTCCGCGTGGACACTCCCCAGTCTCCCGCTGCTTCCGACGTAGAGCTGTATGACCTGGTGCTCAACAACAAGAAGCGTCCCTACGACATGTACTCTGTCATCGCCCGCCTGTTCGACGGCAGCCAGTTCATGGAGTACAAGAAGGGCTATGGTCCTGAGATGATCACCGGCATCGCCAAGGTGGACGGCCTTCTGGTGGGCGTGGTGGCCAACCAGCAGGGCGTGTTCCCCAACTACCCCGAGTATAAGCAGGGCGCCATGGGCGTGGGCGGCAAGCTGTACCGCCAGGGCCTGATCAAGATGAACGAGTTCGTCACCCTGTGTGCCCGTGACCGTCTGCCCATGATCTGGATCCAGGATACCACCGGTATCGACGTCGGCAACGACGCTGAGAAGGCTGAGCTGCTGGGTCTGGGCCAGAGCCTGATCTACTCCATCCAGAGCAGCAAGCTGCCCATGATGGAGATCACTCTGCGCCGCGGCACCGCCGCCGCTCACTACGTGCTGGGCGGCCCTCAGGGCAACGACAACAACGCCTTCTCTCTGGGCACCGCTGCCACCGAGATCAACGTCATGAACGGCGAGACCGCTGCCAACGCCATGTACACTGGCCGTCTGGCCAAGGATCAGAAGGCTGGCAAGGATCTGCAGCCCACCATCGACAAGATGAACGCCCTGATCAACGACTACAACGAGAAGTCCAAGCCCTTCTACTGTGCCAAGGCCGGCCTGGTGGACGAGATCGTGGATATGCCCATGATGCGTAACTACATCGTGGCTTTCACCGATTCCTGCTACCAGAACCCCGAGAGCATCTGCCCCTTCCATCAGATGCTGCTGCCCCGCACCATCCGGGACTTCGAGACCTTCAAGAAGTAAGACCGGCCCAACGTGACCGGCGTATGCGCCGGGACCCCAAATGGGGTCCCGGCACCATATCCAATCCCCGTATAGTGGGGAAACCATATTTTTGACGGAGCGAGTTTGATGGATAACATTTACACTCTTGGTATCGATATTGGTTCTACTGCCTCCAAGTGCGTGATGCTGCGCGATGGCAAAGAGATCGTCAGCAAGTCCCTGATTTCGGTCGGCGCCGGAACCAGCGGCCCTCAGCGGGCAATTGCTGAGGTGCTGGAGAGCGCGGGTATGACCCGGGAGCAGATGGCCTATGTGCTGGCTACCGGGTATGGCCGTAATTCTCTGGAGGGGATCGCCGACCACCAGATGAGCGAGCTGAGCTGTCACGCCAAGGGAGCAAGCTTCTTGTTTCCCGACGTGCACACCGTCATCGACATCGGCGGCCAGGACGTCAAGGTCCTGCAGGTGGAAAACGGCGTGATGACCAACTTTGTCATGAACGACAAGTGCGCTGCCGGCACCGGCCGGTTCCTGGACGTCATGGCCCGGGTGCTGGAGGTAAAGGTAGAGGAGCTGGGTGATCTGGCGGCCAAATCCACCAAGGATGTGGCCATCAGCTCCACCTGTACCGTATTTGCGGAAAGCGAGGTCATCAGCCAGCTGGCGATGGACACCGACAAGTGTGACATCATCAATGGCATCCACCACTCCGTGGCCGCCCGTGTGGCTGGCCTGGCACACCGTGTGGGCGTGCGGGAGAAGGTGGTCATGACCGGTGGTGTGGCTCAGAACTCCGGGGTAGTCAAGGCCCTGGAGGAGGAACTGGGACACGAAATCCACACCTCCCCCCTGACCCAGTACAATGGTGCTCTGGGGGCGGCGCTGTTTGCTTATCAGCGGTACCTGAAGGAACAGAAGGACTGATCCTTTTGCTGACAAACAATAATATGGACGATTTTTAAGTGAGGAGGACACAACAATGGCTAAAGAAGTGAGCCCCGGCGTCAAGGCCCTGCGCAAGGTCGTCGAGGATGTGTATGCTGATGCCCGCAAGGCCCATGCCGAGGGCAAGTTGGTTGGTTGGTCCAGCTCCAAGTTCCCCTGCGAGCTGGCTGAGGCCTTTGATCTGAACGTAATGTACCCCGAGAACCAGGCCGCTGGTATCGCCGCCAACCGTGACGGTGAGATCATGTGTAAGGCTGCCGAGGAGCTGGGCTACGACAACGATATCTGCGGTTACGCCCGTATCAGCCTGGCTTATGCTGCCGGCAAGCGTGCGTCCCGGAAGTTTGACCCCGAGACCCTGGAGTATATCATCGATCCCAAGAGCGGCAAGCCTCTGAAGGACGAGAACGGCAACGTGGTCATCGACCCCGAGACCGGCAAGCCCAAGAAGGATCCCAAGACCATGCAGCCCTACACCGTGCTGGATGACATCTATGAGATCGAGGCTCTGCCCGAGACCACCGAGAAGGAGATCGCCTACAAGAACTTCCGCCGTGAGGCCATCAAGCCTTATCGTCAGATGCGTATGCCCCAGCCCGACTTCGTGCTGTGCTGCAACAACATCTGTAACTGCATGACCAAGTGGTATGAGAACATCGCCCGTATGTGCAACATCCCCCTGATCATGATCGACATCCCCTACAACAACACTGTGGACGTCCACGACACCAACGTGGCTTATGTCCGTGCTCAGTTCGACGCTGCCATCCATCAGCTGGAGCAGATCACCGGCAAGAAGTTCGACGAGAAGAAGTTCGAGCACGCCTGTGAGAACGCCAACCGCACCGCTAAGGCCTGGCTGCGCGTGTGTGACTACCTGCAGTACAAGCCTGCCCCCTACAGCGGCTTCGATCTGTTCAACCACATGGCCGACGTGGTTACTGCCCGCGGCAAGGTGGCTGCTGCTGAGGCTTTCGAGCTGCTGGAGAAGGACCTGGCCGAGGCGGTCAAGGAAGGCAAGAGCACCACTCCCTTCCCCGAGAAGTTCCGCGTCATGTTCGAGGGTATTCCCTGCTGGCCCAAGCTGCCTAACCTGTTCAAGCCTCTGAAGGCCAACGGCGTTAACGTGACTGCCGTCGTGTACGCCCCCGCTTTCGGCTTCGTGTACAACAACATGGATGAGATGGCCCGTGCTTACTACAAGGCCCCCAACTCCGTGTGTATCGAGCAGGGCGTTGAGTGGCGTGAGGGCATCTGCCGGGACAACAAGGTGGACGGCGTGCTGGTCCACTACAACCGTTCCTGCAAGCCTTGGTCTGGCTACATGGCCGAGATGCAGCGCCGCTTTACCAAGGATCTGGGTGTTCCCTGCGCCGGCTTCGACGGCGACCAGGCCGATCCCCGGAACTTTAACGAGGCCCAGTATGAGACCCGTGTCCAGGGCCTGGTAGAGGCCATGGAGGCCAATCAAGCGAAGAAGGAGGCTGAGGCGAAATGAGCACCGAAGTTTTGCTGAACGAGTTTAAGGAATGTTCTGAACACCCCTATCGGGTAATCTCCGCCTATAAGCAGGAGGGTAAGAAGGTCATCGGCGTGCTGCCCTACTTTGCTCCCGTGGAGCTGGTCGTGGCCGCTGGTATGGTGCCCATGGGTATCTGGGGCAGCAACAAGAAGACCATCGCCCAGGCCAAGGAGTACTGCGCTACCTTCTACTGCACCATCGCTCAGCTGGCTCTGGAGATGCTGCTGGACGGCACCCTGGATCAGCTGGACGGCATCATCACCCCCACCATCTGCGACACCCTGCGTCCCATGAGCCAGAACTTCCGTGTATCCATGGGAGATAAGATGGCAGTTATCTTCTTAGCCCATCCCCAGAACCGTTTTGAGGATTTCGGCCTTCAGTTCTGTATCGACCAGTACAACCATGTAAAGGAAGAGCTGGAGAAGGTATGCGGCCATGAGATCACTGCCGACGCCATCAGGGATGCCATCAAGGTCTACAATAAGAGCCGTGCAGCCCGCCGCGCGTTTGTAAAGCTGGCCAACGACCATTGTGATGTGATCACACCCACCAGGCGTTCTGCAGTATTAAAGGCATTCTATTTCAT
>OFMA01002067.1_pt1 | contig 11975 bp, 10 predicted proteins | sample 1541011 | NCBI WGS metagenome assembly OFMA01 (sample SAMN04209225, study PRJEB22552) | human gut metagenome | biome: gut; material: feces | host: Homo sapiens | place: USA: Oklahoma
TATAGAATTTACTGAAACACTGTGCAAACAGTCGCGCGGCGAATGGGGAGGCAGGAAAATGGAGCTAGAGTTATTTCAAAAGGCTTTCATTTCTGCCCTTTTCGGCTTTATCGACAAAGAAACACGCTTGCGACAGTACCGGGAAACAATGTTTTATATTGGGAGAAAAAACGGAAAGAGTACGCTGCTTGCCTGTATCGCACTTTATATGCTGACGGCAGACCATGAGGCGGGCGCGGAAGTATACAGCGTGGCAACAAAGCGCGACCAAGCCAAAATTATATTTAATGAGGCTTACAACATGGTACAGCAAAGCCCAGCGTTAAGAAAAGCACTAAAAAAGAGAAAAGCAGACCTGTATTTTCCTACTACTTTTTCACGTTTCGAGGCTTTAAGCAAGGACAGTGGAAGCCTTGACGGCTTAAATTCTCATTGTGTCATTATAGACGAGCTGCACGGAATTAAAGACCGTAACCTATACGAAGTTATGAAGCAGTCGCAGAGCGCAAGACAGCAGCCTTTATTGATTATGATAACAACGGCGGGAACAATACGCGAATGTATTTTCGATGATATGTATACATACGCCTGCAATGTAGCAGACGGAATTTTTGAGGACGAAACTTTTTTACCGATATTGTATGAGCTTGACAGTAGGGAGGAATGGACGCGCCCGGAAATGTGGCAGAAAGCAAACCCAGCGCTAGGGACAATAAAGAAGCTGGAGGACTTGCAAAACAAAGTTATAAGGGCGCAAAATAACCCGGTTGACCTAAAGGGCATACTGGTAAAGGATTTTAATATAAGGGACACAATAGGCAACGCGTGGCTTTCTTTGGAGGATATAACCAACAAAGAAACATTCGATTTAGAGCAGTTCCGGGGCTGCTATGCAATAGGCGGCGCTGACCTTTCCAGCTCACGCGACTTAACGTGTGCAACCCTGCTTTTAATTGACAGGGAAACAGAAAAACGATATGTGGCGCAAATGTACTGGATACCAGAGGATAGCATGGAAAGGCGTGTGAACGAAGAGAAGCTGCCATATGATAAATGGTATGAGCGGGGGCTTGTGAGGCTGTGCAAGGGGAACACGATAAACTACAAGGACGTTACGGCGTGGTTTGTGGAAATGGCAAACACATACGGCATATTTCCGGCATGGATATATTACGATAGATGGAGCGCTACGTATTGGGTTGAGGAAATGAAAGCAACAGGGTTTACAGAAATGAAAGGCGTTGCACAGGGAGCAAAAACGCTGTCGCTGCCGATGCAGTTTCTAGGCGCTGATTTACAAGCAAAGAAGATTAACTACAATAACAATCCAGTGCTGCGCTGGTGTCTGTCAAATACTGGCGTACAGGAGGACAGAAACGGGAACATAGTACCGATAAAGAACCAAGCAGCAAAACAGCGAATAGACGGCACAGCGAGTTTGCTAAATGCTTATGTAGGATTGTATGAGCATTACAACGAGTTCATAGAGGCACAATAAAAGGGAGAGGGCACAATGAAGCTGAAAGATAAGAAAATACGTATACTGGCGTATGAAAGTTATACAAATAACAACGGGTTTCCTGTAGAAAAATGGAATGTAATACATGAGGGAAAGCTGTGGGCGTATTATCGCCAGCTTTCCGGGAAAGAGTTTTTTGCAGCGGCAACAGTGAACGCGGAAGAAAACGTATTATTTACCGTAAATTACAGGACAGATATAGAAACAGATATGATTGTAGAGTATGCCGGGGAATATTACCAGATTACACGTATAGACGACCACGAAGGATATAAAACAGACATAGACCTTTATTGTAAAACGAACCCGGAGCAACACCCAAACATAACAGAAGAATAGCAGAAACGGGGGCACAGCATGGACGGAAGAGAGAAAAGGGAAGAGCTAGCAGCGAGAATAAAGGCGGGAGAAAAAAGCCTGCTGCCGATGCTCTGGGGGGAGTGCAGAGGCACTGTAATAATAATGGCGGCAAAATACAGGAGCATAATAGAGCAAAATGCTTTTGTTGATATGGAAGATTTTATACAATGCGGCTATTTTGCAATGCTGGAAGCAGTGGAGGCATACAACCCAGAAAAAGGCTATAAATTCACTTCTTACATGACATTCAAATACAAGAAACAAATTTACAAAATGTTCGGGAACGTGCGGGAAGGAGATAAACGCATATTCCCTGCTGCTGCCTCTTCACTAAATATAACATTGGAAAATGACGGACACGAAACGGAGCTTTTAGAAATGCTGGAAGATAAAAGCGCCGGAAGCATAGAAAGCGACTATGAAAAAAAGGAATTGCAGCAGATTGTAAGGAAAGCAGTTGGAAAGCTGCCGGAGCGGGAACGGTATGTAATACAGGAAATATATTTTAATGGACGGGCAAAAACGGAGATAGCAGACGGGCAGCGTTACAAAGACCAGTTCGCAGTTACACGAACAGAAGATAAAGCAATGTACATACTTAGAAAAGACCAGAGTTTACAGGCACTACATAGAGCATATTTCAAGAAAGAACCACGGGAGCAGAATATCTACAAGACTTCGCCGGAAGAGGCAGCAATAGAGGGCGAAAAGTGGGATAAATGGCTAGAAAATATCATGGACGAAATAGGAGGGTTCGAAAATGGGCTTTGAAAAAATGAAGGACAAGGCAGCAGAGGACTTAAAACAGTTTAGAAAGCTGGAAGGAAGCAGCGACCAGACAGAACGACAAAAGGCAGCAGTTATAGAAGCAGCGCTGCGTATGCTTTCGGAAAGGGAAAGGGAAGTGCTGCGGGAGTTCTTTATTGACCGTGAAAAACGATATGCAGGACATAGGGCGAGGCTACAGGCAAAATATGGGCTTTGCCTTTCGGATTTGTACAGATTGAAAAATGATGCGTTGTCAAATTATTGTATGAGTATCATGGCAATAAAGGCAGCAGGAGGCAGCAGGAAATAAAAGAACCGCTTACCCTTTACCGGGCAGGCGGTTTTCTCTTTATCTCTTGCAGACGATACCAAACAGACCATTTACAAATATATAGCGGGGGTGTTCGGATTTTAAATGTTCAGCTAGAAAGCTACGAAACAGAAACGGGGTACTGGTTAGTGCCTATCACAGTCGAGATTTTGAAAGAGGAGTGATTAAACAATGACACTGGGACTGAAAGATTTATATTACGCCGTATGCACAGAGGCAGACGGAGCAGAGAGCTACGGGACACCTAAGAAAATGGCAGAGGCAATGAGCGCCGATTTGTCCGTAAAGACAGCGGACGGCAGCTTGTATGCAGACGACACATTAAGCGTGAGCGTCACAGAGTTTGCAAGTGGAACGCTTAAGCTGGGAATTAAAGACCTTACGCTGGAAGTGGTGGCAGAGTTGCTGGGGCAGGCAGTAGATAAGAACAGCGTAGTATGGGCGGGAAAAGAGGACGAGCCGCCGTATGTTGCTGTAGGGTTCAGAGCTAAGAAAACGGGCGGTAAATATCGTTACGTATGGCTGCTTAAAGCAAAATTTAAAGTGCCGTCTGAAAAGTACGAAACAAAGGGCGAGAGCATCAAGTTTAACACGCCGGATATTGAGGCATCTTTTACAACGAGAAAGAAAGATAATTTGTGGAAAGCTGACTTTGTGGGAACAGAGGAAAGCGCAGCGGCTAAGACGTGGTTTACAGCAGTGCCGGAAAAGGCAGAAGCAATGGAAAGTGTATAAAACAGGAAAGGAGAGAGGCGTAGCATGGGCTGCGCCTTAATTTTATATCATGGGAGCATTAAAGAGCGGGGCTTTTCCCGTAGAGCTGAACGGCAAAGAATATGGTTTACTTTTTTCGCTGAACGCATTAGACGAAGTACAGGAAAAGTTTGGGGGCTACGACAAATTAAGTAAGGTATTCAATAAAGATAACCCAAACCTTTTTAAAGATACAAGGTGGTTACTTACGCTGCTTATTAACGAGGCACTTTTAGCAGAGGACGAAAACGCCCAGCTGCTTGAAGAGAAGAGGGTAGGCAGACTGATACACGCAGGAAATTTGCAGGAAGTACAGAACGCTATTTTTAAATCGTTCTACAGAGGAACTGCGGGAGACAACAGCGACACAGAGAACGAAAACGACGGAGAAGAAACAACAGAAGAGGGAAACAGGGCAGCCGTGCAGGAAAATTAGATACTGCACGGCTTTTGTATATTGCAGTAGTGCTTTTGAGATACAGGGAACGTGAGGCGTGGAGAAAAACACCATACCAGATAACGACACTGTTTAAATATCACAAGGAATATAACCCGCACATTTTCCGACAGGAACAGGCGGGGACACCAACAGCCACAGAAAACATGGACGATATAGACATAGCGTTAGGGGGCTTTTAATTATGGCAGATAAGACGCAGAACGTCAAAACAAGGTTAAGTTTTGACGGAGAGGCAGAGTATAAAGCAGCCTGCAAGGAAATTAACAGCACCCTTAAAGTGCTTAATTCTGAAATGAAACTTGTAACGGCTGAATATAAGGACAATGCAAGCAGCGTAGATGCGCTAAAAGCAAAGCAGACGGTACTACAGAAAACATACGACGAGCAGGCAAAAAAGGTAAAAGAAACCGAGGCGGCTTTAGAAAAATGTCGCAAGGCAACAGGAGACAATAGCGAAGAAAGTAAAAAACTTGAAACCCAGTTAAATTACCAGAAAGCAGCGCTTGTAAAGACAGAGCAGGAATTAGGCAAAACGACTGACGAAATGGAAAAAGCAGAAAAAGCCGCTGACGAAATGGGAAAGGAAATAAAAGACAGCGGGGAACAGGCAGACGACGCAAAGGGGAAATTTTCTGGATTTACAAGCGTGCTAAGTGGAATGGGTACAGCGCTTAAAACAGCAGCAGCGGCGACGGCGGCAGCAGTTGCGGGAGCGGCAACAGCCATAGGAGCGCTTACCACAAAAGCGATAGAGGGATACGCAGCACAGGAACAGCTTGTAGGCGGTGTAGAAACTCTTTTCAAAACGTCGTCTGATACGGTTGTTGGTTATGCAAACGACGCATATAAAACAGCCGGAATGTCTGCAAATGAGTACATGGAAACAGTTACCAGCTTTTCAGCGTCGCTGCTTGCCAGTATGAATAATGACACGGCAGCGGCAGCAGAAAAGGCAAACGTGGCAATTACGGATATGTCAGACAATGCAAATAAAATGGGTACTGATATATCGCTTATACAGAACGCCTATAACGGTTTTGCAAAGCAGAATTATACCATGCTGGATAACTTAAAACTGGGATATGGCGGTACAAAAGAGGAAATGCAGCGACTGCTTGATGATGCAAGCAAGCTATCCGGCATTAAGTATGATATTTCATCATATTCAGACGTTGTAGACGCTATTCACGTCGTACAGACGGAAATGGGCATAACAGGGACAACGGCAAAAGAGGCAAGTACAACAATAGAGGGTTCGGTTAGTTCTATGAGTTCAGCGTGGGACAACTGGGTAGCTGGAATGGCAGACAGCGAGGCGAATTTCTCACAGCTTACAAGCAATCTGGTAGACAGTATTGTAACAGTGGTAGGGAATATAGCACCGAGGGTAATAGAAACAGTGCCGAGGCTGGTAAGCGGACTGGGAGAAATCGTAGAGCAGCTTGCAACGTATATACCACAGGTTATACAGGAGCTATTACCGCCTTTAATGAGCGGCGTACAGGACTTGCTTAATACGCTGGTTGGAATGCTGCCGGAAATGATAAGCATAATCGGGCAGATTATACCGACAATCATAGATACGCTGCTTACTATATTACCGCAGCTTTTAGAGGCAGGCGTACAGATTATTACGGAATTGGCGCAAGGTATCGCACAAGCGTTACCTACATTGCTGCCAACAATCGTAACGGTGGTTACGAACATTGTAACCATGCTGATAGAAAATATACCGTTGCTGATTACAGCAGCATTACAGCTGCTTACGGGACTGGCACAGGGGCTTGTAGCAGCGCTGCCCGTACTGATTGAGGCACTGCCGGAAATCATAACGGCTATCATAAATGCACTGGTTGAGGGCATACCGCTTATTATCGAAAGTGCGGGCGATATTATAGTTGCATTGATTGACGGCATCATAGATGCAGTACCGCTTTTAATCGCAGCCATACCGCAGATTATAGCAGCCATTGTAACAGGACTGATTACGGGGCTGCCTAAGATTTTGACGGCGGCGGGCAAGCTGGTAACGACAATCATAAATAAAATAAAAGAGCTACCTACTCTGATACCGCAGGCAATCGCTGCGGGCGTTGAGAAAATAGCAGAGTGGGGCGCAAATATGCAGGAAAAAGGCGGCACAGTTATAACAGATTTTGTAACGAAAGTTATAGATATTGTTAAGGAGCTGCCGCAGAAAATCTGGAACAGTATAGTAAGCGCAGTAACCAGAGTGGCTACGTGGGGTGCAAATATGCAGACCAAAGCCAAAGAAGTAATGAACACAATGCTTACGAACATTGTAACGATTGTGAAAGAAACGCCTGCTAAAATCTGGAACAGCATAGTAGGGGCAGTTACCAAAGTGGCTACGTGGGGTAACAATATGCTTACGAAAGCCAAAGAGGTAATGAATGCCATGGTAACGGGCATTGTTACGATTGTTAAGGAAATACCGCAAAAGATTTATAACAGCATTTCTGGTGCAATTTCCAAAGTGGCTACATGGGGTACAGAAGTAAAGAACAAAGCCGTAGAGGGCATGAAAAATGTAATTACTGGAATAACAGACGTATTTAAGGATATTGGCAGTACGTTTGCAGGGTTCGGTAAAAACATGGTAGAGGGCATCTGGAACGGCATAAGCGGCGCTACGAGGTGGATAAAAGACAAAATAAGCGACTGGGTAGGAGATGTTACCGACTTCCTTAAAGATTTATTCGGAATTGCCAGCCCGTCTAAGCTGATGCGTGACGAAATCGGCGTATATCTGGCGCAGGGTATCGGCGTTGGCTTTTCTAATGAAATCGGCGGCGTTAAGAAAATGATTGAGGACAGCGTACCGCAGGAGTTTGACGTAGACGCAAAGGTAAATGTAGGCAATGAATTTAAGTATGATAACGACGACAAAAAGCCAAAGCCGAGAGGCGGCGGCAGTGCAGCAGGCGGCGTAGTTGTCAATCAGTATATTTATGCGAATACCACGGACTATGCAAAACAGCAGAAAGAGGCAGCCCGACAGTTCAGAATGATAGCAAGGACGGTGTAACACATGGAAAATGAAAAACTGACTTACATAAATTCAAGGGGCGAGCGGTTAGAGCTGGGAGTAGACAGCGTATACCATTGCAATATAAGTAAAGACGTAGAGGGCATTTCCGGCGTTACGAGCGTCATTTACAGCACAAACAGTATGGGACAGCACGGCGACACCTACGTAGGGCAGCGTATCGAGGCGAGGGACATAGACGTAGTGGGACATATCAACACACGGGATAAGGCGCAGGCATTGGAACTGCGCCGCCGTATGCTTAAGATATTTAACCCAGAGCTTAGCGCTACGCTGGTGTATGAGTACGGCGGCTTTAAGCGTGTGATTGATTGCAGGGCGTATGGAGAGCCTAAGATACTAAAGAAAGAGGTACTTTATGAGTTTGATTTACAAATAGAGTGCCTTAACCCGTTCTGGCGGGAAGAGGAAGAAACAAAAGAGGATATAGCAAGCTGGGTGGCTGCGTGGCATTTCCCTTGCGTTATCGAAAAGGACAGCACAAAGAGCATGATATACGGATACCGAGCGGAAAGCGTAATAGTGGACTGCTACAACGAGGGCGACGTATCAACAGGAATGAGGATAAGGTTTACAGCACTGGGGACAGTTTCAAACCCGATACTGCTTAATGTGGATACCGAGGAATTTATACAGATTAACGCCACTATGAAAACGGGCGACGTGATAGAGATTAACACGAAGTACGGCAGCAAGGGCGCTAAGCTGATAAGGGACGGCGTAGAAACCGACTATTTCCGCTACATTGATGTAGACAGTACATTTATGCAGCTTGCCATAGGCGACAATATGTTTAGATATGATGCAGCCAGCGGCGTAAATTCTCTGGAAGTATCCATATTCTACAGCAAGGAATTTTTAGGAGTGTGACGGTATGGAGCTTAGAGTATTCGATAAGACGGTACAGCCGCTGGGAGCTATAGACGAGCTGGCAAGCCTGCTATGGCATACAAAGTATTTTGACGTAGGAACTTTTAGCCTGCTTGCGCCGATTACGGACAATAACAGCCGTTTGCTGGTAGAGGGCAATTTAATAACCAAGCACGACGGGAAAAAGGAAGTAAAGACCGCTGACGGCGGCGTATGGCGCAGGGCAGCGCAGATAACCTACGTACACATTACCAAAGACGAGAACGGCTTAGAGCAGTTAGAGGCACAAGGCTATATGCTTAGCTGGTGGCTTAATAAGCGCTGCATTTATCCGCAGATTGTGGCAACAGGTACGAACCAGTATCTTATAAACCTTATGGTAAAGAACAACTGCGGCAGCGCAGCAGGCACAAAGCGGCGTTTTCCGTTGTTTACATTTCTGGCGCAGGAAACCATAGACGGCGTGGCGGTTGAATATGCAAACGAGGTATACGCACAGCTGGGGCAGGAAGTAAAGGCAAGGGCGCAGGCTGGAAAGCTGGGCTACGACATTCTGCTTAACGAAAGAGAGGGACTGTTTGGCTTTTATCTGTATAAGGGCAATGACCTTACAGCCACAAATACCGAGGGTAACACACCCTGCATATTTTCAAGAGATTTTGATAATGTCAACGAGCAGGAATATACAGCCAGTATAGAGAACTGCGGCAACTTTATTTATGTGCAGGGAGCAGCTGACGACGACGGCAATCAGCCAGTAACCACAGTGGACGGCGAGGGCGCAACGGGGCTGGATTTAGTAGAGGTATTCTGCGACGCTACGGACATTGCCAGAAAGTACCAGCAAGGGGAAACAGAGGTAACAATACCGCTGAATACCTATATTGCAATGCTGAAAACGAGAGGCGGCGCAGAGCTGGAAAACTACGGCAAGAACATAAATTTTGTAAGTACCATAAATACAAATTCAAACTTAAAATTTAAGGCTGATTTTGATTTAGGCGACCGTATTACTTGCAAAGAAACTAAGTGGGGCATACAGATAGATGCACGCATTACAGAAGTAACAGAAACATACCAGAAAGGCGAGGAAACCATAGAGGCGACTTTTGGCGACAGCCTGCCGACGCTGGTAGACCAGATTAGGAAAGTGAGGTAGCAGAAATGGCAAACAGCTTACCGTTTAATGCCGTGGCAGTAGACGGAGAGTACGACAGGGTATATAAAGCCGAGGATTGGGCGTGGTACTTTGCTACTTTCATTGCAAACGGCATTTTTCCAAAGCCGAGCGACGGGCTACAGGTGGTAGCTTACAGCGGCATGGAAATAAGAGTAAATGCAGGCTATGCCTTTATAAACGGCTACGCCTTTAGAAATCCTGCAACGCTTAGCGTAACACTGGATACGGCAGAGGGAGCGCTTAACAGAGTGGACAGGGTAGTAGTTCGCTGGGATTTGCCGCAAAGAGATATGTATATTGCGGTGCTGAAAGGCACACCGTCTGCAAAGCCGACAGCAACGGCAGTAACACGCACTACGGAAATATGGGAGCTTGCACTTGCAGATATTTACGTAGGCAAGGGCGTAACAAGGATACAGACGCAGAATATCACAGACCAGCGGTTTAATAGCGCAGTCTGCGGTATCGTGACGGGAACGGTGGAAGAGATAGACGCAAGCGTACTTACAAAGCAGTTTACGGACTTTTTCAACACCTACAGCGCAGCCGTGCTGGACGAGTTCAGCGCATATAAGCAGAGTATGGAAAAGTACCTTACAGAGATTGCGGGCGTATATGACAGCTACGTAAGCAAGACAGAGGGCTTATTTGCGCAGTATGAAAGCCAGTTTAACGAAAGATACAGCAGTTTTGAAAGTACACTTGATAACTGGGACAATGAGCTTTTAAGCGCCTATACAGACTTTATGGCAAAAATTAAGCTATTCCAGTCGGACGCTGAAAACGAATTTAACACATGGTTTGAGAGCATCAAGGACAAGCTGGGCGAGGACATAGCAGGCAGCCTGCAACTGCAAATTGAAGAGCTGGCAGCAGCCATGCAGGAAGTGAAAAAACAGGCAGAGGCTGGCACGAAAGAAACCAAAGAGGCAATAGCAGCGCTGGACGAGCGGCTTAAGAGAGTAGAAAGCGGCTGGGGCATTGACTATAAGCATGATGCTGTACTGGGATTGTGTTACATGGGCGCAGCATACATGAGCCAGCATTACGAAAGAACAGTAGAAACGGCAGTGTTAGGGGCTACCTACGTGGGTAATTCCTATCTTGCAAATACATTTTAGAAAGGCGGCAGACCATGAAAGGATTTCCTAAAGTATTAAAGACAAAAGAGGACTATTACAACTGCCTTGCTATGGTAGCAAGCGGAGAACTGGCGGCAGCGGATTTGCTGGCAAAAATCGAGAGCGCAGAGAATCAGCGTTATATTGAGTGCGGCGTAGCAGCTGTAGAGGAAGAGAAAAAGGCGGTTACGGTATATTACTGCGACGAGGCAGCGGTAGGTATGAAATTCGTAGCGGGCGACGTATCCGGCACGGTGCAGGGAGTAACACATATCCAGGCCGACGAGGCAGCGGCAGCAGGAGAGGCAGGAAACGACAGAACAGCCCTTACACTTTCCAAAGCGGTAAAAGCGGGCTGCAAGGTAATTGCGCTGGAACGCACAGACACCGTGGCAGGAATGACAACAGACGACATTGCAGCACTGAAAGGAGTATTAAAGCAGTATGAGTAGATTATTAGTGGACGACGTTACAAAGACCGACGCAAGGGCGCTTTTGAACGTAAATAAAATGGCTACAATCAGCGATATTGTAGCACCGAGCAACGAGTACATTTATGCCAGCGGAGCAAATGAGCTGACCGTAGTAGAGGGCTGCGTAATTGCCGTGGGTGGTGCTGGAATTTTCAAGACAGCAAACACCATTCTTACGGCTGCTAATCTGGACGCAGGCAGCGCTTTTGCGGTAGGTAAGGACTATTACGTATATATCTGCGACAGCAGAATTGACAGCGCAGACGAGAAATACGTAATTTCCCTTAACTCTACATACCCGACAGGCTGGAACGCTACAAACAGCCGTAAAATCGGCGGCTTTCATTATGGACGCTGCCGCAAGGTGGACAGCAATTTACAGCCGCTTAATGGCAGCAGTGTTATTTTTGGCACAGGCTGGGAAAGTGCAGTAAGCAACGGCATTGTACCACGTTCTGTATGGACACTGGGACACCGCCCGAAATGCAGCCCAGAGGGTATGGTATATTTAGGCGGCGGCACATGGGTAGATATTTACCTTAATTCTGACGACGGAGCAAAGGGCTTGAAATCAGAGTACGGCTGCGCACCTATGACGGGTACAGAAAGCATGAACTGGTACAACTTTGTAGAACGTCTGGCAAAGAGCGGTAAGCGTCTGCCGAACTATGCAGAATTTTGCGCTTATGCTTTTGGCAGCCCTGCCGGACTGGATAACGCAAATACAAACGCATGGAGCGCCACCAGCAACACAGGTAGGGGCGTAACAGGCAGTGTGGTAAATGCCGTTTCTTCCGTGGGCGTTGTAGATGCCGTGGGGCGTGTCTGGGAGTGGCTGGACGAGCTTATTACAAGAGCGGAACACGCCACAAATGCAGACTACCACGCAAGCGTAGCGTGGGGCTGGGACAAGAAAAGCCCATTGAACACAGGCGAGAAGTCTTACGACGTTGGTAACATTTACCAGTATTACGCATATTCTCTGGCGGCGCTGATTGCGGGCGGCAGTTGGGGCGATGGGGCGGATTGCGGCGCTCGTGCCGTGAGTTGCGACCTTTGCCAGTGGGTTG
>OFMA01002079.1_pt1 | contig 11920 bp, 10 predicted proteins | sample 1541011 | NCBI WGS metagenome assembly OFMA01 (sample SAMN04209225, study PRJEB22552) | human gut metagenome | biome: gut; material: feces | host: Homo sapiens | place: USA: Oklahoma
TGCCGCCCCGGAAACCGTCGATGGCAATGGCATCCGCGCCGCTGCGGGCGATGCCCGAAGCGATGGCCGCGATGTTATGCACTGCCGCCACCTTCACGATCACCGGCTTGGTGTAGCCGGTGGCTTCCTTCAGCGAGGCCACCAGCTGACGCAGGTCTTCAATGGAATAGATGTCGTGATGGGGCGCTGGACTGATGGCATCCATGCCTTCGGGCACCATGCGGGTGCGGGCCACATCTCCCACGATTTTGGCACCAGTCAGATGTCCGCCGATCCCGGGCTTTGCGCCCTGACCGATCTTGATTTCGATGGCAGAGCCAGTCATCAGGTATTCCCGGTGCACGCCAAACCGGCCGGAGGCAACCTGCACAATGGTATTTGCCCCATACGGATACAGATCCCGGTGCAGACCGCCCTCACCGGTATTGTAATAGGTGCCCAGTGCCTGTGCAGCCCGACTGAGGGCCGCGTGCACATTGTAGCTGATGGCACCGTAGCTCATGGCTGCAAACAGAATGGGAGTTTTTAATTCCAGATGCGGCGGCAGCGTGGTGTCCAGCTTGCCGTCCGGCCCACGGTGAACCTTATCCGGACGACGGCCCAGATAAACCTCGGTTTCCATGGGCTCCCGCAGAGGGTCAATGGGCGGGTTGGTCACCTGCGAAGCGTTCAGCAGCAGCTTGTCCCAATAGCAGGGCACCTCCTTCTGCGAACTGCCCATGCTGGACAGCAGCACACCGCCAGTGGCCGCCTGCCGATAGATTTCCTGCCGGGCATCCTGACTCCAGCCCGCATGGGGACGGAACACATTTTCCGACGGGCGAATCTGCAGCGCCCCGGTGGGGCAGCAGGCCACGCAGCGCTGGCAGTCCACACACAGGGCGGCATTTGCCTGCATCCGGCCTGTTTTTTCGTCCTTTTTATGCACACCAAAGGCGCATTGCTGCTCGCAGATGCGGCAGTTCACGCACAGCTCCCGATCCCGCAGAACCGCAAAGCGGGGCGTATCCCATTGGATTTTCATTTTTCTTCCTCCTTCAGCCGCACAATCACCGGTTCGCCGCCATTTGGCGCCCAGATGCGATCCAGCTCCGGTTCCACTTCCCGGATAGCGGCCTCTTCACTGGCAAAATATACCCGGTCGCCCCGTTCAGCCACCACCAGACTGCGCAGCTTAAGCCGGTCATTCAGAGCCATCATACCGCCCTCAAAGCCCACCAGAATGGAAAACGGGCCGGTGATCAGCAAATCACTGTACATCTGGCGCAAAAAGCGGCGCTGCTTCTGCTCCGGCTGGGGCATGGCTGCCAGCTCACTCCAGAAGGGGGCTGCCACCACCTGTGCGGCTTCCTCCAACGTGAGGCCCTGATGGCGCAGCAGGTAGTCCAGCGTATAGGTAATGACCTCGGTATCCGTGAGCAAGTTGCAGCGATAACCGTACATCTCCACCGCCCGCCGGTTCGCATCGTAAGAGGAAATCTCGCCGTTGTGCACCACCGACAGATCCAGTAGCGCAAAGGGGTGCGCACCGCCCCACCAGCCGGGGGTATTGGTGGGATACCGGCCGTGAGCCGTCCAGGAATAGCCCTCGTATTCCTCCAGGCGGTAGAAGTCCGCCACGTCCTCCGGGTAGCCCACCGCCTTGAACACCCCCATATTCTTACCGCAGGAAAACACATACGAGCCCTTGAGCTGATCGTTGATGCGGATTACACAGCGGGCAACATATTCCTTTTCGTCCAGATGGCTGTCCGCCAGCTTGTGGGGCAGCGGCTGTACGAAATACCGCCAGATCAGCGGCGCATCCTTGATCTTGGGTGTGGGCCGGGTGGGAATCTTGGACAGGTTGATCACATCGAAATGGCGATCCAGAAAACGTTCGCACTCCTCCCGGGCAGTCATATCATCATAAAACACATGCAGTGCATAATGATTTTTATATTGCGGGTAAATGCCGTAGCCGGCAAAACCACCGCCCAATCCGTTGCTGCGCTCATGCATCACCGCGATGGAACGACGGATCACCTCACCGCTGATGGGTCGGCCATCTCTGGCAAACACTCCACTGATGGCGCATCCGGACGGGATGCGCACCTGACCTTCCTTCAACATGTTTCTCCTCCTTTTACACCGCGCAGCGCGCGAAAAACAAAAAAGGCGCCCGCACCGGCAGGAATCTGCCAATGCGAACGCCCTTGTTCGTATGCGTTATCATAGCACCACACTAAAGCAAAAGTCAAGCATTTTTTGCTTTTTTAACACTTTCCCACAGTTCCGACAAAGCATTCCGGGCAAATGCGTGCAACTTTTGTGCAAAGGCAAAAAAATTGTTTCCTGCAACCTTTTGCCCTCTTGACGGGGCCGCATTTGGGGGCTATAATACAGCCATTGGCACAGCAAAGGCGCTGCGATCCCTACGGATTTGCGGCGCCTTTGTCCTTTTTTATTCCCGGCGTTCAAGGAGGAATTATCCATGAGCCACACCCTTTCGCAACTTATGCAGTTCATAGAAGAAAACGACATCAAGTTCATTCGCCTGGCCTTCTGCGATATGTTCGGCGTACAGAAGAACATTGCCATCATGGCCAGCCATCTGCCCCACGCGGTGGAAAGCGGCATTTCGTTTGATGCCTCCGCCATTGCGGGCTTTGCTAACGTTGCGGAATCGGATCTGTTCCTTGTTCCTGATCTGGACACCTTCGTCATTCTGCCATGGCGGCCCAGCGAGGGCTGCGTGGGCCGGTTCTTCTGCAACATCAAATATCCGGATGGCCGCCCATTCGAGGGTGACGGGCGGCATCTGCTGCAGACCATCGAGCAAAAGGCAGCGCAGGCCGGATACCGATTTTTGCTTGGGCCGGAATGTGAATTCTATCTGTTTGAAACCGACGAAAAGGGTCGCCCCACTCTGGAGCCTTTTGACCGGGCAGGCTACTTCGATCTCGCCCCCATGGATCGGGGCGAAAATGTGCGCCGGGAAATCTGCCTGACGCTGGAGGAGATGGGCATCCAGCCCGAGCGAAGCCATCACGAGCAGGGTCCCGGCCAGAATGAGATCGATTTCCGGTGTGCCTCTCCCCTGCATGCGGCGGATGATCTGATGACCATGCGGGCCGCCGTAAAGGCCATTGCCGCCCAGAACGGGTTGTTCGCCTCCTTCCTGCCGAAGCCGTTGCAGGACGAGAGCGGCAGCGGGCTGCACATCAATCTTTCCATTTTCCAGAACGGTGTGAATCTGTTCGAGAATTTCCGCACCGACCCGCACCCCACTGCCGCCGCTTTCCTTGCAGGTATTCTGCGGCGCATCCCGGAAATCACCGTCTTTGCCGACCCGCTGCCCGGATCCTATGAACGGCTGGGCCGCTGCGAAGCCCCGGGTGTGGCAAGCTGGTCCTGCCAGAACCGTTCTTCTCTGGTGCGGGTGCCTGCTGCCAGCGGGCCCGATTGCCGCATGGAGCTGCGCAGCCCGGACCCCTCCTGCAATCCCTATTATGTAACCGCGCTGCTGCTGGCCGCCGGGTTTGAGGGTGTGCAGGAAGGCTTGAGCCTGCCTGCCGCGGCGGACTATGACGCATTTGCCCGGCCTGCCGGCCTTACTCCGTTGCCCGCCAGCCTGGACGAAGCGCTGGCACTGGCTCGGGAAAGCGAGTTTTTGAAGCAGGTTCTGCCGGAAAAACTGCTGGTGGATTATCTGGGCCATAAACAGCGGGAGGCGGATGCCTACGCCGCGGAAAGCAAACCCTATCGATATGAGATTCGCCAGTACTTTGAGCGAATCTGACCATCGGTTTCAAAAAGTGAGGTGAACGGGGATGCCGGGTGTTCTGATCGCAAGCGACAAGCAATACCACGAAACGCTGCGGACATTTTTTGCCGCCGGTCAGCCTGCACAGTGCTGCGCCAACGCCGGGGAAGCCCGACGTGCCATGTGCGGCGGCTCTTTTGAAACTCTGGTGATCAACGCACCGCTTCCGGATGAATTCGGCCGGGAGCTGGCGGTTCAGGCCGCAGACAACGGCATGGATTCCATTCTCCTCTGCCCCGGTCCTCAGGCGGATAACCTTGCCGCCGGGCTGGAAAAATACGGGGTATTTGTGCTGGCAAAGCCTCTTTCCCGCCAGCAGACTGCATTTGCACTGCGGCTGATCCGAACCGGACGCCAGCGGCTGCAGAAGCTCACCGCACAAAACCGCCGCCTGACCAAGCGGCTGGACGAAGCCCGAATCATCAGCCAGGCCAAATGCGCACTGGCGCTTTGCCGGGGGCTGAGCGAGGAACAGGCTCACCGGCTGATCGAAAAAGAAGCCATGGACGGCCGCATCTCCAGCCGGGAAGCCGCACTGGAGATCATGCGAAGGCTGGAAGACGAAGGCCTTTTATAACTGCTTTTTTCGTTTTACAACAGATAATAAATACGCCAAACAGGCAAAGGCGCCTGCATGAATGCTTGAGGAGAATTCTCCCCGGGCATTGTGCAGGCGCCTTTACTTTTCGAGGGACATTTTATGCAGAAACTTCCCCGGCATCTGCCGATTCATTACGAGGACTACGCACCCGATCTTGCACCGGAGCAGCGCAAAGCCTTTTACGGACTGACCAAAAACGTGCAGTTCTGCCGCGAGTGTGTGATGAGCAACCAGAAGCCCAACAGCTGCTACGAGTTTGAACACACCATTCATTCCGTTGTATCCCGCCCAGCAGCGGGAAGGCTTTTTAGGCAGCACACTGGAAGCCATTCCGACGAAAAGTCAGGTGTACTTCGTACACGGCTATCGGGCAATGCCCGCCAGGCCGACCGGCTGGCGGACACGCTGTATGGCGGGCACCGAATCTGTGCCGCCGTGCAGCGCGGCAATATTACCGGGGTACAGCTTCACCCGGAGAAAAGCGGCGAGGTGGGCCTCATCATTCTGCGCACGTTCCTGGGCAGCTGCCCGGCGTGAAGATAGAGGGTAACTTTTAAGGAGGGAATTTATTATGAAACAGACCTATCGACCTGCGCTGAGCCTTTACGAGACGCAAAGTGCCATTGGCATGATCAAGCAGTGCTTCCCCGCACATCTGACCCGCCAGCTTCGGCTGACCCGGGCCACCGCTCCCCTGTTTGTGGACCCCACCACCGGCCTGAACGATGATTTGAACGGTGTGGAACGCCCGGTCTCCTTTGATATTCCCGCCATTCCCGAACTGGAAAAGGGTGCACAGGTGGTGCACAGCCTGGCCAAGTGGAAGCGCCAGGCACTGGGCCGTTTCGGTTTCGCCCCGGACACCGGCCTGTATGCGGACATGAACGCCATCCGCCGGGACGAGGAACTGGACGAGCTGCATTCGGTGTATGTGGATCAGTGGGACTGGGAAAAGGTCATCACCCGCGAAACCCGCACTGAGGAATACCTGAAGGACACCGTGCGCTCCATCGTAAGCGCCATCTGTGCCACGCTGGAAGAGGTCAAGAAGGAATATCCCCAGCTGTGCGTAAACCTTTCCGAGCATGTGAGCTTTGTGACCACCCAACAGCTGGAGGACCTGTGGCCGGACCTGACGCCCCACCAGCGGGAAAACGCTTATGTGGAGCAACACCCCACCGCCTTCATCATGCAGATCGGCGCACCGCTGGCCAGCGGCAAGCCCCATGACGGACGCGCCCCCGACTACGATGACTGGAGCCTGAACGGCGACCTGCTGTTCTGGGATGACGTTCTGGGCTGTGCGCTGGAGGTTTCCAGCATGGGCATCCGGGTAGATGCCGAAGCCATGGAACGCCAGTGCAAGGCAGCTGGCTGCCCCCACCGGCTGGAGCTGCCCTTCCACAAAGCGGTGCTGGACGGCACCCTGCCCCTGACCATGGGTGGCGGCATTGGCCAGAGCCGCCTGTGCATGCTGCTGCTGGGCAAGGCCCACATTGGCGAGGTACAGGCCAGCCTGTGGCCCAAGGCCATCCGGGAGCAGTGCGAAGCTGCCGGAATCCCCCTTTTGTAAGCGTATCTGCACATTTTTGCTTTGAAGCATGAAAAAGGAGCTGTGACATATGAATCATGTACCGGAATTGTTCGGCAGTATGGTATTCAATGACAAGGTCATGAAAGCCCGCCTGCCCAAGGAAGTTTACCGTTCTTTGAAGAACACCATCCAGCGGGGTGCGCCCCTTGATCCGGGCGTGGCGGATGTGGTGGCCGCCTGCATGAAGGACTGGGCGGTAAGCAAGGGTGCGACCCATTTCACCCACTGGTTCCAGCCCATGACCGGCATCACCGCCGAAAAGCACGACAGCTTCATCAACCCCTGCGGCGACGGCAGCGTGATCATGGATTTCTCCGGCAAGGAGCTGGTCAAGGGCGAACCGGATGCTTCCAGCTTCCCCTCCGGCGGCCTGCGCGCCACCTTTGAAGCCCGCGGCTACACCGCCTGGGATCCCACCAGCTACGCCTTCATCAAGGAAGACACCCTGTGCATCCCCACTGCCTTCTGCAGCTACAACGGTCAGGTGCTGGACAAGAAAACTCCCCTGCTGCGCAGCATGGATGCCATCAGCAAACAGGCGGTTCGCATTCTTGCTCTGTTCGGCAAGAACGTCCAGCGGGTGAATGCCACTATCGGGCCCGAGCAGGAGTATTTCCTGATTAACAAGGAGGACTATGCCCGCCGCCCGGATCTGATTCTGACCGGCCGCACGCTGGTTGGTGCTCCCGCACCCAAGGGGCAGGAGCTGGAGGATCACTACTTCGGCTCCCTGCGGCCCCGGGTCAAGGCGTTCATGGCCGACCTGGACGAAGAACTGTGGAAGCTGGGCATCCTGGCCAAGACCGAACACAACGAGGTAGCCCCCTGCCAGCATGAGATGGCTCCCATCTTCGCCACCGCCAACATCTCCACCGACGCCAACCAGCTGACCATGGAGGTGATGAAAAAAGTGGCCGACCGTCACGGTTTTGCCTGCCTGCTGCATGAAAAGCCCTTCGAGGGCGTGAACGGCAGCGGCAAGCACAACAACTGGTCGCTTTCCACCGACGGGGGCGAAAACCTTCTGGATCCCGGCACCACGCCCGCCGAGAACACCCAGTTCCTGCTGTTCCTCACCGCTGTGATCAAGGCGGTGGATGATTATCAGGATCTGCTGCGTATCAGCGTGGCCAGTGCGGGCAACGACCATCGTTTGGGCGCCAACGAGGCGCCTCCGGCCATCGTTTCCATGTATGTGGGCGACGAGCTGCAGGCCGTGATTGACTGCCTTGTGGCCGGCAAGCCCTGCCAGCCCAACGCCCCCACCGTGCTGGACACCGGCGCTGTGGTACTGCCCAACCTGCCCAAGGATACATCGGACCGTAACCGCACCAGCCCCTTCGCCTTCACCGGCAACAAGTTTGAGTTCCGTATGCCCGGCTCCTCCTTCAACATCGCCTGCACCAACGTGATGCTGAACACCGCTGTGGCCGAATCTCTGCGGCAGTTTGCCGACGTGCTGGAGCAGACCAACGACCTGCCCCGTGCCCTGCTGGAGCTGATTCGCGGTGAACTTACCGCCCACCAGCGCATCCTGTTCAACGGCAACGGCTACAGCCATGAATGGGAGGTCGAGGCCGCACGCCGCGGGCTTTCCAATTTCCGCACCACCCCCGAGGCACTGGTTCATTACACCGACCAGAAAAATGTGGAGCTGTTTGCCCGCCACGGTGTTTACACCCGGGACGAGATTCAGTCCCGTCAGGACATTTTGCGGGACGAATATGCCAAGGCCATCCGCATTGAAGCACTTACCCTGCTGGATCTGGTACGCTGCCGCATCTCGCCCGCCTGCGTCCACTACGCCACCGAGCTGACGCAGGGCGTGAATGCCAAGAAGCAGCTGGGCATTGAGGTTCCTCAGGAGGAAACCCTGACCCGCCACATTTCCGCCCTCACCGGCCAGCTGATGCAGGCTGCCGATCAGTTGGAAGGCCGGCTGGCAGACCCCATGGCAGAGAATGCTGCCGAGGCCGCAAGCTGGTGTGCACATACCCTGATCCCCGCAATGGATGCGGTGCGCACCCCTGCTGATCGGTTGGAGCAGCTGGTAGATCGTTCCGTCTGGCCGCTTCCCACCTACAGCGATATGCTGTTCTACGTTTGATTACTCCTCATTCTTCGTTTTCCCCCCTATAAAACGCACAGAGCGCGCGGTTTGCCGGTTTTGGCAGTGCCGCGCGCTCTGTGTGTTTTGCGTTATTTCTTTTGATTGGGATTTGCAAGCCCCATAACCTGATAGACCGCGTTCAGATCCAGGCTGGCGCGTACCGCATCTGCCAGCAGGTCATACTGGCTCTGCTGGTATTCCCGGTGGCTCTGAGGCCGGAAGGCTTCCTGTGCAATGCCCTTGCGGGCCAGCAGCCAGCTTGCCAGCGCCTCGGTGAGCGAGCCCTTGTCGAAGAGGCCATGCAGATAGGTGCCGAACACATTGCCCTGCATCGCGCCCTCTTCCTGCCCGTTTTCCAGCCGGCACAGCGGCTGGCCCGCCAGCTGTTTTGTGCGGCCCATGTGAATCTCGTAGCCTTCCATGGCCGCCCCGGCAAAGGGACCGGTCAGCACCTTTGCCGCCGTGCAGGTGCGGGCCATGCTGGGGGTGAATTCGGTTTCGCAGGGCAAAAGACCCATGCCCCGCATCTCGCCTGCCTGAGGTTGGTAGGCCTCCATGCCGTAGTTTTCGAAGGTGTTGGATTCCTCATACACTGCCCGGGCCATATCCAGCAGCGGCATGGCCGCCAGTGCACCGGTGCCCTCACCCAGGCGAAGCCCGGCAGTAATCAGGGGGTGCTTGTCCAGTGCATTCAGCAGCAGCGCGCCCGCAGGCTCCGCCGACACATGGCTGGCCAGAATCGCCTTGCCCGCATCCGAACAAAGGCGCACCGCCAGAAGAGCTGCCGCCGCACTGATCACTCCGTCCATAAGCACCGGAACCCCGAAGGCTGCGCCGCCCAAAAATGCGCCGCACATACCCGCAATGTCAAAGCCGCCCAGCTTGGCCAGCGGGTCCGCCGGGTTTGGCTGATTGATCTTGATAGCCCGACAGATGGCCGCCTTTTTGCGGGCAAGCCCCTCGTCGGAAAGACCGGCTCCCCGGCCGGTGATGGCCTCCGGCTCACAGCCCAGCAGCACACTGGCCACCGCGCTGGCAGTGGTGGTGTTGCCAATGCCCATTTCATCGGTGGCCAAAAGGCTCACGTCCTACTCCTTGCAGTCCTTCACCAGCAGTGCACCAGCCAGAATGGCCTGCTCGGCCTGCTCGCGGGTCATGGCCGAGCCTTTCGAAATATCGCCGGTGCCGTTGGCCACCCGCCGGTTCAGCACACCGGGCTGCGGGCTAAAATCCTTGATGCCCATATCCACCGGAATCAGTTTACAATTCGCCCGCCGGGCCATTCGACAGGCGTGGTGCCTTCCGCAAATCCGCAGGCCACCATGGCCGTCACCTCGCTGCCGGTCTAGGTCACGCCTTGGGCCACCACGCCGTTATCCGCGCAGAAGATCAACAGGGCTTTTTTGTTCAGATCAATGTCCACCGAGCCGGTAACCGATGCAATCTGGCACAGCGCATCCTCCAGAAGGCCCAGGCTGCCCAGCGGCTTTGCGCAGGCGTTCCAGCGACGGCGAGTTTCCTGCTCTGCCGCTTCGTTTTTCGGCTCGATCTGTTCCAGCAATTGTGCCAGTGTCACGCCTGCTCCTCCTCTCGCTCTACCCCTGCCCCCGCCAAATGCGCCAACCGGATCCCCGCCGCCTATGTCTATGTCTCCGATCAGGGGACTAAATACCACCGTGACCCGGATTGCAGCGGTATGATAGACCCCGACCGCATCGCCCTGGAGGATGCCCGGTCCATGGGCTTGGCCCCTTGCCAGAAATGCTGCTAGAAAGAAAGAGCGCCTGGCGGATCCTCAATCCCCGCCAGGCGCTCTTTCTCTTGTTTTAGGAAGTATGTCTCGCAACCCATATCCATTTTAGTCCCGGCAGCTGTGTGCCGCAAGTCCAAAGCAAGAACTTATGCAAAACAAAAAACGCCCTATCAAAAAGATAGAGCGTTTGATTTGAAAGGTTTGTTTTATGAAACGCAGAAAAAATATCGACGGGGACTGCCGCCTTGTTGCCTACTACCGCTACTCTGGCGGCAGCGGGCAGACGGAACAGAGCATCGAAGGGCAGCGCCGTGACTGTGAAACTTTCGCCAAACTTCACGGGATGACCATCCTGCATGAGTATATCGACCGCCATATTTCCGGCAAGACCGATGACCGTGCCGCCTTCCAGCAGATGATCAAGGACAGCAGCAAAGGCGCATTTGATGCCGTTATCTGCTGGAAAACCGACCGCTTTGCCCGGAACCGCTATGACAGCGCTGTTTATAAAAAGCAGCTGCGGGATAATGGGGTAGAGATCATGTACGCTGCCGCGCTCTTGGCTTGACCACCGATGAAAACAAGCGCTTTGTTATTGATGAAAAAACTGCCCCCACTGTGCGCTTTATCTTTGAGCATTACGCCGCCGGGGAGAGCAGCACATCCATTGTGGCTCAGCTCAATGCCGCGGGTAAACGCACAAGCCAGGGCAACCCCTTTAATAAAAGCAGTATCCCCCGCATCATCCAAAATGAAATGTATCGGGGTGTTTATTCCAGCCGCGCTTATAATGTCCGCATCGAGGGCGCGATCCCGGCCATCATCGGTGCAGACCTTTGGGAAAGGGCACAGACCATGTTGAAGATAAATCGCCAGCTTAAAGCCAAGCATGAGCCAAAAGCCGATTATATTCTGTCCGGAAAACTTTTTTGCGGTCAGTGTGGCCGCCTGATGAAAGGTGTCAGCGGCCACAGTGGCGGCAATGGTGAGGTCTATCGCTATTATGCTTGCTCAAATCCCCAGTGCCACAAACACAACGTCCCAAAATCCATGCTCGAGAACAAGGTGTTTTGCTCCATCCGTGACAACCTCTTACACCCCGCCGCCATGGAAGCTCTGGCCGATGCCATGATGGAGGTGCAGAAAACCGATTCCCAAAAGCCCGACCTGGAGCGGGAAGCCCTGGAGCGGGAACTCCGTGACGTGCAGCGGCGCAGCAAGAATATCATGGATGCCATTGAGACCAGCAGCGCAAACCCTCAGCTCATCGCCCGCCTGGACGATCTGACCTTCCAGCTCTCCACCATGGAGCGGGGGCAACCTCTGACCTTCACTCGAGACCAGTTCCTTTACCTGCTCAAAAATTTCTGCGCACAACCCACCGAGCCGCAGGATGACTATATGCACCGCCTGTTAAATACCTTCGTGACCCGCATAGAGATCACGGACTCTGAGCTGCTTATTTATTTTAACATTTCTGGATTTTTTACGATTTTTTGGATTTTTCATCTGATTTCCATCTGATTTTCACCTAATTTTTATCTGATAAACCATTTTATGCATGTATAAAAAAATAAAAGTTCCCAATACATTTGTGTACACACAAACGCATTGGAAACTTATTTTTAAAAGCTGTGTCCACCACCACCGCCTCCACCTGATGAACCTCCTGACGAGCTACCTGATGAACTTCCACCTGATGAACCACTGTCTGAATCTGATTCAACAGGAGAATATGTCTTGCTCTGGTATGTATGGACTACTTTACAATTATCAAATGCTTTATTTACCAATATAACATTCATAATCTTCTTTATAGATGGTACTTTTTTTCTGACATACATTCTTACAATACCATAGTTAATAAGTAAAGCCGCAACTATCGCAAGCAGTGCGTTACTTATATACTTCATTGGCTGAGATATTTTACTCCCTTTAAGCAGCGCGAGCTCCTGCTCAAAAACTTTATATGCACATGTATAATAATCACCTGATGATGCATACCTGTATACATTATCAGTTATTGTATCTGCATATGAGCTTGTCACAGTATTATA
>OFMA01002082.1_pt1 | contig 11908 bp, 5 predicted proteins | sample 1541011 | NCBI WGS metagenome assembly OFMA01 (sample SAMN04209225, study PRJEB22552) | human gut metagenome | biome: gut; material: feces | host: Homo sapiens | place: USA: Oklahoma
CACCGAGTCCAGAACCGGAGATGAGTGTTGAAGAGATGGCCTCCGAGGTTATCAGATTGACAAACATCGAGAGAGTTAAAGCAGGACGTTCACCGTTACAGTATCACGCAGGGCTTCAGAGAGCAGCGATGGTCAGAGCTGAAGAGATTACAAGAAAATTCTCTCATACGAGACCAGACGGAACAACAGCAGAAACGGTATTGTTAGACTGTGGAGTTTCAAACGGAGCGGGTGAAAACATTGCGGCAGGGCAGAAAACTCCAGAAGCAGTTGTCAGAGCTTGGATGAGCAGCTCAGGGCACAAAGCAACAATGTTAAATCCAAACGCTAAGTATATTGGAGTTGGCGTATGTAAAAGTCCTATTACTGGTCAGTGGTTATGGACTCAGGAATTTTCATATAATCCTGATGTAAAAGGAACAGTTATTTTTGATGCTGATGGTGGAACGTTTAGTAACAATGACTCTCAGATATCGATTAGTGGGCCCGAAGGAAAGATGATTTTAGTGTCTAGTATTGAGAAACCAATAAGAGAAGGTTATACTTTTGCTGGATGGGAAGATGGAATTTCCGGAGTAAGAATTCGCAAGAATACAATTAAAATTCTCGCAACCTGGACGCCAATTTCTGAATCTTAAACGCAAAAAAACAACGCATCTGACGATGCGCTGTTTTTTATTTTTTTGTTCTGTTGTTACCTTTATCTTTCAGCTTTTTCAGACTCATCTTCTTTTCCGTCTATGTTTCCTTTTATTTTTCTTCTTTTCATCAAGAAGTAAATATAAATATCCGGTAAACGCAATTGCGACAAATCCTACAAAGCCATACATCTAGGTTCCATCAGAACCGGTCATCGGCATTAAGAACACCTGATTGTTTTTGATTTCATACTTGCAATCAAAGAAATACCATTTTTGTGTATAGTTTGTATCTTCTTTTGCAAGGTCTTTGTTTCCCTATTGTCTCCGAGAAATCCCCGTAGTACAATAGATACATAAACACTCAGAAGGAGGATGTGTGAATGGATACAGTAAATATCAAGAAATATTTTTACCAGATACTTTCAATCTTCGCAGCGCTCCTGCTCGCTTTCAGCATCGCGCAGATTCCAGTACAGGCGGCAGCCAAGAAACCTGGAACGGTGAAGCTGTCAAGCATAAAGGCCACTGATTATAATAAGATTAATATCAAGTGGAAAAAAACTTCCGGGGCTACAAACTATATCGTATACTACAAAGAGGCTGGTAGCAAGAAGTGGATTAAAATAAAGACGCTGGATAGTGCAAAATCCAGTTATACGCATACTTCTTCCAAAAAATATCCAATAGACACAGGATATAAATACACATATACAGTTAAAGCCTATAATAAGAAAACAAAGAAGTCTGGAGCGTACAACAAAAAGGGATTGACAACCAATACAGTTCCTCAAACTGTAAAGCTAAATGAAGCTAAATTAAATTCTAATGGTTCTGTTACAATTTCATGGTTTAAGGCAGGCGGAGCTGATACATATGATGTATATGTAAGGAATAAAGGTAATACAAAATGGCTGTCACTTGATACAGTTTCAGGATTAAGTTGTACAGACAAGTACCCTTTTGAAGGGCAGGATAATATTTATACTGTAAAAGCATATTCCAAGTCAGGAAAAGCGGGCAAATACGACACAAATGGTGTTAAAGTTTACGTACCATCAGGCGATGACGACGATAAACCTGATATCACACCAGCTCCAACATTTACGGAAGAACAGTTCGCAGCTGAGATTTTTAGATTAACGAATGTTGAAAGAGCAAAACATGGAGAGCCGCTAGTACAGACTAATAACGACTTAAATAGAGCCGCTATGGAGAGGGCAAAGGAGATTTCCATCAAGTTTTCTCATACAAGACCGGATGGGACAGACAGTACTTCTATTTTAAGCGAATATGGTATTCCTGATTATAATGGAGGAGAAAATATAGCTGCAGGCTTTACATCTCCACAAAGTACAATTGATGGATGGATGAATAGTCCTGGACATCGTGTCGCATTATTAAATACATATTCCACTCATCTCGGGGTTGGAGTATATAAATCTGGTTCTTCATATTATTGTGTGCAGGTTTTTACTGCTTATGGTGAAAAAGAAAAGCTGACAATTGATGCAAATGGCGGATACTTTCCAACATTGAATAATGCTACTGTATATGATATGTATTTTTATCATGGCACGGCATTAAAATTTAGTAGAGACATCCCAACACCTGTAAGAGATGGATATACATTTGCCGGATGGATGTGGTATACTACTCCAGTAACAGGGATGGGTCTAACGAGCAATACAAAAATAACTGCGACATGGAATTAAATTACAATAACGTAATATAATATTTTATTTAATACTATATATTGTCGCAGCAAGTGCCATGATGCTTTACGTATGACATTATAGCAACAGACAAAGAGAGCAGGTTAGCACTGCTCTCTTTGTCTGTTGTATATTTTATCTTCTATGTTTTCGTTTCTTTGTTTTCTTACTTTTTGTATTACAAATCACAAACCCAGCACTTATCGCCATAACAATTCCAAGTCCGATAAATCCATACTTCCACCTACCATCATCACCAGTCATCGGCATTTTAAATACTGCGTTATTGGTGATTTCGTATAAGCATTCATAAAAATACCATTTGCCAGAATAATTGACATCTTCTTTTGCTGTTTCGTAGTTAACATTACCATATTCATTAGCTTCATCTTCGGTCATTGTCATCGGCAGTGTTACAATGATAGGTTCTTTCAACAACGAATTTCCATCAAGGGTTTTTATTTCTGTAATCTGATAAATGCCTTGGTCGAGATTATCAAAGAAAACATCACCGTTTTCATCAGTATGCCGTATTGTAGATTCCCCTTCTTTTAACAGTCTCTTGAAGTTTGGATGCATTTTTGATGTAGGGGCTATCGCTTGCTTTAGAAACTTTATCTCAAACTCAACACCGGCTATTGGAGTTTTTCCGTCTGCTTCATATTTTTTCAAATTTACACGGCATCGTTCAAGTTCTTCATACCATGCTTTCGCATTATCGTATGTAAGCTTAAAGTCTGCATCTTTTGTTGTTGCAATACCTACAGGCTCTGTTTCTACTACATATTCTGCCGGAGCGTCAACCTCTGTTATCTGGAGATATCCTCCAATTGGAATTACTATATTTCCATCATACTTAAAGAAGTCATCACTTTGATTGTTCTTATCAAGATGAGCTTCGTCCATTCTGACATGTCCCTGCGTATCCGATTTCAAATACCACGTTCTGACAAGGTCACCTTCATTTGGACCATCAGCATCAAAGTATTCCACTTTAAAGACGGCGCCGACGACTACCTCACCTTTAACACCCAGTTTTTCAATATCCAGTTTTCCATCACAGAAAATCGGTTCATTTTCAAATGGAATTTCAAATGTCTGTCCTGCATCATCAGGCATGACGACAGATTGTGACTTCGTACCAGCATATACGGAATGATAATTTGGCGCTTTTATTTCTGTGATATAGTATGTCGTCTGGACTTTCTCAATCCAGTCTTTAGCCTCCTGTATCAGATTTCCATGAATATCGCGTATCTCATCCTGATGATGCGGAATGCTATTATCTGGAAGAGATAGTACATTTGAGTATCCAGACTCATCTGTTGTCAGTGTTCCCATATCTCCAGCCCTGCTTGATGTTACTCTGTATTCTGCATCTGCAAGAGTATAACTCTTTAAATCCATAATATCCTTAGGTGCCTTTGATGTCTTTTTGACATACAGTCCACCGCTTGGTGGAGTTGGTGGAGTCGGAGTAACACTAATAGTAGGGGTAGGAGTAACTGATACATTCACAATTTCCGTGCTAAACGTTTTCAACTCACCTTTTGTGTTTGCGTCTTGTGCCTTCAATTTATCGTAATCGGCTTTTTTGAAGGTTACTTTGAAAATCTCATCTGTTCCAATATAGCCGTCAGGGGGCGTTGTTTCTTGACAATATAATGTCACTTCAGTAATATTCATATTAAAGCCAAGTGATAATTCATTTGTAGTGCCATCAGCGGATGATTCCAGGACTCCAAGTATACTTTCATTACTTAGAGATTCATTGTCATATACTGTAAACTTTGCTCCTGCAAGTCCCTTTTTGTCTCCATCAACTTTTTTTGCATTTACACGCACTTTCCATCCTTCATCATTTATAATTCCTTCTTTTGGACCAAACGTTTTTAGTTCACCGTCAGGGGCTGTATAATCAGCTTTTTTAAATGTTAAAGGGAAGATGGTTTCCTTTATAATTTTACCTTGTGGAGCTTTTGTCTCTTTGCAATAAAAAGTTTTCTCTTGTTCTGAATTAGGAACAAGGATTTTTGCTATATCTGTCATTCCATCGTCACCAGATGTAATGGTTGTAATTGCATCAGCATCTTTACATGCCTCATCTGAGTAAATAGTAAATACAGCACCAGCTAAAGGCGTTTTGTCACGATTGATTTTTTTAGTTTGAATTCTGACCTGCCATCCTTTTTCATTTACAATACCTTTGCCTCCATCTGTCAGGCCAAATATTTTTAATTCTCCTTTTTTCTGGTCGTCTACACTGAGCTTTTTGAAATCTGCAAGTTTAAACGTTAATTTAACTGGGGTTTCTAATATTGCATATCCTGGAGGAGCCTGGACTTCCTTACACCATACTTCATATGTTTCAGTTGTTTGTGGAATGTCATCTATCGTTTCAATATTCGTAGTACCATCATCTTTTGATATGATAGTTTTTAAAGGTGCTCCGGAACAATCTTCGCTATCGTATATACCAAATTCCGCTCCGGCTAATCCTTTTCCATTCTCGTCGATTTTTTTCGCCTGGACTCGAACTCTCCATTTATCGCTAGCTACTGGGTCTTTGATTGTTGGCGTATTGTCAGCAACGGCATTCTTATCGGTGAACTTTTGATTGTTATCCCTGATACCTTTAATTACTATTACATGCATTTCGCCATCTTTACTATATCCATCTGGAGCCAGATATTCTTTAATATGCAATTCGCAGGTAGGTAAAGCTGTCTTATTGATATCAGCAGCAGTGGTAAACATTTCATCTGATGCAGGCACTTTACCTTTAAACCTTGCATCATTATCTGCTAAATGCTTACGGTCATATTTTATTTTTCCATTTTTATCTGTAACGAAGTACCAGGTTCTTTTGCGTTTATAATCACTACCAGTTCCTTCACTGTAGTTTACTTTAAACACAGCTCCCTCTAACGGTTGTAATGTATCACCCTTTAACTTTGTTAACAGCTCTCCTGTGAAGCGGAATGGTATATTCAATACATATCCGTTTTTATCCATTGATATATCATCTTTATCTGAGTCTTTAACAAAGTCAGATAAATCTTTTGGTTTATCACCTTTTTTAATTGTTATTGGCCCATATACCTTGCCATTTTCTATTGTTCCGGAGATTCTTTTGAGTTCCTTAACATAGTAAATTCCAGGTTTTAAGGTTGTTTTGCCTACAGCTTTGGAAGATTTACCGCCGTTAATATCAATGATTTTTACTTCTTGACCTTCCGGACAGCTTTTTTTGTTATAAATTCCAAATTTTGTAACTAAATCTCCAACCCTGCTTGTCTGTTGTGTAAGCTGAGGACTTGAAAATCTTTTATGGATAGTGAGCTCTGTTTCATCTGGTGTGATAATGGCTGTAAACGTTGAAACCATCGTTTGGGCTGCTTGGCCTTGCGGGCCATGACATGACGCATGTAAGTAAAACGTTGCATTATTGCCAGATTTCGCAATACACTCAACATAAATAGAACTTACTAAAGGAGGTCCCTCGAAAGCATTATCTATATCACTAATACATCCACCCCATAACCAATTTTTAGAGCTTTTTCCGTATTCTCCTGCTCCACCAATATTAACAAACATCTTATTTTGACATGAGGTTATATTAAAAATCTGTCCCCATCTCCATTCTTTTCCGTAGGCCTCAGAACCAGCAACCCATCCATATGGGACTTGAGCTCCCCAATCTGTATCTCCTATATACATTGTAGTTGCTGAACCAGTCCATAAATCACCTACTTTAACAGAGTCTGGGTCACCTTTTAATTTCACATTGGCATTACATCCTTTATATGCATAAGATGGGTTAATGTATCCATACGGGAAATCATTTGCAAATCGAGCAATCGTCATCATTCCCGTTTGGTCTTCTTGCGGTTTTACTTCATCGGGTATAAAATCTTTATAAAATGCATCCTCTCTGGATTGCCAGATTGTTACAGTAAGGTCTTCTTCTTTATATTGTTCAGGAATACTTAAATATCCGGTTTTTTCGTCATATATACACTCATTTGTAATCGGATGCTGATGTCCTTCCGGAGCACCTCTATTTATATCTATATCTATCGTAATTCCATTTGCGTTATAGTCATATCTTGATGCATTTGGATTAATTTTAAAAAGCATCATATTGTTTACAGTTTGTTCAATAGGATAATAAATATTGAATGTTGAAAATACATATTTTGTATGTTCATCTGGGTCAGGTCTTGTTTGGTCGTAAAGCATATAATATGCTCGTAACTGTTTTTTATCATTATCAGACACCATTTCACTATAATCTGGGCTAAAAATTAAGCCACTATTTAAATCAATATAATCATGTGAGGAAATATAACCACTATATTTTGCAGCTGCTTGAGATGTAGAGTCTGCAACAACATTATAGTCTACTGTATATCCATAGTTTGAGGAGCTTAATCTTTCACCGCTTTCATTACATGCGCCAACTACAATAGCTTCATTTACTGAACCTGGCATATAATCTTTAACATCGGCTCCGTCATTTCCAGCTGCGGCAATTACAGATGCACCGGCACTAACAGCTTTCTTGATTTCAGATTCCAACACGCTATTCAACATAGTCGTTCTTGATGATATAGATAAGTTTATGATTTCAGCGCCTTGATTTAACGCATATTCCATAGCCGCAATTATTCCAGAGATATTGCCATGACCATTATTATCAATAGCTCGTATTGATAATATATTTGCATTCGGATTTTGCTCTAAAATAGATTTTACCATTTCGTTGCCATGACCATTTCCTTCAAATGATTTGTCGATAACAGAAACCCTATTTGTAATATTATCATTATCCGAAGCTCCAGTATCTATCAATGCAATTAATTTTGTATTACTATCAATAATAGTGGATTCATTTTCTTCGTATATGAAATTTATAGGATTTGTGTCCTCACTCATAGATGTTTGATTACATTCATCTGCTAACAATTCATCACTTGCAGCGGAAATTATCGCATCAGGTTCAACTGCTAATCCTGCATCCGTATATTTCACATATGCCTTCATTGCATCTTCAACAGTCTCATATTGAATCAGATAAATATTCTGATAATTTGCAATTATGTACTTGCTATCAGTAGAAACACTTTTCGCATTATCAGAGATTACTACAAGTCTGGCAGAAGCAAAGCTTGTGTTGTCAAGATTTGATATATCATATGACTGTTCAGTATCCTGTTTGTCATTTTCTATCTTATCTTCAGTATTATCTGTGTGACTGTCAGCCTCTTCAGCCTTTTCTGTTTCTTCTGTCTCTGCGTCATTAATTGTGGTGTCTTTATCTGCACTGTCTGAAGCCTCATCTGAAACGAAATTCTCGTCTGAATTATCAGAATCTGCATCTTTGGCATCTTCTGAATCTCCATCATTATTCATGATGTCTTCACTTGACTTCTCATCTGGCTCTTCACCAGCATTCTCATCAATATCTTTGGTGATGCTGCTATCATTAACAGTAATATCTGATTCTTCGTTATCTTGTTTATTGTCATCAGTATTCACCGTCAAATCACTGTCAGCAGTTATCTCTTCAGGTACATCCTGTTTGTCGTTGCTGTCAATGTCCTTGAGGTCTTCAGATTTCTCTGGTGCATCAGTATCTTCGGCTTTTTTATCGTCTCTTACTTTGGCTGCAGCCTCTTCATCAGCCTTTACGTCTTCAGCTTCTGAAATTTCTAGCTTATCTACATCTGCTTCTGCCTTGATTTCTTCTTTATTACCAGAGGCTTCTTCAGCTTTCGCATTTACTTCTTTCCCGGCTTCATCAGCCTCATCATTAACACTCAAATCCTTCGCAATATCCTCAGCAGATTCATTCTTCTCAAATCCAATCTTTACAGTCTTATCATACTCCATAAACACCGGATATTTAAAAGCCTCTACTTTGTTTCCTGCATCAAATCCAACGTCCTCAGCGATTTCAGTACCAGAAGAATCGTCAGTCAATTCATACAACTTTACTACGTAGCCGTCATCTGCATATGCCTTCACATTAACAGCATCATCGGCTTTTGCTTCATATACGTAAGTATAACCATTATCTATCGCATTTTCTGAGGATACCATAACGTCATCTTTATCGTATACATCAATATGTAACCTGTCCATTTGTTTTTCCAGCCGGACAGTCTGTTCACTGTCTTCGCCTTCATTAATCACAACCTTACCGCCGGCCGTTTTCAGATTGACGAAGAGGAATTTAGTTTCGTCTGTCTTTTCACCTGTTGATGTGGAAATCTGTGTTACTGTTCCGTCATCATTTACCGTAATATCACTTGCATATGCCACATATGAGGACAATATCGGTGTTGCAGCAGTTAAAGCCGCTATTGCGACAGACAACATTTTAACCTTTAAATTTTGCATCTTTTTACCTCCTATTTTTTATTATTTACACTTGGATTTTAAGCCTGGAGGAAAGGCTACATGGAAACCAGGAAGATTTCTCTTCCGTACTATATCAGGCAAAAGCCCTGCGAACCAGCAAAAGGCAAAGCCAAAGTCCAATAGAAGGCTTCGTGCAGTTTCCTTCAACCTTTTATACGCCAGATGCATTAGGTTATATGTCACATTCGCTTAATCGGAGCCATATCAGTATGGCATATTTTCAGCCTATGGCTTCCTGTTTAGCAGATGGCTTTTTTCCATCAAGATTAATATGCAAAATAAAAAATTTTTTTGACGTTTTTTCACATTTTTTTCATATTTTTGTTGGAGCTGGACGGGCTGAAAATATGCAAGAAAATACGAATGCCTGCGGGCATTCTGGAAATGCACCCGCAGGCATAATAAAAATAGGCTTTTATCGGTTCGCGCTTCGCGCTCGTTCCCGGATAGTGAACTACCCGCATCTAAAGAAACAGGCTTCCGAAGAAGCCAGCCTAAAGACACAGGCTTCGAGCCCGCAGGCTCTCTCTTTTCCTGCCTATCCGGGTGACATATTATGCCACGTCTGTAAACGTGACCCCGTAGCTCGACAGGCTACTCCAGTGTTCCACCGGTAAAGTTATCGTGTTACCAAAAGACTGCATTTTATGCAATCGTAGTAATCAGTGAAGGTTTATTATATCCTTCTACTGATGGTCTAGTCATATTTTCCTTAATGATTCTCAATCCTTCTTCCAGGATATTAATGGCTGCGTTTTTGTCGCGGGGCATAATATTTCCGCATACCGGGCAGACATAAACCCTGTCAGATAGCTGCAAATCATCGTTTTTATAACCGCAATGGTGGCATGTCTTAGAGGAAGGATACCATCTGCTGGCACGTACAAGAATCTTTCCGTACTTCAGGCAGAGCTCCTCTAGGATTGCCGTGAATCTTCCCCATCCGACATCGGACACTGATTTTCCAAGACTGAGAGCCTTTTTCATTGCTGCAATATCGAGGTCTTCAATCGCAATCACGTCGTAAGTTCTAACCAGTCTTACTGCAATCTGATGAAGAAAATCTTCCCTGCGATGCTTGGCTTTCGCATGCAGCCTGGCGATTTTCTCGCTCTGCTTGTTGTAATTGTTAGAATCCTTAGCCATATGAGAGCGTCTACGCTGCTCTTTGGCAATGCGTTTTTCGAGTTTACGATATTGCTTAACAAATTTTATTTCTCTTCCGTTTAATTCATAAGACGGCTTATTTCCTGATGAATCTATATACAGGAAAGGTACTGACATATCAAGCCCGATTCCGGAAATCGCATTGATATCACCGGAAGCAAAAAACTTCTGTAATCCGTCTGATAATTCAACTTCTTCGGCTGGATATTCAATTAGGATTGAAAAATACCATTTCCCGTCTGGCTCGTGTATAACCGTAACGCTTTTCAGCGTGCCGTTTGGTTTAATTGGTCTGTGCATGGAAAGCTCTATCAAACCGTTAATCTTTGGAAGACGAAGACCGCCATCCTCAATGCGGATATTTTTTCCGACGCGGTTTGTCGTATAAGAATCCTTGCACTGATGCTTTTTCTTACGTTTAGGAGCGCCTCTTTCACCGGCAAAATAGTCACTTCTTGCCTTTTCAAGATTTAACTGAACATTTGCCAGTGCCAGGGAATCCCTGTCATTAAGCCATTCCAGACCGGATACATCTTTGTAATCAGCCGGAGTCATAGGCATTGAAATGCCGTACATTTTCCACATCAATTTATAATCTGAGAGCATGCGGTTCCACATAAAACGTGAAGCGCCAATATTCTGGTTTAAGTCTGACGCCTGTTCTTCTGTTGGATGGCCACAAAATCTGTAAGCCACAAATACAGTATCACATTTTACAACGCGCTTTGAAGAAGACTTCTTACCTGATGGTCTCTTAGAAGGGATTGCAAACCTGCCGTTAATGACATTATAGATGCTGTCAAGGTTCAGTCGCTTACAGATATTTTCAATGCCTGATATGGCAATTTTATTCAGTTTGTTATATGTAATACAAGATTTCACAAAATCAACCCGTATGGACTTTTTCTTTGCCATATCAAAAACCTCCTGCTTTTTTCTTACATAGTTAATATGCTGAAAAAATCAAGAAGGAGATGATTTTTTGCGAAAAAAAATGATGAAAATAAAAATTTCTCTACGCCAAAACGCAGAGAAATCAATAAGTCGTAAACGATATTTTTATTTGTTTGTATGCCTAGGCGTTTTCATCTCGGCAATTCAATTACCGAGAATTACCACTTATTTCTTGAAAGGCCAGAGATATATCTGCAATATATACTCTTCCTTACATAAAAAAAATATAAGCAAAAAAGCACAAAAAAGCACCGCTCCGAAGTGGAGCGGTGCTTAAAAGGCGATTAGCACGAGAAATCAACGAGATTGAGATTTTTAGAAATATTCAGTAAATAAGCCTTCGCAGATGTCATACTTTCAGGAATCATCTGCAGAATTTCGGCGAATTCGTCAGCAGTTTCTATAAGATTTAGCTGAAGCAAATCTACTAATTTAAGCTCGTCTTTAATTTTTACAAATGATTTTACGCAGCTGATGATATTGTTACGCAAAAAATTCTTGGCAGTATTGGAGTTGAGGTTTTTGCATTCAGCCATTGCGATTTTGCATCTCATTATTATGTCATCTGGGGAATAATAGAACATATTTTCGGGAAAACTATTATAATCATTAACAAAATCGTTTACCTGACTTACTATATTTGAAAGCATATATGACGGAAAATATGCTGTCTGGTCTGGCATATGTACTATTACATACGGACGGACTATATAGTCTGGAGAATAAAGAATTCTCAAATCGCTGACAGATACCAGAACTTCCGTAATTGCCTTACAGATATCTTCAGGAATATAAGGTGTTTCCAGGTACACATCAGTGACCGGAAATGGTCCAATTTCATCAAGTTTTTTAATTGATGCTGGCAGCCGAAGCTTTTTCAGGTTAGTGTTTGTGAACTACCCGCATCTAAAGAAACAGACTTCCGAAGAAGACAGTCTAAAGACACAGGCTTTGAGCCCGCAGGCTCTCTCTTTTCCTGCCTATCCGGGTGACATATTATGCCACGTC
>OFMA01002113.1_pt1 | contig 11777 bp, 9 predicted proteins | sample 1541011 | NCBI WGS metagenome assembly OFMA01 (sample SAMN04209225, study PRJEB22552) | human gut metagenome | biome: gut; material: feces | host: Homo sapiens | place: USA: Oklahoma
ACGGTAGCCTGGTCAGGATTGATATCAATCAGCGCGCAGTTTTTCGTCAGCTTGCGTCCCAGCTTGCGCACCTCTTCCGACAGAGTTGCGGAGCAAAGCATCGTCTGATGCTCCGGCGCAGTCATAGCAATCAGCTCCAGCGCTTCATCCATAAAGCCCTGCTGCAGCATTTCGTCAACCTCGTCCAGTACCAGATAGCGCACGCCGCCAAGGTCGGTGTTGCCCTTGCGAATGTGGTCCAAAAGGCGGCCGGGAGTACCGATCAGCACATGGCTGCGTCCCTCCAGCTTATATTTTTGCGTTTCGAAATCGCGTCCGCCGGTAACAGCCAGCACCTTGATATCGCTTTCGCCCAGGATTTTTTTCATTTCGGTAGCAATCTGCTGTGCCAGCTCACGCGTCGGCGTAATTACCAGCGCCTGAACGTAGCTTTTGGCAGTATCAATTTTTTCTGCCAGCGGCACTAAGAACGCCAGTGTCTTGCCTGTACCTGTCTGCGCACGGGCGATTACGTCACGTCCGGCAAACAGCGCCGGGATAGCCTGCTCCTGTACTGGCATCGGCTTTTTGATGCCCATTTTCTGAAGCTGCTCTACGGTGTGGGCACAAACCTTTAAGGCTGCAAATCCATTTGTCATTTCACATTCCTCTTTTCCTCTAAAATTTATCTTCTGACCTTATGGTCGTTTTTCTCTATAACTTTAGTATTATATCATAGATTGGGCAGGAACGGAAAGATGCAGGCAAATTTTTCTGTTGCATATGATTGCTATAGCCTGTCTCTGATTTTTATAATTAAGCATATAAAAATACTTAGACAAGCAAATTGTACATGCGACAAAAGGCCCCTGCCGGCGATTGCTGACAGGAGCCTTGGCTTATTCAATTTACTCAGCTTAGCAAGCTGACAATTACTTTTACATTACGCCTCTGAAATAGTGGCCTCTTGTAGTACCCGGCAGATTTTCCGGTGCCTCCACCGCACCGCCGATAATCTTGCGGTACAGCGCCACAAGCTCGCCCAGACGCGCCGCATCGTAATCACGGCCGTCAATTCTCAGCGCAGCCACGCCTGCTTCCGCCATATGCTGCACATTGGCAGTCATCGAAAGCTCATGTGCATTCAGAATATGCATACGGCAGTACTGGTCGGTAACAATCGGGAAACGTGCATCCTTGCGGTCGCCCAGGAACAAAGGCTCTGCGCAGTTAAACTTACAGGCACCCTTATCCAACGCACCCAGGAAGCTGCCGCCTACGCAGTATTCGGAAACCATCATTTCCAAACGTCCCTGAATCATGCACTCCAACGGCAGCGGGCTGACGCTCACAAGATGCTCTACCTGCGCCATAGTCAGCTCGGGGCTGAGCACTGCGCCTGCAGCGCCCTGCTCCTGCCAGAACTGCAGTGTCTGGCTGTTGAAAATATTCAAAGACATGTCTGCTACCAAATTAAGCGCTGCATGCTTCTTCGCCAAGGGCCACAGGCCATTGTTATTGATGTAAACAAAGTCCGGCTGCAGCTCTTCCCAAATAGTGAAGAGCTTGTCGAAATATGCCAGCTGTGCTTCCTTGATGATACGCGGTGTAGCAAAGGCCAGCTGACGGCCTGCCTTGCACACCAGCTTGGCAGCCTTAGCATAATCCGCCTCTGACGGCAGCTGATGATTGAAGCAGTCACCGCCAAAGAGAATGCGTTCAGCACCTGCCTGCAGCGCAGCATTGACCTTCTCAACGCTGTCGCAATGCACTACAAGAACGGATTCATGCTGTTTAGCCTTATGTGCCTGCGGCACTAATTGCTCGCTGAAGCTATGCACCGCTGTGCGCGCCGGTGCGAAGGCATTCAGACGCGCTGCATCCAGTGCCTCGCATGCCATACGGCGTGCTTCGTTCATTTCGCTCATCGGCACCATAACATTTTCATCATGCTCAAAGCACAGGCTGTTCAGGAAATATTCAGTCGTACCGAGGCGGTCCAGCTGCTTGCGCACACCGGCCTCATCCAGCGCACGCTTGCGTGCTGCCTCTACGATAAAATCGGTTTCGCCGTAGCCGACATTACCTTCATCATCCGTCAGCGTAACGGTCATGGGCTCGCCCAGACGTGCAGTAACAACGGCATCTACCGGAATGCGTTTTTTAGCGTCCGGTCCGAAGAACTGCTGCGCATAGCTCATCAGTCTGCTGTCGAGAGTACGGAAAACGCGGTCATTCAAACGTACTCCGTTAGGCACATCAATCGTTACCTGCTGTCCGGGAGCAGCGCTCTGCACACTATTACCGTCGCACAGCATATCCGTAACGGTGGTGCCCACACGTCCGCCGACGCTTACCCAGAACTCCAGTCCGTCGCCCAGATGCAGCTCCTTATCCAGCTTGATAACTGCCTTATTACGGTTTTTGTCCAGCTTCGCTACACGGCCGATAAGCACGCCGCGGTTGTTGGGACGGCGATCGCTCATCATTGTGCGTCCGGGACGACGCTCCAGATAAGCGGTGGTGAAGTCACGGTTGAAGATTTGCTCGATATTCGCCAAATCCTCCTCCGGTACATTGTAGTCACCGGCAAGATAGCTGTCAATCGCACGGCGGTAAGCATCTACTACTACCGCAACATATTCCGGACGCTTCATGCGTCCTTCGATTTTGTAGGACACAACGCCTGCGTCAATCAGCTGCGGCAAAATGCTCAAGGTATTCATATCTTTGGGGCTCAGCAGATACTGGCCTGCATCCTTGCCCTGCAGCATATCCTCATCCTTCGCGTTGAGCAGCTTATACGGCAAACGGCAAGGCTGGGCACAGCGTCCGCGGTTGCCGCTGCGGCCGCCGATAAGACTGCTCATCAGGCATTGACCGCTGTAGCATACGCACAAAGCGCCATGGATAAAAGTTTCGATTTCACTGCCTCGGCTGCAGGCTGCACCGATTTCCTTCAGGCTCAGCTCACGCGCCAATACGCTGCGCTCCATGCCTGCGCCCATAGCGAAGTCTACACCGCTGCTGTTGGTAATGCTCATCTGCGTGCTGGCATGCAACGGAAGCTCCGGCACAATTTTCTGCGCCAGGCGGATAACGCCCAAATCCTGCACAATGAGTCCGTCTACGCCCACGTTATTCAAAAACAGCAGGTAAGCGGATAAAGCCTCCAGCTCGCTGTCATCAACCAAAGTATTGACGGTAATATACAGGCGCACATGGTGCATATGCGCAAAATACACCGCCTTAGCCATTTCCTCTTCATCAAAATTGCTGGCATAGGCACGTGCGCCAAAGGCTTTACCGCCCATATATACAGCATCGGCGCCGGCGTTTACCGCTGCCTCCAATGCTTCCCAGCTGCCTGCGGGAGCAAGCAGTTCTATTGTTTTCTTTTCCATATGTTATCTACCTTTCACGCACTGCTGCCAGCAGTCTGTCATATCTGGCCTGCAGGCTTTGCAGCTCTTCTGCCAGCACAGCATTTCTTTGCTGCATTTCCTGCTCGAGCGCAGCATATTTTTTCTGCATTTTCTGCTCTGCTGCTGCGCACTTTTGCTGCAGCTCCTGCTCCATCGCAGCGCATTTTTCCTGCATTTTTTGCTCCGCTGCCACGGATTGCTGCTGCATTTCCTGTTTCAGAGCAACGCATTTTTCCTGCAGCTCCAGTCTGTCTGCAGCCAGGTCAAGCGCCGTCCAGATGGCGATTTTATCTGTCTGCAGCAGCTTTTTGCTTTCTGCCAGCTCCTGCATTCTTCTGTCTACCTCTGCTGCTATTTTCAGCACCTGTTCTTCGGAAGCAGAGGTCGTTAATGCATAGGTACTATTATATATTTTTACAGAAACTGATGCTTTTTCCATAAACACATCCTCTAGCTTATTCTGCGATAACGGTAAAGTTAAAGCTTTGCAGGCTCATTTTTTCCCAAGAGCGCTTATAATCCATGCGGATATTATAGGTACCGGGCTTGGTAACCGCCAGCACCAGAATTTCAACGCCAGGCGCACCCATTCTTTCCTCATCACCGCGCGGAATGGTAAACGAGCTGCCTACCTTGCTTACTGCCGGCGAGCTGCAGGCAAATTGCCAGCCGTAGCCGGTGGAAGGATTGCTGTCCAGCTTCAGCGCCATAAGTCCGCTTGCAGGCAGACGCAGTGTTTTTCCTGCAGCCTTATCGGTAATTTTCGCCAGCTGCAGCAAGCGTCCTGCTTCGCCTATGCGCAGAGAGGTGACTACATCCCTGTAGGGCACAAAGCTGCTGTAGGCAGCATTTTTCTTGCTGCGCACAAACAAGCCCTCTTCTCCGAAGAGCACATTATCATAATTGTCCAAAGCAGCCTTTACGTTATCATTATCGACAAAGAAATCCGTAACCTCGAACTCCTTGCCGGTGGTCAAATCAAGATTCAGTCCGGCATATACCTTGCGTCCGCCGTTGTCTGCCTCCAGCAGCAGGCTCACCAGACTCGGACGGTTCAGCATCACCTTATAGGTTACACTTCCCTGACCGCCTACCTCCTTGACCAGCTTAGCTGCAGCATCGCGCACCATAGCATTGGCCTGTTTTTCCAGCTCAGCGGAATTACTGCCGTCGATATAAGGCAGCGTTGCCGTTGCCTTGCCGACAGAGGTCTGTTCGGTAAGCACCGTTGTCTGCTGGTCTGCCAGCACCGGCAGAGATAAACATAAGCACAATAATGTTGTCAACAGGATTTTCATAGCCTGCAGCTCCTTTCCAAAAACATTGCCCAAGCCTTGAACCTCTTGGTAAAAATTAAGCAGGAAGAAAGCCCTCCTGCTTAATTAAAGCAATCGCGCTAAAACAAGCCGCCAATCGCTATTTTACAATCATAAACTTTTAATGAACTCAACAGCCTTTTCAAGACGTGCCAGAGTTCTTTCCTTACCCAGCAGAACCATAACGTCAAACATACCGGGGCTTACAGTGCGTCCGGTCAGAGCCAGACGAGTCGGATGGATAACCTTGCCCAGAGCCAGACCGTTATCGGCAGCAATCTTATTATAAGCTGCTTCGGTAGAAGCCAGGTCATATACATCATCAGCTTTAATTGCTGCAATGCACTGCTCCAGAACAGGAATATTTTCTGCCTTGAAGTGCTTAGCTACACCCTTTTCATCATATTCTTCAACATCCTTGAAGAAGTAGGTGGAAGCATCGGCAACCTCCTGCAGAGTTTTAACGCGTACACGTACAACGTCTACGAGCTTTTCAAAGTATGCTTCGTTGGCAGCATCGTTGAACCATTCTTCGGTTACCAGGCCGTCTTTCACGAAGAAAGGCTTAGCATCCGGCAGAATTTTTTCCAGCGGCAGCTCGGACAGATATTGTCCGTTCATCCAGGTGAGCTTTTGGGTGTCATAAATAGCAGCCTTTTTGCTCATCTGCTCCAGTTCAAACAGCTTAACGGTTTCCTCCAGAGTGAAGATTTCGTGTTCATCGCCGGGGCCCCAGCCAAGCAGAGTCAGATAGTTGATGATAGCTTCCGGCAGGTAGCCTTGGCTGCGGAATTCTTCAACGGAGGTTGCGCCGTGGCGTTTGCTCAGCTTGGAACGGTCCATAGCCAGAATCATCGGCATATGACCGAACTTAGGCGGCTCCCAGCCCAGTGCTTCGTAAACCAGCAGCTGCTTCGGAGTGTTGGAAAGATGCTCCTCGGCGCGCAGTACGTGAGTCATGCCCATCAGATGGTCATCGACACAAACAGCGAAGTTATAGGTAGGAATACCGTTGGATTTTACAATTACGAAATCGTCGAACTGGTCCATGTTAAAGGTAACTTCGCCATGAATCAGATCATGCACGGTGATACTGCCTTCGGCAGGAATCTTGATACGGATGGAATACGGTTCGCCTGCAGCAATGCGTGCTTTAGCCTCCTCTGCCGGAATATCGCGGCAGGTACGTGCATAGCGGAACGGTTGCTTAGCAGCGCGTTGTTTTTCACGTTGTGCAGCCAGATCCTCGGTAGTGCAGAAGCAGTAGTATGCTTTGCCTTCGTCCAGCAGCTGCTGAGCATATTTTTTGTAAATATCAAAGCGCTCGGACTGATAATAAGGACCGTATTCACCGCCGGCCTCCGGGCCTTCATCCCAGTTGATGCCCAACCATTTCAGACTGGTAAGGATTTGGCTTACAGAATCCTCTTTCAGACGTTCAATATCGGTATCCTCAATACGCAGAATCAGCTTACCGCCCATTTTGCGGGCAAACAGCCAGTTAAACAGCGCAGTACGCGCACCACCAATATGTAAATACCCAGTAGGACTGGGAGCAAATCTTACTCTGACTTCAGACATTTCATCGTCTCCTTACATTTTAATTACAAATATAGATTGTCAACCAGATTAATTATACAGCTTTGCAGAAAAAAGTGCAAATATTAATCTGCGTTGCCGCCGTTTTTTATTTTTCTTCATGATTTAAAGAAAAAGCAAATCTGAAAGACTTCGTTCATAGAAAACTGCTTTTATTGCTATTATTTCGCATTTTTTCGTTTGTCTAACCGCCGTTTTCGTATTATAATATTGTAATAAAGTAAATAAAAGGAGGATGCTTATGTGCCAAACCCCAGATTGGTCCGTCGGTGACCGCTATCTGCGTGAAAACGTTCCAGAGCTCGCCCCGTTAGTTGACCGTTATTCGCCCTGTCCGTTAAAACCAAAATCTAAAGAGGTTTATTTTACTATATTACTGACCGGCATTATTGCCCAACAGCTGCCGCCTGATGTCAGCCAGCAGCTGATGAAAAAGCTCGAAGGCCTCACCGGCAATCCCATTACGCCGCAGGCAGTGCTTAATGCTTCCGCTGAGGACCTGCTCAGCATCGGTCTGGTTAAGCAAAAGGTGGATTACCTGCGCAGCTTTGCCGAAGCAGTGATCAACGGCAGCGTAACCATGGATAAGTTCGATGATATGACCGACAGCCAGATTACCAAACAGCTGATGCAAATCCGCGGCCTCGGCCAATGGACCATCGAAATGTTTCTGCTGCTGGCTCTGTGCCGCACGGACGTTGTTCCCAGCGCTGACTTTATCTTCAAAAAAGAGCTGCAGAAAATGCTCAATCTTAGCGAAATCCCAAAACGCGGCAAAATCAATACACTAACAGAAAGCTGGCGTCCCTGGCGCTCGCTCGCAGTGTGGTATATCTGGCAAAAAGCTAACGATAGCGAAAAAAAATAACACAAAAAGCAAAACAAAACCGTCCTTCCCTGTCTGCATTTTTGCAGATAGCGGGAAAGGACGGTTTTTCTTATTCTCCGAACGCTATTTACTGTTCAATAATCTCTGAATACTATTTCAGACTGGCAATAGCGGCAGCGGTATCCTCAGCGCCGTAAACATAGGAGCCTGCTACCAATACGTTGGCACCGGCAGCCTTCACCAGCTTGGAGGTTTCGGCGTTTACGCCGCCGTCAACCTGAATATCCACGTTCAGGCCACGCTCGGTAATCATCGCATGCAAGCGCTCAATCTTCGGCACTACGCCTTCAATAAAGCTCTGGCCGCCGAAGCCGGGGTTAACTGTCATGAGCAGTACCATGTCAACGTAAGGCAGAATTTCTTCTACCGTACTCAAGCTGGTAGCGGGGTTCAGCGCAACGCCTGCCTTCATGCCTTCAGCCTTAATCTGCTGGATGCAGCGGTGCAGATGCTTGGTGGTCTCTACATGCACAACAATCTGGTCGGCACCGGCAGCCTTGAAGTCGGCAATGTATTTTTCCGGATTTTCTACCATCAGATGGCAGTCGAAAAACAGGTCGGTTACCTTACGGATTTTTTTTACTACAGGAGCACCGAAGGTTAGGTTAGGCACAAACTGGCCGTCCATAACATCGATGTGTACCCAGTCGGCTCCGGCAGCTTCAATTTTTTTGATTTCATCAGCCAGATATGCAAAATCGGCAGATAAAATTGATGGAGCAACTTTAATCATCATTTTCTTCCCTCTTTCTCTTGCAGGAGTTTTACCTCTGCTAACATTGTCAAATATGATTCATAACGGCTGGCAGAAATCCTTTCTGCAGCCACAGCATCCTTTACACCGCATACAGGCTCGTGCGTATGCGTACAGGGACAGAACCTGCAGCCTGCCTCATAATCGGCAAACTCACGGAAGGAGGCCAGCACCATTTCGGCGGTCAGTCCCTCCAACAGCAGATTACCGAAGCCCGGAGTGTCCGCAATATAGCCTTCGTCAAACGGCAGCAGCTGTGCATAGCGTGTAGTATGCTTGCCGCGGCCGATTTTTTCGCTAACCTCGCCCGTGCGCAAATCAACGCTGCTGTCGATAGCGTTGATGGTAGACGATTTGCCTACGCCCGAAGGTCCGCCAAAGGCACAGATTTTACCACGCAGACGCTCACGCAAAGCCTCCACGCCGGTGCCGTTCTGCGCCGACAGAGTATAAACCTCGTAGCCGATAGGCTCATAAACAGCCTTCACCTGCTCAATCAGGCCCGCAGGAGCGTTATCCTCCTTGTTAAGCACCAAAATCGCAGGAATTTTCGCCAGCTCTGCCAACGCCAGCAGCTTATCTGCCAACAGAAAGCTGAAATCCGGCGCAGCACAGGCAAAGGCTGCCACAAACAAATCCAGGTTAGCCAGCGTGGGACGCGGCAGAAAATTTCTGCGCGGCAGCACGCCGGTAATCATCCCCTCGCGTTTTTCGCTGCTGCTTACCTCAAAGCCGGCGATATCGCCTGTTGCCAGCGAAAAACGGTTCTTCTTCATTTTCCCCTTTACCTTACAGGTATAGGGCTCGCTTTCGCCCTCAACCTTCAGGTAATAATAACCATTATAATTTTTCAGGACTCTGCCCTGCAGCTCTGCCATGTTTACAGATTCCTTTCAGATATGAGCTTGCCGTCACAGATGAACTGAACCTTGGCATTGCCTGCATATTCCACCTTCTGACGCAGACGCACGCTGCCGTTTTGTGTACCGCTGTACAGTGTTGCCGTGCCGTTATCATCCGTCAGTACAATACGCACGTTGGCAGGCTTGCCGCTCGGTACGACAAAGTCAACGTAGGCACTCTTCTTCTCACCGCCGGCAGCCACTGTAATCGCCACAGCCGCGCCATCGTTAAGGTTACTGCCTACACCCGGGTTGCAGGCCAAAACTACATTCTTCTTAGCGTTGGCATCCTGAACCTTTTTGATTTCACCCAACTTCAGGCCTGCCTGCTCCAGCATGCCCTTAGCTTCATCAATTGATTTGCCGATAATATTCGGTACCGGCTTATCGCCTTCGTTAATTACCAGGTCGATGCCAGTTCCCTTAGGAGCCTTGTCCAAGCCCTTAGGCGACTGGCTGAGAACAGCGCCGATTTTGCCGCCGTCCACATGCTTGCGCGTCACCTTGCCGACCTTAAAGCCTGCATCCGCCAGCTGCTGCTCCGCCTTCGACAGCGACATGCCTGTAACATCAGGCACAGCCTTCAGCTCCGCACCCTTACAGATGGTCAGGATAATAAGGCTGCCCTGCTTACGTTTTTCGCCGGCCTTCGGAGACTGCTCCATAACAGTACCGGGCTTAAACTTATCAGGATCGCCGTATTTTTCCTCCAGCTCTACCTTAAACTCCTTTTCCTCAAGCAGCTTCTGTGCTTCTACTACCGTCATATTGGTAACATTAGGCACCTCAATCTCCGCCAGATTGCGGTTGAAGATAAAGTGCGCTACCAGTGAAATTGCTACTACCGCAGCAGTAATCATTACTATCAGTTTGGTATAATTCAGCTTTTTCTTAACCACCGGTTTTTCATCCCCTGTTTTTTCGGAAGGCATTGCTTCCTGCTTTTCCTGAATTTTTTCCGGCTCTTGTGTTACAGCCGGAGTTACCTGCTTTGGCGGCAGCTCACTGCGCACCGGCTTCATAATCACCGTAGCACCATCATCAGGGCTATCGACAACATTGCCGTTGGACTTCACCGCGCCCAGCTCCTGATGATAGTCCTCGCTGCTGAACGGGAAGAGCTTCATCTTCAGGTTCATCAGATCACGACGCAGCTGACCGGCATTTGCATATCTGTCCTCACAGCGCTTCGCCAGTGCCTTATCCATAATCTCCTGCATGCCCTCGGGAACATTATCCATGTAGTCCTTCAGCTGCGGCACAGGCTTTTCTACATGCATCATAGCAACAGAAACAGCCGTTGTACCAACGTAAGGAACCTCACCCGTAAGCATTTCGAAGAGCACTATGCCCAAGGAATAGACATCGCTGCTGGCAGTAATCTTACCGCCACAGGCCTGCTCCGGTGAAATATAATGCACTGAACCCATCACCGATTTGGAATAAACCATCGTCTGATTCGTGACCATTTTGGCAATACCGAAATCAGCGATTTTAGGATTCATATTTTTATCAATCAAAATATTCTGCGGCTTGATATCACAGTGAATAATGTTATGGCTGTGAGCATGCTGCAGTGCATCGGCAAGTCGCACAGCGATTTCCAGCACAGTATTCAGGCTCAGCTTATGCTCCTGCATATACTCCTTCAGAGTAACACCGTCAACATATTCCATAACTATATACTGATTGCTGCCCTCCGACACAACATCATAGATATTGATGATATACGGATGCACCAGGCGCGCCGCGGATTTCGCCTCCCGTCGGAATTGCTCCAGCAGCTCGTTGTCCTCGAGGAACTGGTCGCGCAGCATTTTCACGGCTACATTACGATCCAAAAGCTGGTCGTGGGCCAAAAAGACTTCGGCCATACCGCCATAGCCAATCGGACGAATAATCTCATAGCGTCCGTTCAAGATGGTCTTGCCATTTTTATCCATTACAGCTTTCCTCCCCCTGCGTAGTTAAATCAATCAGAATCAGAGACACATTATCGCGTCCGCCGTTGTCCAGGCTCTGCTCCAACAGTTTGTCAGCAGCCTGCTCCGGATCGGCACAGCCGATAATCCGGCTGATTTCAGCCGCACGCAGCATGTCGGACAGACCGTCGCTGCACAGCAGCAGCCTGTCACCCTCCTGCAGACGGAAGCTGAAGAAATCAGCATTGACTGTTTCCTCGACCCCCAGGGCTTGCAGCAAAATATTGCGCTGCGGATGTACAAAGGCTTCCTCGTCCGTGATTTTTCCCTGTTCCTTTAAATCTGCTACCAGTGTATGGTCATGCGTCAGCTGCTCCAGCTTGTCGTTGCGGAACAGATACAGTCTGCTGTCGCCTACATGGCAGCAGTAGCCGTGCCCGTCCCCCGGCAGATAAAGCGCCGTCATCGTCGTTCCCATGCCGGAATAGCTTTCGTTGCTCACCGCCATTTTATAAACGTGCGTATTGGCCTTGTCAAAGGCCTCCAGCATAACCTTACGGATATTCTGTTCCTCCTGCTCATGACGCAGGCTGTGTGTTGCAGCCTCAAAGGCTTTAATAGTAGACCTGCTGGCGATTTCGCCTGCCGCATAGCCTCCCATGCCGTCGGCAACGGCAAAAAGAGAGGGTTCGCGCACCAGCAGCGCATCTTCATTATTCTCTCTGACCAGGCCCACATGGGTTCTGCTGATTACCTGCATTATTTTTGCTCCTGTTCCTTGGCAAATTTAGCCCGCAACTGACCGCAGGCCGCATCAATATCCTTGCCCATCTCCTTACGAACGGTAGCGTTAATCCTGTTTTTCTGCAGGATGCGCAAAAAACGTTCTACTGCCGCTTTAGACGGACGCTCAAAGCCCTGCTCCGGTACCGGGTTGGCCGGTATCAGATTAACGGATGCCTGCTTATAGCGCAGGTAATTGCTCAAAAGC
>OFMA01002114.1_pt1 | contig 11759 bp, 4 predicted proteins | sample 1541011 | NCBI WGS metagenome assembly OFMA01 (sample SAMN04209225, study PRJEB22552) | human gut metagenome | biome: gut; material: feces | host: Homo sapiens | place: USA: Oklahoma
TTTGTTAGGTAAAAAGTTTACATTTATAGCATCAGATACATAAGGTACTGGGAATATTGTTATCTTCGTTAAATTAAAAGTAGAAATGGAGTCTTTCTTTTGAAGCTTTTTGCTTTCAACAGAAAGATTCTCATATGTTCTAGAGATACAATTCCCCATATTGTCATATTTGTACACCGTATGTTGAGCGTGGGTGTATACAATATTTGATAGTAAGAAACTACAGCACAGTAATAGTCGTATCATACGCTTTAATATTAGAAGTTAAATTGCAATTTGGCTGCAAATATAAGGATTTTTTTTGTAATCGACAAACTTTTTAAAAGAAAAAATCGTAGACTTGAATTTGCGAGCTTTTTATCGATGTTAGAGTTACAGTGAACAGTGAATTCTTCACTTTTTATTAAAGTAGTAAAATCATAGTTTTTTAGATATGAATAAGCAGAGATTTGTAAAGTATCCGTAGCAAGAACCTTATAGTTTCGCTATTTTGTTGCGAAACATCATTCATCCTCTTTCCAATACCTCCCGATGCGCTTTGCACTATGTCGGGATGTAATTTCTGGAAGTCTATTACAATAATCCTGCCCTTCGCACGTTATTAATATATTAATTTAATTAGGAGAAAAAGAAAATGATAGAATATATTCATGGCGATCTGACAGAGCTGACACCTGCGCTGGCTGTTGTTGAGACTGCGGGGGTGGGCTACGGACTCAATATATCGCTCAATACATATACTGCCATTCAGGGCAAACAGGAAGTGAAACTCTATGTTCACGAAGTGCTGGTGGCTGGTGGAAGAGATGACTCTTTCACCCTTTTCGGCTTTGCTACCAAACAGGAACGTGAACTCTACCGCCTCCTCATCACCGTTTCAGGAGTAGGCGGAAATACAGCCCGTATGATTCTCTCTTCACTCTCGCCACGCGAACTCTGCGAAATCATCTCTACTGGTAACGACAAGATGCTGAAAACCGTGAAGGGTATCGGACTGAAGACAGCACAGCGAATCATCATCGACTTGAAAGATAAAATCGTGAGCCTCGGCATTGCTGACGAACTGCCAGCCAGCGGAGGCAATGTGGTGATGGTGAACAATGACGTAAAGGATGAGGCGGTAAGCGCCCTCACCATGCTCGGCTTCTCGCCGGCACCATCTGCCAAGGTAGTAGTAGATATCCTCAAGGCACAGCCTGATCTCCCGGTAGAACAGGTTGTGAAACTGGCATTGAAGCAAATCAAATAAGTTAGGAGTTTTTTGTCGATGAAACAGAAGCAAAGATTCATATCTTTTCTATTGGCTTGGCTGATGGTGGCAACCTTCGGCTATGCGATAGCTTTGCCTCAACTTCAGGACGATAAAAAGAAAACCCATACCAGCACAGCCCAGCCCGTGCAGCTCGATGAAGATACCATTCCCGATTCGCTGCTGCATACCCGCTGGCAGATTCAGCGCACCCAACCTTACTCCCTGAGCGACCTCTATCAGAGTCCGCTCGACCTGAAACGTCCTGATAATCTGCAATATCAGGTAGTCTACAACGATACCATCGACCGCTATATCATCGGCAACCGCATGGGCTCAACCTGGCTTTCGGCTCCTATCATGCTCACTCCGAAAGAGTATCTTGCATGGACCGAACAGCAGCAGCGCAACAGCTACTTCCGCAAGCAGAACGATGAAATCTTCCAGGCAAAAGGCAAGGAGAAGTTCGATTTCTCAGATATGCACTTCGACTTGGGACCTGCCGAGAAAATCTTCGGTCCTGGTGGCATCAGAGTGAAGACTCAGGGTTCTGCCGAACTCAAGTTCGGTATCAACAAGAAAAACATCGACAATCCTTCGTTGCCTATCCGCAACCGAAAGACGACGATGATGGATTTTGATGAGAAAATCAATCTCAACGTCAACGGAAAGGTGGGCGATAAGGTGAACATGAACCTGAATTACAACACCGATGCCACCTTCGATTTCGATGCACAGAACATGAAACTGAAGTACGACGGCAAGGAAGATGAAATCATCAAACTCGTTGAGGCGGGCAATGTCTCCTTCCCTTCCAACTCTTCGCTCATCAAAGGCGCCAGCAGTCTGTTTGGTGTTAGAACCGATATGCAGTTTGGCAAACTCAAGCTGCAGATGGTGGCTTCGCAGAAGAAAAGTGCATCGAAGAGCGTATCTACCAGGGGCGGTGTACAGCTCACTCCTTTCGAGTTGAATGTAGCCGATTATGAGGAGAACCGCCACTTCTTCCTCTCCCAGTATTTCAGAAATCATTATGATGCCTGGATGCAGAAACTTCCTAATCTCACCACGGGCATCACCATCAACCGTGTGGAGGTGTGGGTTACCAACAAAACCGGCAATACCACCAATACCCGAAACATCGTAGCCCTGACCGACCTGGGCGAGAACCAGAAACTGAGCAACCCGATGTGGGCGGCGAGCGGACAGGTGCCTTCTAACCAGGCAAATACAGAGTATGCGGCGATGACAGGGCAGTATGCTGCTGCCCGTGACATCGACCAGGCTGCAACCACTCTCGATGGAGGCGGACTGGTTGGCGGAGCCGATTATGAGAAACTGGAGAGTGCCCGTCTGCTCAATTCTTCTGAGTATACAGTCAATACCGCTTTGGGTTATATCTCATTGAAAACCAGTCTGCAGACCGACCAGGTACTTGCCGTAGCCTATGAGTATACATCGGGAGGCGTTACCTATCAGGTGGGCGAGTTTGCATCCGATCTCAGCGATACCAAGCAGGCACTCTTCGTGAAATCGCTCAAGAATACCAGCAACAATCCGCGACAGGGCAACTGGGGGTTGATGATGAAGAACGTTTATTATCTGGCTTCTACCGTAGAGAAGGAGAAGTTCCGCCTGGATGTAAAATACCAGAGCGATACCACCGGCGTATATCTCAGTTATATCCCTGAGCAGCAGGTGAAGGAGCAGCCTATCATCCGTGTGCTGGGCGCCGACCGTCTGGATAACAACAACAAAGCACACAGCAATGGATATTTCGATTATGTAGAAGGCTATACCATCTCTAATGGACGCGTGTTCATTCCGAAGGTAGAGCCTTTCGGCAGTTATATGCGTGATTATCTGGTCAAGCGGGGCGTGGCTGCCGACAAGGCTGAAAAGTATGCCTTTACCGAACTTTATGACAGTACGAAGACCGTAGCCAAGCAGATAGCCGAAAAGAACAAGTATCAGATTGTGGGACAGTTCAAGGGCTCTGCAGCCAATGTCATCTCGCTCGATGCCTACAATGTGCCACAGGGCTCGGTGGTCGTTACGGCAGGCGGTATCACCCTGAAAGAGGGCACCGACTATTCGGTAGATTACAGTGCCGGCGAGGTGACCATCCTGAACCAGAGCATCATTGATGCCGGTACGGCTGTCAACGTTTCTCTGGAGAGTAATACTGATTTCGGACAAACCCGAAAAACGATGTTCGGACTGAACTGGGAGTATGATTTTACCAAGAACTTCCAGTTGAGCGGTACTATCCAGCACCTCTCCGAACAGGCGCTTACCACCAAGGTATCCATGGGCTCCGAACCGCTGAAGAACACCCTTTGGGGCATCAATCTCAACTGGCGCAAGGAGAGTCAGTGGCTCACCAATGTGCTTGACAAGATACCATTCCTGCACCTCACCCAGCCATCGCAGATATCCTTTACTGGAGAATTTGCCCAGCTCATTGCCGGTGAGGCAGGCGGCACACAGGACAATGCATCTTATATCGATGACTTCGAGGGTACGAAGACCACCATCGATGTAACGACTCCTACCTCCTGGTTTATATCCAGTGTGCCTTCGCTCAATTTCAAGGACGATTACAGCGATAAGACCGGTCTGAGCAGCGGTTTCCACCGTTCGCGCCTAGCCTGGTATACCATCGATCCGCTGTTCACCCGCCGTGGAAGTTCGCTCACTCCGGGACATATCAAGGGCGACCTCAAGCAGTTGAGTAACCATTATGTTCGTGAGGTCTATACCAAGGAGCTCTTCCCATTGCGCGACCAGAGCAGTTATCAGGGCGCTACCAATACCCTGAATGTACTCAATCTGGCCTACTATCCAAGTGAGCCGGGACCATACAACTTCAATGTAACAGATTTGCAGGCAGACGGAACCCTGCAGAATCCGCAGCGCAACTGGGGCGGAATGATGCGTAAGCTGGATACCAACGATTTCGAGCAGGCAAACATCGAATACATCGAGTTCTGGATGCTCGATCCGTTCATCTATTCCCGCGAAGAGGCTGATGCTGCCGATTACGGTGGCGATTTCTACATCAACCTGGGCGAGGTGAGCGAGGATATCCTGCGTGATGGCAAGAAATTCTATGAGAGTGGCATGCCGGTAGATGGCAGCAAGAGCTACACCTATACCCAGTGGGGTAAGATTCCTACCCAGAGCACCGTGACCTATGCCTTTGCTACCACCAGTGGCAGCAGAGCCTTGCAGGATGTGGGTTTCAACGGACTGACTGATGCCGAGGAGCAGGAATTCTACAAGAGTGCTTATCTCGACCAGATTCAGGGCAAGGTGAACCAGGCGGTGTTCGACAGTATCTTTGCCGATCCGGCACGTGATGACTACCACTATTTCCGCGGTTCCGACTGGGATGAGATGCGTGCTCCAATCCTGCAGAGATATAAGTATATCAACAATCCTCAGGGCAACTCGCCTGACAGCGACAGCCGTTCTGAGAGCTATGATACTTCTTATAAGTCAACGCCGGATGTTGAGGATATCAACCAGGATTATACGCTCAACGAATATGAGAAATACTTCCAGTACCGTGTCAGCATCCGTCCGGAAGATCTCGTGGTGGGTAACAATCATATTGTAGATAAGCGTGAATACAGCCAGACCTGGCGTGATAATACCAAGTCTACCGTTACCTGGTATCAGTTCCGCATACCTATCGATGAGTTTGAGAGCCGTCAGGGCAACATCAACGATTTCTCCAGCATCCGCTTCATGCGTATGTTCCTCACCGGTTTCAAGAAACCTATCGTGCTGCGTTTCGGTACCTTCGACCTCGTGATGGGCAAGTGGCGTACCTATGATCAGCCGCTCGGCGCAGCCAGTGGCGGAACCCTCGACGCAAGCAGCGTGAGTCTGGAAGAGAACGGCGAGAAGACACCGGTCAACTATGTCTTGCCTCCGGGTATCAAGCGCGAACAGGATCCTAGTCAGCCTCAGTTGGTTGAGGCGAACGAGCAGGCGTTGAGTCTGGTGGTCAAGAATATGAGCACAGGCGAGGCGAAGGCGGTTTACAAGAATTCTACCCTTGATCTTCGCCAGTACAAGCGCATCCAGATGTTTGCCCATGCCAATGCCCTGGAGCAGAATACCACCCGTCTGCAGGATGGTGATCTCTCAGTCTTCATCCGTCTGGGTAGTGATTACAAGAACAATTACTACGAGTATGAAATCCCACTGAAACTCACCGAGCCACGCTCCAACTACAACCGCTATGTGCTTGCCGACTGTAAGGCGGTATGGCCTGAGGAGAATATGCTCGATGTGCCGCTGAGTGTCTTTACGGCATTGAAGAAAAACCGTAACAAGGCGAAGGCACAGGGTGTGGCTTCTTATCTCGCTCCTTATTCCATGATGGATGCAGAACATCCGCAGAACAAGATTACCATCGTGGGTAATCCGAGTTTGGGCGAAGTGAAGACTATGATGCTGGGTGTGAGAAACAATTCTGCCGACATCAAGAGTGGTGAGGTATGGATAAACGAACTCCGACTCAAGGAACATAATAATTCGGGCGGTTGGGCTGCCAATGCCAACCTCAACGTACAACTCTCCGATCTGGGTAGCGTGAATGCCACCGGCAGATACATCAGCGAGGGATTCGGCGGTCTGGAAGATGGCGTGGCAAGTCGCACTACCGATAATTACGGTACCTACAGTGTGACCACATCGCTCGAAATGGGTAAGTTCTTCCCTGACAAGGCGAAGGTGAGCATACCTTTATATTATAGTGTCACCAAGGAGAAGACCACTCCTAAGTATAATCCGCTGGATACCGATATGGAGTTGAAGGATGCTCTCGATGCTGCCGGCTCTAAGCACGAGCGCGATTCTATCGAGAATATCGCTGCCACCAAGATTACGCAGACCAACTTCTCTATCTCGAATGCCCGGGTGGGTATCGCTACCAAGCGTCATCCGATGCCATACGATCCAGCCAACTTCTCATTCACCTACAGTCATCAGCATCAGTATACTACGGGTGAAACGACGATGTATGAGCGCAAGGACAACTGGCGCGGAGCCCTGGATTATTCGTGGAGCCCGGTTTATAAGGCATGGGAACCATTCAAGGGACTGAAGAACAAGAGCAAGTGGCTCGACATTCTGAAACGTTTCGGACTGAACTGGCTGCCGCAGAACATAGCCTTCAATACTGAGATGACGCGCGACTACTACGAGTTGCAGGAGCGCGATATGGAAACCCTGATGAGTGGAGCTGCCGGAGTAGACTCCAAGTTGCCGCTCACCTTCAGTGAACAGTTCCTCTGGAACCGTGAGTTCTCCATCAACTGGGATCTGACCAAGAACCTGCACATGAACTTCCAGAGTGCTACCCATGCACAGATAGAGGAACCATATACACCGGTCAACAAGGATCTTTATGCCGACCAGTATCATGCCTGGAAGGACTCCGTATGGACCAGCATCCGCCACTGGGGTGCACCGCTCGACTACAGTCAGAATTTCCAGGCATCCTACAAGGTGCCTCTCAATCTGCTGCCTGTCTTCGACTGGGTGAACAGCGATGCCTCTTACAATGCCAACTATTCTTGGGAGCGCGGTACAGAGGATGAGGAGGGTAACTCGTATGGAAACACCATCAATACCCAGCGCGAACTGACATTGAACGGAAACTTCAACCTGGTGAAACTCTACAACCATGTGCCTTTCCTGAAGAAGGTAAACGATAAGTTTGACCGTACCCAGAGTAGGGCACAGATGCAGCGCAAGAAGCAGGAAAAAAAGAAAAAGAAGCAGGAAGCAAAGGAACAGGCGGCTGATCCGAAGAAGGCGCTGCCTAAGAACAAGCGTGCCTTCGAACGGGAAATCACCCTCCTGCCTGATACCACATTCAAGATACGCCACGGCAAAAATACCAAGCGACTGATTGTGAATGCCAAGACGGAAGACGGCAAAGTGTTCCCGCTTAAATATAAAAAGGTGGATAATAACCAGATTAGAATCATCTCAAAGGTAGATACTGCCATGAAGGTGAAACTCTCTGTCCTGGCAAAGGAACCGCTTGATGATAAGAAATGGTATAAGGGATTGCAGTTGGCTAGTCGTCTGGCAATGATGGTGCGCAATGTGAGCATCAACTATCGCAGCAGCTATCAGCTCACCCTGCCGGGCTTCTTGCCTAGTGTGGGTGATGCCTTCGGACAGAAGAAGGTGGGACAGATGGCACCGGGTCTTGACTTCGCCTTCGGTATGGTTGGCGACGATTATATCGAGAAGGCTAGAAACAACGACTGGCTGCTCTGCAACGACAGTATCGCAACACCTGCTACTACCAGCAGAACGGATAATCTTACGTTGCGTGCCACCCTGGAGCCAGTCAAGGATTTCAAGATTGATCTCTCAGCCACACGTACCAAGACCACGCAGAAGAGCATACAGTATATGTATGAAGGAACGCCAACTACCCAGAGTGGAGCCTTCCAGATGACTACCATCTCGCTGGGTTCGGCTTTCGAGGGAATGGGCAATGCCAATTCGGGGTATCGCAGCAAGACCTTCGAGAAGTTTGTCAACTCGCTGGCTGGTTTCAGAGATAGGGTAGAGGCGCAGTATGCCGGAACTGTTTATCCGGCCGGTTCGGCTCTGGCTGGCGGCAAGTTTGATGCTTCCCGCACGCCGGTCAACCAGTATAGCAGCGATGTCATGATTCCTGCCTTCCTCAAGGCTTATACCTCGATGGGTGGCAATTCGCTCTCGGTATTCCCGGCATTGAGCCGGATGTTGCCAAACTGGACCATCCGTTACAGCGGACTGGGACGTCTGCCTTGGTTCAACGAGCACTTCAAGAGTATCAACATCAACCACTCTTACAAGAGTGTCTTTGCAGTTGGCAGCTACAACAGTTACAGCACCTTCCAGGAGTATATGAACGGTCTCGGCTTCGTGAGTGATGCCACTACGGGCAATCCATCTCCAAGCAGCATGTTCAACATTTCGCAGGTAAGTATCAACGAGTCGTTCTCGCCATTATTGGGTATGGATGTCACATTCAACAATAATATGACGGTGAAGGCAGAATATCGCCAGACCCGTGTGTTGAACCTCAGTATGACGAGTGTGCAGCTGAACGAGGCATTGAGTAAGGACTGGGTAATCGGTATGGGTTACCGCATCAACAACTTCGATGTTTTCGGTTGGGGCGCCAAGGCCTCCCGTTCCAAGTCGAAGGGCGGCAACAAGAATGCAGCCAACAAGAATGCGGCAACCACCAAGACGGTTCAGAATGGTACCAACCATGACCTGAATCTACGTCTTGACTTCAGTTTCCGCAAGCAGGCAGCCATCGTTCGTGATATTGCCTCAATGGTAAGCAGTGCCAGCAGCGGCAACAATGCTCTGAAACTGAGTTTCTCTGCCGATTATACCTTCAGCAAACTCCTTACCATGAGTTTCTATTATGACCGTCAGACCAACACCCCGCTCCTGTCGAGCAGCAGTTATCCTACCACCACACAGGATTTCGGCCTGAGCATCAAGTTCTCGCTGACGAGATAAAAAGAAAATTCACCAGAACCAATAGGTAGAAAGAAAAATTCTCTAATTCTCAAATTCTTGAAAATAAAAAAAGCTCGGATGCATCACAAGCATCCGAGCTTTTTAATATTCTGATAATTCTTGATTACTCCTTGTCGTAAGCATGAACAGGATAGTCGATGGTATAGTGGAGACCACGGCTCTCCTTGCGTTCTATCGCCATGCGGGTGATGAGATAACCCACGTTAATCATGTTGCGGAGCTCGCAGAGTTCCTTGCTTACCTTTACACGCTTGAAGAGGTTTTCTGTCTCTTCGTAGAGAAGATCGAGGCGGTCCCATGCTCGCTTCAGACGGAGGTCACTGCGCACGATACCTACATAGTTGCTCATGCATTCGCCCACCTCTTTCACGCTCTGTGTAATCAGCACCTTCTCTTCGTTGGTCAAAGTACCTTCATCGTTCCATTCTGGTACCTTCTCATTGAAGTCGTATTCATCTACATGTTCAATACTGTGCTTGGCAGCAGTCTCGGCATAAACCACAGCCTCGATGAGCGAGTTGCTGGCAAGACGGTTACCGCCATGCAGACCAGTGCATGAACACTCGCCCAGGGCATAGAGACGGTTGATGCTGGAGCAGCCGTTCAAATCAACCTTGATACCACCACACATATAGTGAGCGGCAGGACGAACAGGGATATATTCCTTGGTAATGTCGATGCCGATGCTCAGACACTTGGCGTAGATATTAGGGAAGTGACGCTTGGTCTCCTCTGGATTCTTATGGGTTACATCGAGACAGACATGATCCAATCCGTGAATCTTCATCTCCTTATCGATAGCACGAGCCACGATGTCACGAGGAGCCAGACTCAATCGCTTATCATATTTCTCCATGAAACTTTCGCCGTTAGGCAGACGCAAGATGCCGCCATAACCACGCATAGCCTCGGTGATGAGGAAGGCAGGATGAGTCTCGCCCGGATGATAAAGAGCGGTTGGGTGGAACTGGACAAACTCCATGTCGGCCACGGTACCCTTGGCACGGTATACCATCGCCTCGCCATCACCCGTAGCGATGACAGGGTTGGTGGTAGTCTGATAAACGGCACCACATCCACCGGTACACATCACGGTAACCTTGCTCAGATAGGTATCCACCTTCTGGGTATCAGGATTCAATACGTATGCACCGTAACAATTGATATAAGGAGTGCGGCGGGTAACACGGGCACCCAAGTGGTGCTGAGTGATAATCTCCACGGCGAAATGATTTTCCTTGATATCGATATCCGGACAGTTGCGCACAGCCTCCATCAGACCACGCTGGATTTCTGCACCCGTATCATCGGCATGATGAAGAATGCGGAACTCGCTGTGACCGCCCTCACGGTGGAGGTCGAACTTGCCGTCCTGCTGCTTATCGAAGTTGACGCCCCACTGCACGAGCTCCTTGATCTGCTCCGGTGCCATGGTGACAACCTGCTTCACTGCTTTATAATCGCTGATATAATCACCAGCAATCATTGTATCCTGTATGTGCTTGTCGAAGTTATCCACTTCCAAGTTGGTAACTGACGCCACACCACCTTGTGCAAATGAAGTGTTTGCCTCATCGAGTGAGGTTTTGCAGATCATACACACTTTACCTTTATGCGCTCTGGCTACTTTCAGAGCGTAACTCATACCGGCAACTCCTGAGCCGATAATCAGAAAATCATACTTATAAACCATAGAGTTTATTCTTATCTAATTTCAATATTAAGAACGGGTGTTTTTATCTATAAAACAGCCCCATTCTCTCAGAATTAATTCTTAATTCGTTGCAAAAGTAATAATTAATCTTTAAAATGAGTAATAAGAGAGGGATTTTTTGTAATTTTGCAGCGAAATTTAAGGTTATATAGTCTTTTAGACTATCAAATGGTCGCAAAAACGACTTTATTATAAGGTAATAAATCAAAGTTATGGCAGATAGAACTTTTCATAAGCGCTTTACGCTGACGGCACGTATCGGTGTGGCGGTGTTCGCAATTCTGGCTCTCTACTTCTTCTGGGTCAAGCTGGCTATCATCGGCATCTTTGTGGCTATCATCATCGTGGGCATGATAGAGCGCATACTGAATACAACCTATACCTTCAAGATGGTAAAACCGATAGACCTGGATGAGGAGATGGAATATCTCATCATCAATGAGGGCAGATTCTCTTCCAACAGAAATGTGCCGCTATGTGATGTCATTGATGTACACATCGCCAAGACTTTCTTCGGATTAGATCATTGTGTGGTCATCGAATTCGGACATAAGAATATTGTGACCGTTCAGCCGGATAATGAAGAGGCATTTATGGAGAGAATCAAAAATAAATAATTTCTTTTAAGTTCAGGTGAACTGATTGTGATGAAAAAGATAATATATATGATGTTGGGTCTGATAATGGTATGGATATCCGTACCGGTGCAGGCCCAGAATGTGATTGAAGATGAGGGAATAGAAACGGTTGATGAGGAGGATGTTTCCGACTCTACACTCGTTGACTCCCTGGCTGCGGATACGCTGGCGCAGAAATTGCCTTGGCCAGAATCGGTGAAGGTGGGTATTGATAAACTCCTTGAGAGCAAGATGTTCGAAACATCACAGGTAGGACTGATGGTCTGGGACCTGTCTGCTGACTCTTGTATCTATCAGAGAAATGAACGACAGCTGATGCGTCCGGCAAGTACGATGAAGCTTCTGACTGCCATTACGGCGCTCGATAAGTTGGGCGGTTCTTACCAGTTTAAAACCTCTCTGAAATATACCGGTACTATTGAGAATGGGGTGTTGACGGGTGATGTCTATTGTATAGGCGGTATGGATCCCCGTTTCAACAGCGATGATATGTCGGCATTTGTTAATAGTCTGAAGGATATGGGTGTTGACACCATCCGTGGCAGCATCTATGCCGACCGCTCTTTGAAGGATGTCGACC
>OFMA01002130.1_pt1 | contig 11703 bp, 9 predicted proteins | sample 1541011 | NCBI WGS metagenome assembly OFMA01 (sample SAMN04209225, study PRJEB22552) | human gut metagenome | biome: gut; material: feces | host: Homo sapiens | place: USA: Oklahoma
AAAGAAACGCCGCCGCCCCATCCATCTTCATGTGATGGTGTCCGAGGAGGAGCTGGCGCTGATTCAGGAGCGCATGGCCGAGGCGGGCATCCGCAACATGAGCGCCTATATCCGAAAAATGGCGCTGGGCGGCTATGTGCTCCACGTTGACCTTGAACCCGTCAAGGAGCTTGTGTCGCTCCAGCGGCGCTGTGCAAACAATCTCAATCAGGCGGCCATCCACTCCAACAGCTACGGCGGCCTGTACCCGGATGAGCTGAAGCGTCTGCAAAAGGACTATCTGGAAACGCTTTTTGTCAAAAAAGCGAAGCTCGAAACCTGGCAGAAAAATATTCTGGGCGGAATGGATTCGTTCTGCATGCTGGTGCTTCTGGCGGCATCAGCAATCGCAATTTCTTCGGGTAAAATGGGCGTAGAGAGCGTCACCGCCATGATCGGATTTTACTATGTGTTTCAGACCGAAGCCGGATATGTGCTGGAAATCGTCAAGCAGCTTCCGATCTGCAAAAATCTGGTGCAGCGGATTTCTGTTTTTTATGAGGCTCAGGAAAGAACGGATGGAGAAACGGTCGGGGAGGTTACATCGATCACTTTTCGGAACGTGACGTTTTCGTATGACGGAAAAAACGACATCCTGAAAAACTGCTGCGAGCAGATCGCAATGCATGAAAAAAACGTGATCTGCGGCGAAAACGGAACCGGAAAATCAACGCTGTTAAAGCTCCTGCTCGGCTTGTACCCGGGCTATCAGGGCGAAATCCTGATCAACGGAAAGGAGCTTGGCAGCTTAAATCCTGCAAAATGGCGGGAAAAATGTGCTTTTGTGGAACAGGTTCCGTTCCTCTTTGAGGGGACTGTACGGGAAAATGTGAAGCTGGGACAGGAGGTTTCTGAGAAAAAAGTCGATCAGGTCCTGGAACGTGTTGGAATCGTCCATCTGGCAGACCGCATGGTTGGTGGAGAAAAATCGGAACTGTCCGGCGGCGAATGTCAGAAAATCGCGATTGCGCGGGCGCTTTTACGAAATGCAGAGGTGTTGATTCTGGACGAGCCGACGAACCACCTGGACGAGGCGGCAAAACAATGGTTGATGGATTTTGTTCGAAATTTCGATCGGACGATGATTTATGTTTCGCATGAAGAAAGTATGATTCAGCTTGCGGATCGGAAAATCGCGGTACAGAGATAAAAATGCTGCGGTGCGTGAAACGGGAGCAGATACTAAGATTTTAAATATGATGTATTGCTAGAAGTCGTAAGGGGTGAGAAAAAAAGTGGATTTTCCCACCCCTTGCTGGTTCATTTACTTTATAAAATCATTCATCAACAGCCATTTCCAGATTGGAATCACTTCAATACGAATGCCTTCACAATCAAGGACAGTCTCTTCACTATTGGTAATCAGAATACATTTAAAAATTGAAGAGCCATTTAGTGCCTGACCACGGGAAAAAGAATATGAAATTACGCAGACAGCAGTTGCTGTTGATTTTTTTCGAAATATCGTTTATATTAAATATATTCTATTATGGCAGGCGGCTTTTGCAGAGGGAGAGCCGCCCTTGCCGTAGAATCTAAAATCTTTTTTTCAAGGTCGGATCGACCAGAGATTTCTATCAGACAAAAACTGAATAAGGAACAGATGGAGATACCAGGAAGACCTTGCAGGAAGGAGTGCCAAAGCGGTCATATGAAGCCGATCACCTGTGGCGCACTGTGTGAATTGTCCAATAATGTGGTGGAAAAACTGGCGTCGAAGTATAGCAATGTAGAAAAGGAGGTTACGGAAGTTATGGGAGGAAAAGTGCTGAATTATCGGTCGAAAGAGATTTATCTGGAAGGTTGCGCATTTGGAAGAGAAGAAGGAAGAGAAGAAGGAAGAAAAGAAGGACAAAAGGAAAGTATTGTGCAATTAGTAACCAGAAAATATCAGCTTGGAGACAGTCCCGAAAAGATCGCCAAGGATCTCTTGATGAGTGAGGAAGAGGTAGAAGAAATCCTGGGGAAAACGACAGGAAGTCAGCAATAAACAGGCTTCCAATATTTAGAAGAGTGCGTATGCCGTTCTATCATCTAAGCAGATGGCAGGGCGGCATGTTTTCTGATATTGGGGCGGCAAGGGTTGCGGGAGGGAATCAAGATTGAAAAAAGAACACTGGATTTGCGGCGGCGCAGGCTGTGAAGCGCCGCTGTTTCGAAGAAGCTTCTGGCTGGATAGGACAGAGCGCTTTCAAAGCGCCCGTCTGGAAATCTGCGGATTGGGGTATTTTCTATTCTATATCAATGGAAAAAAGATCAGCGATCAGGAGCTGATGCCGGCGATGACAGACTACGCGTCGGTGCTCGGCTGTGAAACAACGTATCCGGTATGGGAGGAGCGCAGCGCACATCGCTGCCGGTATTTAAGCTTTGACTTACTTCCATATTTAAAGGCAGGAGAAAACGTACTTGCAGTACGACTGGGCAATGGCTGGTATCATCAGACAGAGCGGATTGCCGAAGGAAAATTTATTTTCGGGCTGCCGAAGCTTTGGTTTGAGCTGACGTTGACGGATGCAGACGGAAGACAGGAATGGATTGAAAGCGACCGGCAGACATTGTGGCATCCGGGCGGATTGCTGAAAAACAACCTCTTTTTGGGAGAGGTGCGGGATTTGCGGAAAGAGCCGGAAGGCTGGCAGGATCCGGGCGCTGATTTATCCGGTTGGAAGCCAGCACAGCCGGTTCATGCACCGGAAACCCTTTTAGAAGAGCAGACCTGTCCGCCGGATCGTGTGATCCGAAAGCTTTATCCGGTCCTGATTGGGGAGTACGATGGCAGAAAAATGGTTCCGCTCGCATGGGCAAAAATTTATGGGGACGACAGCCTGCTTGTGCAGGGCTATGACGCGATCCTGCGCTGGTTCGATTATATGGATGCCCACAGTGAAAAGGGACTTGTGGTCCGCGAAGAGGAGGGCGGCTGGTGTCTGGGCGACTGGTGCTTCCCGGCATCAGAGGAAAAGGAGCAGCTGCCGGAGGCATTTATCAATACGTTCTACTACTTGCATGGATTGCAGGAAATGATGCAAATTTCAGAAAAAATGAATAATAAACTGCTAATTCGATTTGCAGAGCGGGAAAAGAATGTCAAAAATGCTTTTCTTGATGCTTACTTCGATCCGGAAACCGGAGATTTCTGCGAAGGAAGGGCAGCAGGCAACGCCTATGGACTGGCACTTGGGCTTGGGGATGAGCGGACGAAAAAGCATCTGGTCGAAAAATATGAAGCGCTCGGACGTTTTGATACCGGAATTTTCGGCACGTCGATGCTTTTGGAACAACTGTTTTCCATCGGCGCAGCCGCCCGTTGTCAACCCTGCGCAGCCGGACGTTACTGCACCGCCAGCACAGGCATTGAAGCCGCTCGACGGCGAACTGCAGCCGCCAGCCGTGCCCGCGTCCGCGCAGCATTTTTCTTACGAAATCCGTCTCAGCAGCCAGCGGCAGCTGACCTGGGCAAAGGGCAGTATCCAGACGCCGGATGGAATCCTTTCGGTGAGCTGGGAGCTTCTGGAAAACGGGGAAAAGCAGGTGGAGTGGAGCCTTGCGCCCGCAGGCGAGGACAAGGTGCCCACAATGTGATATGGCAGCTCGGCGTGTCGCACTACATTAAAGAAAAGGAAAAATAACATGATAGAAACAATTCTGGAGGAAATCCGTGGGCTGAATCTTCCGCTGTTCTGGCTGACGGAGTCGGAGCACGGAAAGCGCACGACATGGAGCTTTGTGCCGGACAATCCGTGCAACGACATCTATTCCGTTACGAAGGTGTTTACCGTGACGGCGCTTGGCTTTTTATACGATCAGGGACTTTGGAAGCCAGACGATAAGATCTGCGATCTGTTTCGGAAAAAGCTGCCGGAGCGCTATGATCCGCAATGGGAAGAAGTGACGCTGGATCATGTGATCCGGCACCGAATCGGCGTGACGGAGGATTTTCTGGATATCGATAATTATGATATGACGCAGTTTGGTTCGGAGGCTTTTTTAAAGCTCGCGTTTGAACGTCCGGTTCCGGCGCGGCCGGGCGTGGACTATCAGTACAGCGACGGTGCATATTATCTGCTGTCCCGCGTTGTGACGGAGCTTTCCGGAGAAAAGCTGGACGACTTTCTGCGCCCGCGCCTGCTGATGCCGCTGCATGTAAGGGAGGCGGCTTTTTCAAAGTGTCCGATGGGGTATCCGATTGGAGCGACCGGCATGTATGTGCGCACAGAGGACATGGCAAAGCTTGGCGAGGTCTATCAAAACGGTGGCACATTTGAAGGAAAGCATCTGCTTTCGAAAGAGTGGGTCGAGCTTGTTTTTGAGCGGGAATATGAGCTTGCAAAGATGGAAAACGGAGGGCACTGCAAGGGCGGTATGAACGGACAGATGCTGTATCTGTCGCCTCATGGCCGCGTGATCGCGTGGCAGAGCTATGACCCGGAGGGAAAAGGGAACACGTTGATGGAATTGATTCTGAAAAATGAGTGAAAAGTGCGCATGGTGCGCTTTGAGTAACAAAATCCCCGCTGTCACAGCGATTCAGGCTGTGGCGGCGGGGATTTTTGCCGTGGGCAGCGTTCTGGCTGCTTACGCGGAATTTTTACATGTCGTATGAAGCAGCGAGTGTTACGGCTCAAGCATAAACTCTAAAAATTTCTTCGCATTTTCCGGGTGCTGGCAGTTGGCAGGGATGGTAAACCATGCATTTGCCCGATCTGTCAGCAGATATTTGGATCTGCTGACGCTGATGCCGATGGGGATTTCCCCGTCGGTATTGTCATCAGGAAGATCCTTGTATATAACCTGATCGCCGTACTGTGCCAGCTCCTCGTCGGTAAAATACTGGTGCAGGTCGCAGAACAGACCGGCTTCGAGATTGTGATCCATATAGGTATCATCTGTGATGAGGGCATCTAAGGTCTTGCCGGATATCATCGCGATGATTTTCTGCATATTTGCATAGGAATACTGGTCAGTATTTTCATAATCAACATTCATATCCCGGTTGATTGCGGCACAGTCGCTGGAGGTATCGATGTCAGCATACTGCTCAAAATCGGCGATCATCGTGTCGGAGTCGACCTCGGTATTCATGTAGCAGTTGACAAAGGCTGCTTCCATGACGGTATCCTTGCGCGTCGCAAAGGTGTAAATCAGGTTTCCCGCAAAGGCGAGAACCGCGATCACCACGATCGTTTGGATTTTATAATATTCCCAGAAATAAGCCCATTTTTCCTTGAAGGGTTTCCCTTTTAATTTTTGCTGCTGTTCCTTAACTTCGTCATGGACGGAATTGCCTGTTGCCATTGAGTGCCTCCCTGTAGTTCGGTTTTGAATCCTGTATTTTGCGGCATGCGGAAAAATCTGGTGCCGGTATCCTGTGTTCGATCGTTTCGATAGTATGGAAAGATTCATGCGCTGATATTTATCATAGCCGTTTGATTTTGGGAAGTCAATGAAAGCATTGTGATAGAAAAGTGAAAATTTTCTAAACTACCGGATAAGTCCCTGGGATACCTTGAAAAAAAGCGAATTCTGTACTATGATAGCTTTATCGGTTTGAAAAAGGGAGCACTGTCAAAAGGACAGACCTTTCAAAACCCTGAGCTTCCCGGGATGGGGAATAAATACGAAGGTGGTAAAGCAATATGAATGAAAGCTATGTAGAATGTCTGGTGGCGAAAAAACCGTCCAGTGCGATGAAAGCACTGCAGGTTTTTCTGATTGTCCTGGCGGTGATTTTTTTCCTGCTTAGCATGCTGAATGCCCTGATGTGGCTCGGAGTGGCAGCAGCCGGAATCGGAGCGTATTTTACTTCGCTCAATGCCAGCGTGGAGTTTGAATATCTGTACGTGGATAAGGAGATTTCCGTCGACAAGATTTTAAACAAAACCAAACGGAAAAAAGTCGAGAAGTTTGAAACAGAGAGTATGGAGATTTTTGCACCGATCAACTCCTGGCATCTGGACAACATGAAGAATCGTCAGCTTAAGGTGACGGACTATTCCAGCGGCGTTGCCGGGCAGCCGGACAGACGCTATGTGATGATCTACAGCGGAGACCGCAAGATCATTTTTGAGCCCAGCGAGGCCATGGTAAAAGCGCTTCAGTCTGTTGCGCCCAGAAAAGTATTTTTCGATTGACACAGAGTTTTAATTCTGTTACACTTGCCTCAAACGAACTGTCAGTAGTGTATTTACTGGCAGTTTTCATTGAATTGACAGTTAAAATACGCAGGAGGAGAGAAGATGGGTCAGATTATTGGCGAAGGCATTACCTTTGACGATGTGCTGTTGGTGCCGGCATACTCTCAGGTAATTCCCAATCAGGTCGACGTGACTACCTGGTTGACAAAAAAGATCAAGCTGAACATTCCGCTGATGAGTGCGGGAATGGATACCGTTACAGAACATAGAATGGCGATCGCAATGGCCAGACAGGGCGGTATCGGTATTATCCATAAGAATATGTCCATTGAGGCGCAGGCCGATGAGGTGGACAAGGTAAAACGTTCTGAGAACGGCGTCATTACAGATCCTTTTTCGTTATCCCCGGAGCATACCCTTGCAGATGCCAATGAGCTGATGGCAAAATTCCGTATTTCCGGTGTCCCGATCACAGAGGGCAAAAAGCTGGTCGGCATCATTACCAACCGCGACCTGAAATTCGAGACAGATTTTACCAAGAAGATTAAAGAATCCATGACCAGTGAAGGTCTGGTTACGGCTCCCGAAGGTATCACACTGGAAGAAGCAAAGAAGATTCTGGCAAAGGCAAGAAAAGAGAAGCTGCCGATCGTTGATAAGGACTTCAATCTGAAGGGCCTGATCACGATCAAGGATATTGAGAAGACGATCAAATATCCTCTTGCAGCAAAGGATGCACAGGGACGTCTGCTCTGCGGTGCAGGTGTTGGTATTACTGCCAATGTTCTGGATCGTGTGGCAGCTCTGGCAGAAGCCAAGGTTGACGTTATTGTTCTGGATTCCGCACATGGTCATTCTGAAAACGTACTGCGCTGCCTGCGCATGATCAAGGAAGCATATCCGGATCTGCAGGTAATTGCGGGCAACGTTGCAACCGGAGAAGCGACCAGAGCACTGATCGAAGCAGGTGCAGATGCCGTTAAGGTTGGTATCGGACCCGGTTCTATCTGTACAACCCGTGTGGTTGCAGGTATCGGTGTTCCTCAGATCACAGCTATCATGGACTGCTACGCAGTTGCAAGAGAATATGGTATCCCGATCATCGCAGACGGCGGTATCAAGTATTCTGGTGAAATCACCAAAGCAATCGCGGCAGGCGGAAGCGTCTGCATGATGGGTTCCATGTTTGCAGGCTGTGATGAGAGCCCCGGACAGTTCGAGCTGTATCAGGGACGTAAATACAAGGTTTACCGCGGCATGGGTTCCATCGCTGCGATGGAAAACGGCAGCAAGGATCGCTACTTCCAGACCGACGCCAAGAAGCTCGTTCCGGAAGGCGTAGAAGGTCGTGTTGCATACAAGGGTCTGGTAGAAGATACGGTATTCCAGCTGATGGGCGGTCTTCGCTCCGGTATGGGTTACTGCGGAACAAAAAACATCGAAGAGCTGAAGGAAAACGGCAAATTCGTCAAGATTTCTGCAGCAGCTCTGCGTGAGAGTCATCCTCATGATATTCATATCACGAAGGAAGCTCCCAACTACAGCTCTGCGGACTGATTTTAACCGATTGGCCGCATAGCATAGAATAGGATGTTCCGTTAGCGGGTATCCTGTTTTAACACAATCAAACACAAAACGTGTGACTGGCGGATTAGTGGAGATCACCACGGGGAGCACGTTTGAAGAAACCGACCGCCTGGGTACTGACAGCAGAAGATGATGTGAGTATTCAGGCGGTTTTTTATCGTATTCATTTCAAAATGGAGGACAACATGGAGCTTTTAAATCTTTCGGAAGAACTGAAAAACAACGCCTATCCGGGACGAGGTATCGTCATCGGCAAAACCCCTGACGGAAAACAGGCGGTAACAGCGTATTTTATTATGGGCAGAAGCAGCAATTCCCGCAACCGTGTGTTCGTAGAGGAGGGCGAGGGCATCCGCACACAGGCGTTTGATCCGTCCAAGCTGGAGGATCCGAGCCTGATCATCTATGCACCGGTTCGCGTGCTGGGTAACAAGACGATCGTTACAAACGGCGACCAGACAGACACGATCTATGAGGGCATGGACAAGCAGCTGACCTTCGAGCAGAGCCTGCGCAGCCGGGAATTTGAGCCGGACGGTCCGAACTACACCCCCCGTATTTCCGGAATCCTGCATATTGAAAACGGCGGTTACAACTTCGCAATGTCCATTTTAAAGAGCGACGACGGCGATCCGTCCTCCTGCCTGCGTTACACCTTTGCTTACGAAAATCCGAAAGCAGGCGAGGGCAGATTTATCCACACCTATATGCATGACGGCAATCCGCTGCCGAGCTTTTCCGGCGAGCCGAAGAAGGTTGCGATTTCCGGAGATATCGACAGCTTTACTCAGCTGGTTTGGGAAAGTCTGAATGAAGAAAATAAGGTTTCCCTGTTTGTGCGCTACATCGACATCGAAACCGGCAAATACGAGACAAGAATTGTGAACAAAAACCACTGAAAATGGAATGGAGGAAAAAATGAACGAAATTCAGTTAAAGTACGGATGCAACCCGAATCAGAAGCCTTCCAGAATTTTCATGGAGGATGGCAGCGACCTGCCTGTTACCGTATTAAACGGCAAGCCAGGATATATCAATTTCCTGGATGCATTAAACGGCTGGCAGCTTGTTTCCGAGTTAAAAAAAGCGACCGGACTTCCGGCAGCAACCTCTTTTAAGCACGTTTCCCCGGCTGGTGCGGCCGTGGGACTTCCGCTGACGGATACGCTGGCAAAAATTTACTGGGTAGACGACCTTGGAGAGCTTTCTCCGTTGGCATGTGCCTACGCAAGAGCGAGAGGTGCAGACAGAATGTCTTCCTTTGGTGACTTTATTGCACTGTCTGATGTCTGTGACGCAGACACGGCAAAGCTGATCAAGCGCGAGGTTTCCGATGGAGTGATCGCTCCCGGCTATACCGACGAAGCGCTGGAGATTTTAAGAGCAAAGAAAAAGGGCGGATACAATGTTATCCAGATCGATCCCTCTTATCGCCCTGCGGAAATCGAGAGAAAACAGGTGTTCGGCGTGACCTTTGAACAGGGACGCAACGAGTTAAACATTGATGAAGAGCTGCTGTCAAACTTTGTAACAAAGAACAAAGAAGTGCCCGAAGAGGCGCTGATCGATATGAAGATCGCGCTGATCACCCTGAAATATACCCAGTCCAATTCTGTTTGCTATGTAAAAGGCGGACAGGCGATCGGTATTGGTGCAGGTCAGCAGTCCCGTATCCACTGCACGAGACTGGCAGGACAGAAAGCGGATAACTGGTGGCTGCGTCAGTCTCCCCAGGTGCTTGGACTGCAGTTTGTAGACGGCCTTGGACGCGCAGACAGAGACAATGCCATCGATGTTTACATGGGTGATGAATACGAAGATGTGCTGGCTGAGGGCGTATGGCAGACCCGTTTCAAGGTAAAGCCTGCTGTCTTTACGAGAGAAGAAAAGCGTGCATGGTTAAACCAGCTGACCGATGTAACCCTTGGCTCTGACGCATTCTTCCCGTTTTCCGATAACATCGAACGCGCACATAAGAGCGGCGTAAAATACATTGCACAGCCCGGCGGTTCCGTCCGCGATGATGCGGTCATCGAATGCTGTGATAAGTATGACATGGCGATGGTATTTACCGGAATCAGACTGTTCCATCACTAAGCTACACAAAACGGCACACCGGCTCGGATGAGCGGTGGCTGAAACTCCAGGGGCAAAGCGGTGACATCGCGAAAAATGCAGGATATCGCTTCGTGCCGGAAGGCGGTAAAGATTGAAAAATAAAAACCAGATACCCGAGAGGCGAAGCCTTTCTGGCATCTGGTTTTTTATAAAAATCTTTTTGTTACAATAATTATTTTCTGGAAAATCCTCAGATCACATCATCCGGCTGAGGATCGCATCCATATCCGCCGTCATAAGATTGTTCAGGCTTTAAGCTTAAATAATAACCGGCGTTGGTAATCTCGGTATAAGGAGTTACATACAGGCTTGCAATACCGCAGGTAACACCTGTAAGTAGATACCAGAGGATAAAGGAAAGCTGCAGCACGAAGTATTCCCACAGATGACCGCTCATCAGCTCTTTACTTTCATTGACACACTGACGGATTCCCTTATTGGGATCTTCTGCCAGAATGTAGAAGGCCTGGGAATAACGCAGTGCAGCGATGATGCCGGGGATGTAGCACAGGCAGCTCCACAGCATGATGAACAGACCCATCCAGAGGGAAAGACCAAAAATCTTGAGCAGCATGGGAAAGTATGCAAGCAGCTCGGAAATGCCGGCTTCTTCATGCTTGAAAACCTTCAGGCTGTATGCATAATAACCAAACTGAACGGTACCGATCAGTAGGCCGATAACGATCGCAACAACCAGGTAGATCAGGAAAGCGCCGATGCTGGGGGCATAGTTTAAAAATGCACTGTCTTCATACATGCCGGAGCTGATGGCTGCAGAAAAGTAGGTAGTAAAGCCGCAGATACTGGAAACAATACCAAGAATGATCTGCGCGGCGAGCTGGATCGCCCAGAAAACAAGGGTGGTGAGTACCGGATGCGGATTTGCCGCTTTCATAGCGTCCTTGGCATCCTGTTTGAGTAAGGCACGATTCATAAGGGAGTCCTCCTGCATAAAAAAGTGTAGTTATAACATTTGTACAGCAGGGTATTCCGAAACTGATAAAAATATCCCTGCAAAAGGTATTTTATCATACAACAGGGGGAAAGAACATTATTATTTTCTTAAGAACGATGTTGTATTTTAATGTTTGTTTTGATAAGATAAAACAATAATAAGGAAATGAAAGGATGGGAGATAAGGAAAATGGCTGAATTCTCGAAAGAAAATCCTGCAGCAGAAGAAGCAAAGGAGCCTGTTTCCAGAAACTTCATCGAGCAGATGATTGATAAAGATCTGGAGGAAGGCGTTTACGAAACAGTACATACCAGATTTCCGCCGGAACCCAACGGATATCTGCATATCGGACATGCCAAGAGCATTCTGTTAAATTATGGACTTGCAAAGCAGTACGGCGGTAAATTCAATCTCCGTTTTGACGATACCAACCCGACGAAGGAAAAGATCGAATTTGTAGAATCGATCAAGGCGGACGTAAAATGGCTGGGCGCAGACTGGGAGGACAGACTGTTCTTTGCATCCAACTATTTCGACCAGATGTATGAGGGCGCTGTAAAGCTGATCAAAAAAGGCAAAGCTTACGTTTCTGATCTTTCCGCGGATCAGATCCGTGAATACCGCGGTACGCTGACCGAGCCAGGTAAGATGGATCCCGGTGCAGAGAGAAGCGTAGAAGAAAACCTCGCTCTGTTTGAAGAGATGAAAGCGGGCAAATATGCCGACGGCGAAAAGGTTCTGCGCGCCAGAATCGATATGGCAAGCCCGAATATGAACATGAGAGATCCGGTTATTTATCGTGTGGCGCACATGACACATCACAATACCGGAGATAAATGGTGTTTCTATCCGATGTACGATTTTGCA
>OFMA01002132.1_pt1 | contig 11696 bp, 4 predicted proteins | sample 1541011 | NCBI WGS metagenome assembly OFMA01 (sample SAMN04209225, study PRJEB22552) | human gut metagenome | biome: gut; material: feces | host: Homo sapiens | place: USA: Oklahoma
ATGTACTACTTCATCATGTGATAATACAAGAATATAATTCTCGCTGTATGCATAGGTTAAGGCAAATGTCATACCGTAGTGGTCGCCTTTGCGGAAATATGGATCCAGCTTCATGTATTCGGTAAAGTCATGCATCCATCCCATGTTCCACTTCAGGCTGAATCCAAGACCATCATCTTCCGGTTTGCCTGTTACTTTTGGCCATGCGGTGGATTCTTCTGCGATCATCAGTGCGCCAGGGTTACGTCCGGTAGTAACGGAATTCAGATGCTTGAAAAATTCGATTGCTTCCAGATTCTCATTGCTGCCGTATTTGTTGGCGATCCACTGACCGTCTTCTTTACCGTAATCAAGATACAGCATGGAAGCAACAGCATCTACGCGGAGACCATCGATGTGATAATGTTCGATCCAGAACAGTGCGTTGGCGATCAGGAAGTTCTTAACTTCTGCTTTACCATAATCGAAGATCTTGGTTCCCCAGTCCGGATGTTCCCCCTTCTTAGGATCTGCATATTCAAAGGTAGCTGTGCCGTCAAAGTCAGCGAGTCCGTGTGCATCGCGTGGAAAATGTGCCGGTACCCAGTCAAGGATTACGCCAATCTTATTCTTATGGAAGTAATTGATCATATATGCGAAATCTTCCGGCGTACCATAACGGGAGGTCGGAGCATAATATCCGGTCACCTGATATCCCCAGGAGCCGTCAAATGGGTATTCTGAAATTCCCATCAGTTCGATATGAGTATACCCCATCTTTTTTATGTAGTCTGTAGCTGCATGCGCAAATTCACGGTAGCTGTAGAACCCATCATCTTCACGTCCCGGATGGCGCATCCAGGAACCGATATGTGCTTCATAAATGGAAATTGGTGAGGAATGGAAATCCCATTCTGCCCGGTGCTTCATCCAGACACTGTCACTCCATTTTAAATGGGAGATATCAGCAATCTTTGAGGCAGTTCCCGGTCTCAACTCTGCACTGTTCGCAAATGGATCAGCTTTGTAAAGCTTATCTCCGGTCTGTGTCTCGATACAGTACTTGTAAAGCTGTCCGAGCTGTGCTTCCGGAACAAATGCGGTATAGATTCCAAGTGGTTCCTGACGCTTCATAACGTTTGCATCTTCACTCCAGCCGTTGAATTCACCGACTACGGCAACTGATCTGGCGTGTGGAGCCCATACTGCGAAATATACGCCGGTTTTTTTCCCATCTTTTACAAAATGTGCACCCATTTTTTTATAGATTTCATAATGGGTTCCCTGTCCGAATAAATATTGATCTAATTCGCCGATTCTATAATCAGCGGGTTTATCTGTTGTTACAGTTTTTACAGACTTTTTAGCTGTAGACTTTTTAGCAGCAGTTTTAGCAGCTGCCGGTTTTTTTACAGTAGATTTTTTTACGGCCGTCTTGCGGGTCGTGTTGGTCTGTTGTGCTGTTGTTTTTTTTACTGCCATCCCATTCACCTTCTATCAAAGATATTTAGGAATATTATACTAGAAATAGCGATAAAAAGAAAGAGTTTTGGACAACTTATACATTTCTTATGTAAGATGTCTAAAACTCTTTCTTTATAGTTATCGGTTTTGTCTGCATATATAAAAGAACGCGCCGGAAGCGCGTTCTTTGTAGAAATCTTATGCTTTAAAATCTTCTTCTTTCAGGATGATGTGGTCTGAATTATCAGTGCTTCTTCCAAATACCCGTTTCACAAGATGTTTTACATTTGCTTTCTGGGAATGTGAAATTGCTTCATCCATGATCTCTTTTACTTCTGCAACAGTAACCGCATGATCTTCTCTCTGCATCATATCAATCCGGCTGTATAATGCAAGGATTCCCATTTCATCGATACGGTATCCGTTTTCCTTAGCATAGGTCTGACCGAATGTAACCAGTTCATCATTGATGAATACCGGAAGCTCCAGTCTGGAAGTAAATTTACGTTTGAATTCGCGATGGGATGCAAACATTCTTTCCAGCGGTTTCTTCTGGTCTTCCAGAAGGAAGAGAAGTTCGCCGGTCTGTTCATCCATCATGTCATTCAGTTCACGGATGGTTCTGTCATTCATCTTGGAAGCTTTTTCGATGATCAGTGCGCCACCGTTCAGCTTATCGATGATACTTCCGATGTCCTTTTTGTTCAGAGAATCACCGGTTACGATTGCAACTTTACCCTGTTTGAGTCTGCGCTGTTTCTGGATTGCTTTTACAATATCAACTGCGAGGACTGTTTTTCCGCTTCCCTTGCGGCCAAGGATCAGGATGTTGCCTGTGCGGGAAGTTCCATAACGGTTACGGCAACGTTTGTCGTTATCAAGGATTTCAACAAGCTGTTCACTGACACCACGGATCGGTACAAAGTAAGAGAACAGCTGCTTCTGCTCTTCAGTAAGTCCAAGCTTCAGTCCGATCTCACTTGTTGCACTCAGATCGTAACGACCCTGTACAACGAATCCGGTATCGAATTTACCCATGCGTTCGGTGATTTCATCTTCTGACGGTTCTTCGATTTCAAGAACTTCGTCAATATCAGGAGTTTGCGCTGATTTTGAAGTTTCTTTCTCTGGCTCAGGAGCCGGTTTCTCGTCAAATTCAAGATCAAGATAATCATCACTGCTATCTAATTCTTCTTCATCTTCAAAGGAATCAAGGTCTGCAAAATCACCATCATCTTCGTCAGAATCATGATCATCGATATCGAGAGCAGATTCTTTTTCAAAATCAAAATCCTCTTTATGATCTTCATCTAATTCATCATCGATCTGGTAGTCATCTTCGTCTTCATCCTCGTATTCTTCCTCATCGTCATACTCGGAATCGTCTTCATCCTCGTATTCCTCGTCGTCGTCATACTCGGAATCGTCTTCATCCTCGTATTCCTCGTCATCGTCATACTCGGAATCGTCTTCATCTTCGTATTCCTCGTCGTCGTCATACTCGGACTCATCCTCATCCTCGTATTCAGCTTCTTCATCGTAAACCGCATCCGATTCATCATCTTCTTCGGAGTCAACGATTTCTTCAAAATCATTTTCTTCCGGAGCTTCCTCGTCAGTGTCTGAAGCTTCTTTGGATGAATCTTCCGGGCTTTCAGTCGCTTCATCCTCTTCATCATCAACGAAATCTTCAGCATCTTCATCGGTGATTTCAGGCTCTTCACCATTTTCAAGCTGTTCCATCAGTTTGCGGATATCATCAGAAAGGATTGGTTTTGTAGCTCCAAGAACTTCCTCTTCTTCTTCTTTCTTCTTCTCGCGCAGGGCTTTTTCTTTCTCAGCTTCCTCCTGGCTCTTTTCAAGAATCTTTGCATTTTCACGCTGAGTTGCTTCCCAGTTGGCAAGAATTTCTTCAATCTTCATCTTACCGGTCATCTGTGAATCGTCTGAAGCAGATTCAGGAGCAACTGCACCACTTGCAACGGCAACACCAGCTTTCAGGGCATCTGAAAGGGAAGCACCGGAAATGGTTGTGGAAATATCGGAAGTGCTTCGAATCCGGGTTTTTGGCTGTGACTCAGCTTCTGGTTCGGAAGCATGTGTCCGGGCCATTGGCTCTGGAAGATCCGGAAGATCAATACTGTCTGTGACATGTACATCTTTGCGGACCTTGTCTGCAATTCGTGGATTCGGTTCCGGACGTTCTTTGGATTTTCGGAAGGAAGGTTTTCTCTTGGAAGAATCCTTACGGCCGATACCATCATTTCGATGATCGTATTTTTCCTGCTGAAGTGGAGTCAGCGGTTTGTATTTCATTTTAAGTTCCATTGCCTGGTATACATAAGTACCTTCGCTGAACCAGAGAATCAGATCATCACATTCATCAAGACATTCGGAAGTCATACCGGCTTCAGCGTATAATCTGGCAAGTTCATATGCCCATTTTTCAACGTATTCAGAATGCTTGAAATCTTCAAGAGCTTCAATCTGTTCTTTGACTGGCGCTTTCTGTGCTTTTAAGATCTTATACCGGAGAATGTACTGGTTTGGATCTTTCGGAGCAAGCTTGACAAATTCTTCGTAGCAATCAGCTGCTTCATCGAAATGTCCCAGCTTCAGAGAAATAATTCCCAGGCGGTATACAACCTTTCTGCTGGAAGGTGCTTTATCATACGCAATAAATAAGGTATCACGTGCTTTACCAAGTTCCCCCGCATTTTCATAGATTTCGCTTACGGTAGAGAGCATGGCGGTATTTTTTACTTTACGCCAGTCGATCGTATCTGCAATCGACATCGCTTTCTGGTAAGACTTCTGTTCGGCATACGCAAGCATCTGCTCTGTCTTTGCGCGATATTCATATTTATCCAACGTTTCTCACCTCATATGATTATTATTAATTATTTTACTTTTCCTCAGTAAGTCTGACTTTTGTACCAGAAACGGAAAACAAAAGTCTTATAATTTTACTTACTAAGTGTATCATAGAGCGTTGTCAATGTCAAAAATTACGGCTGATATTTTTCAGAAATGTTAAAAAAATATTACAAAAAATTCACAAATTGGGAGCTGGTAACAGAAAAAAAGGAGACAGCCATCTTTTGAATGGCTGTCTCGGAATATTCAATTGTAATTTTTATTTTTATATCGGAGGAATTAAGTAATTCTTATTCCTGTAAGTTCTTTGAGCATTTCATATGATATTCAGATTTTATAAAATTTATAAAAATGAAATCATATGAATCGATTTTGATCAATTCTGATCGTTCGTTATTTTATATAATCAGGTAATCCAATTTTGGTATTTATCAGCTTTCTCGTCACTGTTAAATTTACTTATCAATGAATGTTTCTTTACACATTTTCTGATCTTGAATTACTGTGGTATTTACTTCAATATGTCAACAAATGCTGAATCTTTTTATATCTTATAATCGCTTCCGGTTTATCTACTACTCCGACCTTTTTTATCATTAACTTTTCTCTTACCGGATTATAATCTATGGTTAAGGCTCATCTCACAGGAATTTACATTTGCCATACCATTAACATATTGAGTTTTAGATGATGAAATATCCAACGGTCAAAGCCTCCTTCCTTTCGTTCTCGTTCCAAAATTTTATCCGGATATTCTTTTTCTCTTATACTTTTTTCTGTTCAGAAGTCAGATATCAATTTTCTCTTATTATTATAAATTATCAATTTAAAAAATTGTTCTCTACACACTCCGCTTACAAAACGCTCATAACCAAAATGTATAGTTGCTTTTTTAAAACTTTCTAACCTTCAAATAACAATTATTCTTGTTACCCTTTTCTGATCTGGTTCTTCATCTTATACTCTTGGCGAGTATATATGAAACTATGTAACAGATTAAAAAAATATCTTTTTGAAATTCCCTTTCTCGTCAGGAACTTCTTTTCTTTTGGATTAACTTAATAATAACACCCAAATACTTATTTGTCAATATAATTTTAAAATAATTTTGATAAAATTAGAAAGAAATGAAATTATAATATATATATCAGAAAATTCAAACAATTATAAATACGATTAGAAATAGTTATAGCCATTTGCAATATATTCGGGGTTTTGCTATTGTTTCCGTCCATAAATGCATGATACACTAAAAAATAGATGAAAAATACAGGCTATGGCATTGGGATAAAGAAAGGAGACCTACAGATATGGGAGGATTTTTTGGCGTTGCATCAAAAGAAGCATGTAATCTGGATCTTTTTTATGGAACAGATTATCATTCGCATCTTGGAACCCGCCGCGGAGGTATGGCTACTTACGGAAGTGATGGCTGGAAGAGAGCGATTCATAATATTGAAAATTCGCCGTTCCGTACAAAATTTGAAAAAGATGTTGATACAATGAAGGGAAATATTGGAATTGGATGTATTTCAGATTATGATCCACAGCCAATTCTGATCCAGTCGCATCTGGGGTGCTTTGGAATTACGACAGTAGGTAAGATCAATAATGCGGATCAGCTGATCCGGAATCTTTATGAAAATGGACATACACATTTTCAGTCTATGACCAATGGACAGATCAATTCTACAGAGCTGGTTGCGGCATTGATCTGTAAAAAGGATTCGTTTGTTGAGGGAATCCGTTATGTGCAGTCAGTAGTTGAAGGCTCGATGACGCTTCTGCTTCTGACAGAGAATGGAATTTATGCAGCCAGAGACCTTCTCGGACGTACACCGGTTGTGATCGGAAAGAAAGAGAATGCATACTGCGTTTCCTTTGAAAGCTTTGCATATATCAACCTTGGATACACAGATTACAAAGAGCTGGGACCTGGGGAAATCGTCTACGTGACACCGGAATCTGTGGAGACTGTAAGTCCTGCATGTGAAAAGATGAGAATCTGTTCGTTCCTGTGGGTATACTATGGATATCCTACTTCTTCTTATGAAGGGGTTGGTGTAGAAGAAATGCGTTACAACTGTGGAAAGCTTTTAGCACAGAGAGATGACCATTCGATCGACGTGGATATTGTTGCAGGAGTTCCGGATTCGGGTATCGCTCATGCGATAGGCTATGCAAATGAATCAGGTATTCCGTATGCAAGACCATTTATCAAATATACTCCGACCTGGCCAAGATCTTTCATGCCGACAACACAGAGTCAGCGTAATCTGATCGCCAGAATGAAACTGATCCCGGTACATAGTCTGATCGAAGACAGGAGCCTGCTGCTGATCGATGATTCTATCGTGCGTGGCACACAGCTCCGTGAGACGACAGAGTTCCTGTATCAGAGTGGCGCAAAAGAAGTGCATGTCCGCCCGGCATGTCCACCGCTTTTGTACGGATGCAAATATTTGAACTTCTCCCGTTCCAAATCAGACCTGGATCTGATCACAAGAAGGATCATCCGTGAGTGGGAAGGCGACAATGATGTCAATGTACTGGGTGAATATGCGGATCCGAACAGTGACCGGTATGCAGCAATGCTGGAGGAAATCCGCAAGAGACAGAATTTCACTTCACTTCGTTATCACAGACTGGATGATCTGATCAAATCAATCGGGATTGATGCATGCCAGGTATGTACCTACTGCTTTAACGGTGTGGAATAACAGGTAAATGAAAATATAAAACAGGTGTCCACGTAAGTATATCTTAGTGATATATCCCAGTGGGCACCTGTTTTTGTATATACGATTTTGGTGTATAAGGTGATGTGGAATGGTGTACAAAGTATGCGGAGCGGCAGCTCCTTCTGCAAAGCTGCACTATAGCAGCAGATCATCTATCTTCACATAGTCTCCCATCCGGTATGCTTCAATTGCATTTCCATTGATCACATAGAACTTTTCATTTGCATACACACCGCGGGTTCCAAGATAAGAATTACCGTTGACTTCCTCCTGCATTTGTACCTGGAAGCCCTGATCTTTATCGTAAGAAAGGATCACATACTGGTTGGCAGATCCGGAAAGCGGAAAGCCGATCAGATTCTTTTCCGTATCAACCAGTGCTGCACGGTAGTCAGAAAAGACATCCGAGTAATAGTACTGATCCAGTGTGTACTTGCTGACTTCCTTCACATCCGAAGGATCACTGATATCAAACATAGAGACCTTTACCCCGTTTGTAATGCCATTTTCATCGGTATCCATACCGATTCCAAGAAGCAGGTTATCACTGTAAAAATGCAGGTATTCCGAAAAGCCGGGAATTTTCAGCTTGCCAAGGATCTTCGGATTCTCCGGATCGGAAAAGTCTACGGAGAATAAAGGATCTGTCTGTTCATAAGTTACAAAGTAACCGGTATCGCCCAAAAATCTTGCGGAATAGACCTGTTCATTTTTGGCAAGATCCTCGATCTTACCGATTGTTTTCAAATCTGCATCCAGCACATAGACTGAATTGGACTGTGAAGAGCTTCCGACATTATGCGTAACCGTTGTCACCAGCCGCAACGTATTGTCATACTCATCAATGCTGAAGGAATCGTTCAGATATCCTTTTACTTTGCCCTGGGCAGAGCCGGAAAGTTTTCCTTTATTGTAAGACAGCTTGCGGAGGATCGTCTGATTCTTTGCCGCAAGATTATCTGCGAGGATACTGCTGTTCGCATACTCGTAAATATAAATGTTGTTCTCACTCACATAGACTTCGCCATTCTCAGACATGACTGCTTTCTGGTCTGCTGCCTTATCCGGACTGGAAGCGGAAACGGAGCTGACAACAAGGTACTGGTCTGCTGCATGGTTCGTCGGGAGATAGATATCCGACTGCTTCAGAAGATTGTCACCAACAAGCGGAACATAGGAAGGATAATCTTTTTTGGTGATCGTATCGTAAATATAATAGTCGCTGAATACATACAGATATCCGTCTTTAAAACGTGAAGTGCGGTAGTAACCACTCTGATCCACGGTTCCGATGGATTTTGGATTATTGATATCTGCCAGATCATAAGTCTGGATACGGGTACAGCTGCCGCGGTACAAGGTTTTACTGTCAGAATCAACCTGTGTGTTCTGCATGTTGCCAAGGACAAAAAGCTTCTGGTCACTCAGGTAAAATTCGGATGCCTGAAAATTCTCATTCAGCGAAATACCGGAAACAACCTTCATCTGATCAGACCGGATATCTACAATGGAAATTTCCTGTGAGTTTGCTTTCAGTGTATAAAGATAACTTCCATCCGTTTTTACAATGTCTGCTTCACCGACACCCTCTGTGCGGACGTTGGTATCGGAAAATGAAGTATCCACAGCACGTGCAGAGGCTGTTGCCGAATCCGAAGAGGAACTGGAACTATCGGTGCGTGCACCACTGTCGGCTGTTTCATTTGAATACATGACAATTCCGCTGTCGGTTGAACCGGTAACAGATGAAGAATCCAACTCATCCTGATAAGATTGCAGGTATGTGTAGACTTCATCATAATCGGTTGCCGTCTCTAAAGTATCGGAAGAAGCAAGCTTACCGGAGGATGTACCGATTGAAGAACTGCTTTTTGTGGAAAAAGTGGCTGAGTCTGAAGAAAGATTCTGCTGGCGGATGTGGGCGCCAATGCCGACAACCAGTACCAGTGCGGCAGCAATAAGTCCTCCGCGCATCCGGTGGCCGCGGGAAAATCCATGCTTTTTCGGTATATGTCCGGAAGCCTGAGTGCTGTTATGCTCTTCCAGCATTTTCATAATCTGATCCGGTGCAAGGCTTTCCGGAACAGGAGTTTTTTCCGTAGATTGTTTTAGTTTATCCAGTATTTCTTTTTCGTGATCTGTCATATGAAACACCTCCTATTACTCTTTTATCCTACTCTTTCAGAAGCCAGCTCATCTTTTCGAGGGCACGCTTTCTGCGGGAGCGGACTGTATTCGGGTTCAGCCTTAGCATTTTTCCAATCTCTTTACTGTTGTAACCGCCATAGACGGATAAGCCGATGATCAGCTGATCGTCTTCATCGAGAATAAGAAAAGCACGCTCGACATCTGTGCGGAGTCCGTCACAGTATGTGGCAGAAGCATGATCTTCTTTCAGCTCGGTCTCGGTCCGTTCACGGCTCTTTAACTTCCGGCGGCACACATTTGCCAGAATCTGAAAGATCCAGGAACGGAATGCTTCTTCTTTGCGTAATTTATGTATGTTCTCATAGGCGGAAAGAACGGCTTCACTGACGGCGTCTTCTGCATCCTGCGGATGATGCATCATGCAGAGCGCAAAACGATACAGATCCTGATAAACCGTCTTATATAATTCTTTAAATGCAATTGCATCGATCATAAAGTCCCTCCTCTCATAACAGGTTCTTTGTATATAAGAGTATAAAAAAGTCGGAAGTGTTGCAAAAAGGGACAGAAAAATTTCCGTCCCTTTTAAATCATATCATTGTCTGAGAAAAATTAACCTCTGTAATAATTGATCAGACATCCTTTGAGGATGATCTCACGTTCTGCATCCGTCAGATCACCGAGCTTCAGATCGATCTCCTTCAGATCATCGCCTACGACATAAGCCTTGATCGTGGAAGCTTTATCTTCTACTGCTTTGCGGATATCCGGCACGAAGAGATAGTCACCGTTCCTGAAAGAAAGCTTTGTGTGTTCCTCTTCGGTAATAAACGGAAGCATGCCCCAGTTGATCAGGTTCGAGCGGTAACGTTTGGTTGCGTACTCATTCGCGATATTCGCCCAGCCGCCGAGAACCTTCTGGCAGGAAGCAGCCTGCTCACGGGCAGAACCATCACCAGGTTTGACCGCGAAAATGGTACTTCCGACACCGATATTTCCTTTGCCGACTTCCGGATAAGACTTCTGGATTGCTGCCATCACCGGTTTTAATTCATCCAGTACATCCAGTGGACAAGTACCTGCTTCAATCGCTTTCTGGGCTTTCTGGACTTCTTTCGCGCGTCCTACATAGGCAGGATCCTTTCGGGAAAGTGCAAATTCAGCAAGTCCAAGCGGGTTGGAACGATAAGAAGAAGTCTCGCCGGACGGGATCAGTTCGTCTGTCGTTGTAACCGGATCGTGGATCTCAGATACGACCTTCAGGATCAGATTCTCAGGAAGAGCGCTCATTGCCGGCCAGTCTTTGATGTTCGGTCCGAATTTGATCTCAACCGAAGGATCAGCAACGCCGTGGCTGTCAAATACACGGTTGGCGTAAATCCTGGAATCAAAGTGGTAGGTCGGGTTCTTGTATTCAATATCAAAATCTGTTGCCGGAGTAAGGAAACCTTTGTTCGCAGCAGTTGCGGCAATGGAACGTGCATCCATAAGGGCAACAGATGCGATCTGTCCACTCTGCAGCTTGCTTCCTTCACGGTTCGGGAAGTTACGGGTAGAGTGACGGATGGAAAATGCATTGTTTGCCGGAGTGTCCCCTGCACCGAAGCACGGTCCGCAGAAGGCAGTCTTCACGATCGTACCGGCTTCCATCAGGTCAGCAACCGCACCATTTTTCACAAGCTCCATGTAGATCGGTGTACTTGCCGGGTAAACACTGAAGGTAAATTCATCTGATCCGATGTATTTGCCACGGATGATGTCTGCGGCAGCACAGATATTTTCAAAACCGCCGCCGGCACAGCCTGCGATGATACCCTGATCGACATAAAGCTTACCATTTACGATCTTGTCCTGAAGAGAGTAATCCACAGCACCGTCCAGGCTTACCAGCGCGCGCTGCTCTACATCGTGGAGAACATCTGCAAGGTTGGCATTGACATCCTCGATGGTGTAGACATTGGACGGATGGAACGGCATGGCGATCATAGGCTTGATCTCGCTCAAATTGACGTATACAAGACCGTCATAGTAAGCGACTGCGCCAGGCTCCAGTTCCCTGAAGTCATCACTTCTTCCGTGGATATCGTAGAACTCTTTGATCTTGTCATCGGTTCTCCAGATAGAAGAGAGGCAGGTTGTCTCTGTTGTCATAACATCGATTCCGATACGGAAGTCTGCACTTAATTTGCCAACGCCAGGTCCGACAAATTCCATGACCTTGTTATTGACATAGCCATTGCCGAAAGTTGCGCCGATGATCGCAAGGGCAACGTCCTGCGGTCCGACACCTTTCACCGGTTCGCCGTCCAGATAGATTCCGACAACGCCCGGCATCTTGATATCATAAGTCTTGTTCAGAAGCTGTTTTACAAGTTCCGGTCCGCCCTCTCCCATTGCCATGGTACCGAGTGCACCATAACGGGTGTGGCTGTCAGAACCAAGGATCATCTTGCCGCCGCCTGCGAGCATTTCACGGGCAAACTGGTG
>OFMA01002133.1_pt1 | contig 11694 bp, 10 predicted proteins | sample 1541011 | NCBI WGS metagenome assembly OFMA01 (sample SAMN04209225, study PRJEB22552) | human gut metagenome | biome: gut; material: feces | host: Homo sapiens | place: USA: Oklahoma
TAATCTCATATTTCTACTTGTTTTTTTCATAATAGTTAAATATCTACAAGAATCCCCCATGATGTTTGGTGTTATGTTTTGAAAGCATTAATTTTGCACATCATAATTTTGGCAGATATACAGAATCATTTAAAACAAAGATAAATGGAAATAGTAATAGGAATCGTTATAGGTCTTGCCATCGGATTCTTCGTGGGCAAGCTGATGGAAGGAAAAAAGGCGGGAGAGGAGAAAATGCAGCTTATAGCGAAGGCTCAGGTGCTGCAGGCTAATATCGAACAGAGTAATCTGCATCATGCTTCTGAGGTGCAATCCTTGAAACAATCTCATGCTTCTGAGGTGCAATCCTTGAAAGCGCAGATGGAGAACGAGCGACTGTTTGCCGAAAAGCTCCGTGCTGAAAGCGACCAGCAGTGGGCACAGAAACTCGAAAGTCTGAAGCAGGAGATGCATCGCATGACCATCGAACAGCAGAAAGCTGCTGCAGAACAGCTCGCTGCCAAGCAGTCAGCCCTCCAGGAAAACAACCGACTCCAGATGGATGAACTTCTGAAACCTATCAAGGAGCAGTTTGCCGATTTCAAGAAATCGGTAGAAGAGAGCAAGACACAGAACGAGGTGAATAAAAAGGAACTGCAGAGTACCTTCGAGGCAACGATGAAACTCTTCCAGCAGGAACAGCAGCAGGCTGTAACAAGTCTGAAGGAGCAGACCTCTAAGATCGGTTCCGATGCCGCCAACCTTACCAAGGCTTTGAAGGGCGACAGCAAGATGCAGGGTGACTGGGGCGAGATGGTATTGGAAACTATCCTGGAAAACAGCGGTTTGCGCAAGGACGAGGAGTTCTTTATCCAGGAGAATACCAAGGATGAGAACGGCAAGAATTATCGTCCCGATGTCATCGTGCGATTCCCGGAAGGCAGGAGCGTGGTGATAGATAGCAAGGTATCTCTCACCGCCTATACCGATGCCTTGGCGGCAGAGACCGATGAGGAGCGAGAGAGGTTGATGAAGTCGCATGCCCAGAGTGTGCGCAAGCACATCGATGAACTTGCCGAGAAGGATTACTCCAAACTGGTGGATGATGCCATCGGCTTCGTCCTGATGTTCATCCCTAACGAAACGAGTTATATCGCAGCGATGAAGCAGCAGCCTGATTTGAGTCGCTATGCTTATCAGAAGAAAATTATCATCATATCTCCGAGCAATCTCCTGATGGCGTTGCAGCTGGCGTATAATCTCTGGCAGTATGACCGTCAGAACAAGAATGTAGAGAAAATCGTGAAGACGGCTGCCGATCTATATGATAAGGTAGCGACTTTCGAAGACACCTTCACGAGCATAGGTGATCTCCTCACTCGCCTCTCCGGTACCTATGATAAAGCGAAAAAGCAGCTTTATGATGGTACCGGCAATGTAATGAGAAGGGTAGAGAGTCTGAAGAATCTGGGAGTAACTCCCAAAAAGCAGATCAAGGCATTAGAGGAGTAAATTTAATAAGCGTTTTTATCCGGGCAGATAATACTCTTGGCTGTCAGGAAGATAATACGGATGTCAAGCCAGAACGACCAGTTCTCGATATACCAGATATCACGCTTGATGCGCTCCTCCATCTGCCAGAGCTCCTTCGTCTCACCACGGTAACCCGTTACCTGAGCCCAACCGGTAATACCAGGCTTCGAGAAGTGGCGAACCATATACTTATCAATCAAACTACCATAAACCTCAGTATGATACAACATGTGAGGTCTAGGACCCACGATACTCATATCGCCCTTCAATACATTGATAAATTGAGGGAACTCGTCAATATTCGTCTTTCTCATGAAGTTGCCGAATGCAAACTTTCTTGGGTCATTCTTCGTAGCCTGAGCCTTGTCTGAATCTTTGTTCACATGCATCGAGCGGAACTTCAGGCACATGAAGGTATTACCGTTCAGACCCGTTCTAGCCTGACGGAAGAAGATAGGACCCGGACTCTGAATCTTGATAATCAGCGCGATGATTGGAATGAAAGGCAAGAAACAGAGGCAGATCACACCACTCACGGCAATATCGAAGGCACGCTTGAGAATACGGTTCGAGACAGAAGACAGCGGCTCAAGATGGTTCGTGTAAACCGTCTTACCCATAAAGTTATGGGAATCCAGGTGCAGCTTATATTCGCCGAACAGACGAGGCAGATAATAGAAATGCACCACGTTCTTGTCACAGAAACGCATGATCTTCACAATCTGGTCTGATTCCTGATGCGACAAGCTGCAGAAAATCTCATCCAGATCATAGGATGAACCGTTGATGGTATCATTCAGCTTGGACTCTAAAATTCTGTTAAGATCCTCCATGGTACCCAGTTTTTTCAGTTCCTGAGGTGCTCCAGCAATGTCATCATTGGCATAATAGCCTTTCACGATATAACCCGCAGAAGGGTCTTCGGTCATGGTAATGTACATTTCTCTTACGGCAGGATCGCTACCCACGAAGACCACGGTACGAATGTTTCTACCTCTCGCACGGTGATATTTCAGAAACTTGAGCTCGATGATTCTACTGATGACCAAAGCAATAATGTGATGCCGAAGTAGATACCGAATGTAAATATTGCTCCACCATGACTGAAGAATTTCAGGAAGATCATGAAGCAGACGGCGGTACAAAGCACCAGGAAGAGCGTACGCTTAAGTACTTGCTGGAAACCGATTCGTCTTATATGGATGATAGTGCTATAGTTGTATTCGCCGATGGCGAGAGCAACGTTTGCAATAAAGAATGTAATCTTTGTTTTCTGGTCTAGATACTCGGGTACATGAAGGAACTCGATGTTAATAAGGCCCAATAGCAAGCAATTGAGGATGATGAAGTCAGCGAGTATCACCAACTTTCTAATCAGCACGTTACCTTTGTATATATTTTTCTTCATAAGTTGTTGTATGTAAGTTATTTTTTCATCTGTTTTTATTCTTAGAATATAGATTCTTGGTAGAATCGTTCGCAAAGATAGCAATAAAAACTGAATTCACCAAACTTTTTCCCATATTTTTTTCGTGAATCCATGCCAGTCTGCATGTCCCCCGCCGCTATGGGTGGTTGCTGCCGCCAGTTGGTTTTATGAGGGGGGCTCAAAAAAGCCCCCCTACAGAAAACCAATTGTTAAAAAAAAAAAACGGACCAAAAAGTTTGTTTAAATCAGAGAAAAAGCGTAATTTTGCAAACTGATAAGGATGCTCTTTTAAGAACGTTTGTAAATAAGAACGAAAATTAAAAGCCTGTCCCTGGAAAATGGTAAGTGCATAACATCTTGAAAATAAAGTAGTTATATGATATAATAGGGAGCTAAAATTGTGCCGTTTTCTGAAATTAATGTTAATAAAAATAGCAAATAGATGAGTTTGGAAAGTCTTGATGAAGCCCCTATCTGGTATGCCATGAGTGCCCCCTACCGCGAAATGAAGGTAGCGGATTATCTCAAGGCAAAAGAAGATATCAAGGTGTTCCTTCCTTTGGAACGCTGCGAGCGTATGGTGGGGCAGCACATACGCAAGCGAGTCATTTCCTATCGCCCCGTAGTCCGCAATCTCCTTTTCGTGAAGGCAACGCCAGGCAGAATGCGGGATCTCAAGCAGATTTACAATTCCATGCTTCAGTTCAAGACCCGTCCCATGGATGGACATTCTGAAGTCATCACCATCCCCGATAAGGAAATGGAGGATTTCATGGCGCTCTACGAAAACGTGGAGGATGCCAACAAGCACTTCTTCCTTCCGGGAGAAATCAAACTGCGCCCTGAAGCAAGGGTGAGGATAGAGGATGGCGTCTTTGCCGGACTCGAAGGATATTACCAGAAGGTGAAGGGATGCCATAGCGAGAAGGGAAAGGCGAAGGGATCCCAGAGCGGGAAGGGAAAGGATGAGAAGTGCTTCGTGGTCAAGATTGAAGGATTCCTTTCCTGTGCCGCCTTCCTCACCGAATGTAATTACGTAAGCCTCGCCGGGAAAAATGAGAAGAAAGAGGAGGAGAAAGGAAAGAAGAAATAGTAATATGATTAAAAACTGCATTATCTAGATAAAAAGAATGAAATTTAGTAAACTTGTGTTGTCAGGAGTGCTGGGTATAGCACTCCTGTCCGCTACGTCTTGCGGTACCCCGAAGAACGTAGCCTATTTTCAGGATTTGAACAATAATCCTGATACTGTCATTACCCTGCAGAACAGAGTGATAACCGTAAAACCTACCGATAAGCTCTATATCGGAGTCAAGAGCAAGGATCCGCAGATCTCGCAGCTCTTCAATCTTACGGGCGGTACCAGCAGCGGTGCCTACAATATGTCGCAGGATGCCTATTACTATACCATAGATAGCAAGGGAGACATCGATTTCCCGGTTGTGGGAAAGATACAGGTGGCTGGTCTCACCCGAGAGGAGATTGCCGAAAAGGTGAAGAAATCTCTCGTGGATGCTAGTCTCGTCAAGGACCCTACCGTCACCGTGAGTCTCAGCAACCTCCATTATTCCATGATGGGCGAAGTGGCAAAGCCTGGTCAGTATGCCATCGAAGAGGAAAAGGTGACCATCCTCGATGCCATCAGCAAGGCGGGAGATCTCACCATCCAGGGTAAAAGAAACGATGTGATGGTGCTCCGACAGGAAAACGGACACCAGAAGATCTACAAGATCGACCTCTGCTCCGGCAGGGACATCTTCAGTTCTCCTGCCTACTATCTCCAGCAGAACGATGTGGTATATGTTACACCTAACGATACCAAGAAGAGAAGCTCTACGCTCAACGGAAATACCGTGCAATCTACGGGATTCTGGATGAGCATCTCATCTCTCATCGTTACCATCCTCACCTTCCTGAAAGTAAATTAATAAAGAAAAATGATACAGAATACTACTCCGGCTAACCAGCCAGCTCAGGTGAATCCGCTGCTCAGACGCAATCAGGCAGACGATTTCATCCGCCTGCAGGATCTCTTCTATCTCTGCCTCGCCAAGTGGCGCTGGTTCATCCTTTCGCTAGCCGTAACACTCGGCATCGCCACCTATTACATTCTCACTACCCCAAACGTATATCAGCGCACCGCTTCCCTGATGATCAAGGACGACAGCAAGTCGCAGGGCATCAGCAGCGATGTTTCTTCCATGTTCGCTGATATGGGACTGGGCAATGCCAAGAGCAATGTAAACAATGAACTCATTGCTATCCAGTCGCCTGCCGTACTCCTCGAAACCGGAAAGCGTCTCAAGCTCGATGTGGATTATGCCATCGACGGCGCCTTCCACAAGGAGGCTCTCTATGGCGGCGATCTCCCTGTAACCGTAGATTTCATCGGCTTCACCGATGATCAGAGCGGCAGCTTCCAGCTCCAGCTCAAGGGCGATGGCTCTTACGTCATCAGCAGGCTCAAGGGCATTAACCGTGATAATCTTCCGGTAGATGACAGCGATGAGATTTCCGGCAGACTCGGACAGATCATCCACACCCCACTGGGAAAGATCAAGGTAGATAAGGCTCCTTCCTATTCTCAGTTTGTAAAGAATGGAGATGCTCCGGTGCTCTACGTATCCCGCAGCAACATCTATGCGATGACCGACCGTATCAAGGGTTCGCTCGCTGCCAGCCTGAGCGAGGAGAAATCCACCGTCATCGACCTTACCTATAAGGATGTGCTCCCTAAGCGTGCAGAGGATGTCATCAGCACCATCATCTCCGTTTACCGCAAGAACTGGCTCGAGGACAAGAACCAGATGACCATCTCCACCTCTCACTTCATCACCGAGCGACTGGGCGTGATAGAGCGCGAGCTGGGCGATGTGGATAAGAATATTTCGGCCTTCAAGAGCAGCAACCTGCTGCCTGATGTAGAGGCTGCCGCACAGCAGTATATGCAGAAGAGCACCGAGGTGGACAAGCAGATCATGGATCTCAACTCGCGCCTCGCCATTGCCCAGTATATCCGAAACTATCTCACCGGCAAGGTGGGCAAGAACCAGCTCCTGCCTTCCAATACAGGCATCGAGAGCCCGGGCATAGAGCAGCAGATTGCCGAGTACAACAAGAGTCAGCTGGAGCGTAACAACCTGGTGGCTAACTCTAGCGAGCAGAACCCGCTGGTGGCAGACTACGACCAGAGCCTTGGTTCCATGCGCAAGAGCATCACTGCCAGTCTCGACAACTTCGTGGTAACCCTCAAGACCCAGCTGGGCACCCTACAGGCAAACGAGGCTGCCACTACCACCCAGATTGCCAGCAACCCTAACCAGGCTAAGTACCTGCAGACCGTGGGTCGCCAGCAGAAGGTCAAGGAGTCGCTCTATCTCTTCCTCCTCCAGAAGCGTGAGGAGAACGAGCTCTCCAAGGCATTCACCGCCTACAATACCCGCATCATCACCCCTCCTACGGGCGACAACAAGCCGGTGGCACCGGTGCGCCGCAACATCATGCTCGTAGCCTTCGTGCTGGGATTCCTCATTCCGGTAGTCGTCATCTTCGTGCGTGAGAACATGAATACCACCGTGCGTGGCAGAAAGGACCTGAAGAACATGAACGTTCCGTTCCTGGGCGAGATTCCATACTCTTTGAGTCGCAAGAATCGCCCAACCCTCGAGCAGCGCATCAGGTTCTGGAAGAAGCCGAAGGAGGTGCGCCAGATAGTAGTGAAGGCAGGCAAGCGCGACATCGTGAACGAGGCGTTCCGAGTATTGCGTACCAACTTCGAGTTCACCATCGGTACCCATCCCGAGCAGAATGTCATCGTCTTCACCTCTCTGAATCCGGGATCCGGCAAGAGCCACCTGGCTGCCAACATGGCGATGTCGCTCGCCATCAAGAAGAAGAAGGTGCTGCTCATCGACGGTGACCTCCGCCATGGATCTACCTCCATGCTGATAGGCAGTCCGGGCGAGGGATTGAGCGATTACCTCAACGGCAGAATCGCCGACATCCACGACATCCTCCACAAGGGAGAGGAGAGCGGACTGGTGAAGTATTTTGATCTTATTCCTATCGGAACCATCCCTCCAAACCCTACCGAGCTCCTCTTCACCCCATTGCTGGAGCAGATGATCAAGACTATGCGCCAGGAGTATGATTACGTCTTCATCGACTGTCCTCCTATCGAGGTGGTAGCCGATACCCCAATCTACGAGCAGTTTGCCGACCGCACCATCTTCGTAGTCCGTTCCGGATTGATGGAGCGCAGCATGCTGCCAGAAATCGATGCCCTCTACAAGGAGAAGAAGTTCAAGAACATGACCATGATTCTGAACGGCACCAAGGCGCGTGGCGGCAGATATGGCAGCCACTACGGTTACGGCTATGGTTATGGCTACGGCTATGGCTATAATTATAATAAGGAAAAGAGTGGGGGGGCAAAATCTTAAATGAATGGATTATAGAATAATAAAAACAGATGTTTAAATTCTTCCAGAAAATATTCAATCAAAAAAAGCCATCAGGGAGCACGTGCAGTCTCCCTGATGGCATCGATTACCATTGCCATATACTCCCTAGCGTGGATGATGGCTTCCAGGATCCTGAAAAGAGCCTGGAACAGCTTCGCATCTACGAAGCAAGCGGAATCCGTGAAGTCTGGTTCACCCCTCACATCATGGAAGATGTTCCGAATGAGCCTGAAGAACTCCGCCGGGTCTTCGAAGCATTCCGGGAGCAGTATCTCCAGGATTGCCTTCAGCGCGGAGCACAGCCCCTTCAGCTGCATCTCGCAGCCGAGAACATGCTGGATGCCCTTTTCGAGCGCCGCCTCAAGGCTGGTAATCTCCTGCCCCTGGCTGAGAAATACCTGCTGGTGGAAACCAGCATCTTTGCCCCACCGATGAATTTCCGTGGACTGCTGGAGCGCATCAGGAACAAGGGCTATACCCCGATTCTGGCTCATCCCGAGCGTTACCTCTATATGAAGAAGGAAGATTACGAGGCACTCAAGGCGCAGGGCATCCTGTTTCAGCGCAATCTATACAGTCTCCGTGGCCAGTATGGCGAGCGGGTGCAGAAGCGGTGCCGCCAGCTTCTGAAATGGCAGATGTACGATTTCGTGGGCACCGATCTCCATCGCCTAACCTCGGCAGGACTGAACACAGAAGGCTGATGCTATGGCTGTGAGAATGGTAATGACGAGATTGATGATCTTCTTGACAGTTTCTTTTTTCATGAGCATGGAAAAATTGAAATGAATAAACTAGGTGATAAAGATGAGCCAGGACTCGCGAATATCCTTTCATAGCTGTATGTTAGATATTTCCGGGCTTCAGCATGGATGCTTGCAGCCCCCTTGTAGCTATAGGAATATCCCTGACGCCATCCTGGCTTCATCCCTCTCTCAGAACTTTAAAAGTTTACGTTGTCACCACCCTGGTCGGTCTTGCCTTCATCGGTAGAACTGCCCGGAGTGTTCCCTGAGCCCGGATTGCTCTCTGAACCCGGATCTTTTCCAGATCCCGGATCATTGCCTGACCCCGGATCATCTACCCCCGGAACCTGCATTTCGCTGGCAAGCAGAGAGGAAACCTTCTTTACTTCCACATCCAGGTTGCCGGCAGCCAGCTCGCCGGTACCACGGCTTCTCAGCTTGTAGCCCTCGATGTTCTTGGCGATGCTGAATTCCTTCTCAGACTTCGCACCCATCTTGTTCTTGATACCGATGGAGAAGATGGCGAGGTCGTCGATTTTCACCGAGATACCCTGCAGGCAGAGCTCCTTGATGCAGAAAGCCATGTCGGTAATCATACCCTTGATGGCTCCCTTGGAGAAAGGAGTGTTGTGGCCCGCCATGTGAGCGGCAAGACCATCCACACCCATCATCTGCGTAGTGATGGCATAAGCATACCACAAGCCCTTGGCATCGGGCAACTTCTCATTCTTGTTCTCTTTCAATGTGTACAAAAGCATAAGCAATAACGTTTTAAATGAAACACGATGCAAAGATACGACATTCGGGAGCCGCAACTCACACTTCCTGATGCATCCTCACGCTTATTGCCATATTCTGTCATCTTCTCACTTTTTCCGGTTTCCCGGATTCTAGGGCTCGCCCAGGAAGTCGAAGATGATGGCCACCTGACGGGGAAAGAATCCCTTGTCCGATTTCCGGTAACCCACCTCCAGAAGCTTCCGGTAGAGTGGGGTACACTTCTGGATCCATCTTCTCAGATGGGCGTTGGCAACTTCCGGAGATGATTCCGGAAAATACAGCAGGGCTATCTCCTGCTTGGTATAATATCTGATTTCTGGTTCGTTTTGCATTCTATATGATGAGTTGAAGGGTTAGAGATGATAAGTATCTTGGTTTTCGGAAAAAACAAGATACTTACCGCAAAAAGTAAGTCACTCACGGGGCGTAAGCCGGTCAGTTCCGGTCGTCCTCCCATTCCGATGGCGATACGATGGCATCTGTGTTCATCTCGCCCACCTCTTTCTCTATCACGAACCAGCCCATGCCTTTCGATCTGCGCTTTCTCTCGAAACCCAGACGCAACAGGGTACTTGCCAGGTTCTGCTGGTAGATATACCGGCTCAGGGCAGGACAGCCGCCAATGCGCTCCAGAATCTCCGAAGAATAGCGGAACTTGATGTATCTGGCTTCCACGTCCTTGCCAGGCACACGGTAGTAGCGCAGAATCTGGTCCTCCATATAGTTGGAGATCATGAACATCTTGTTGTGCTCGCGCATCACCTCGATATCCTCGGTGGTGAGCCAGAATACCCAGCCATCCTCGTGCTTGCGCTGGCGCTCCATCACCTCCTTGCCCAGCGCCACTGCCTGGGCATATACGTGCCGGTAGTCGATGGGATGGTCTATCGGACTGTCGATCGACTCGATGAGCCAGGGTGAGTAGCGTCGGTTCTCTTCCTCGCTGATAATCTGCACGCTATTGCTCGTGCCGCACATGGCAGCACGGTGGGGCAGCTCCGTACGGTACTTGTCGTAAGGGCGGCGGATGGAGAAGAAGAGCTTCGTTACGCAGCTCTTGAAGGCACTCAGGTTCTTGCCGAAAGCCGTCTCAAACTCGTCGAGACACATCAGAGCCTTGCTCGCCATCGCCTCCATGAAGTCCTTGTCGGTATAGCTTGCCGTAGATTCATTGATGAAGTAATCGTGCAGCAACTTAGGCAGCAGCTTGTCGAAGAAGGTGGTCTTGAAGAGACCGCCCTTGCCCACGAAGATAAGGATGGTCTGACCTACCACGGTATCCGTTACCCAGGTCACCACCATGGCTACAAACCATTTCTTGAAGAAGTATCTGAAATCTTCCTGCGTATGGTGGGCACCATCCGTATTCGCAATGTGAATGCGGTCGGCAAGCATCTGAATGTAGTCAGTCTTCCCGTCCCATTCCGGGAGAGCTGTGAGATAATCGAGCAGAGGATTGTACTTCTCGCTGAAGTCGCTGTTGATGAGGGAGTGGAGTCTGGGCTGCTGCGTCTGCAGACCATCCTCTTCCATCTCTATCCAGAGAGAGTTCTCTATGTTGTCGTCCATGCGGGTCCAGCTGTGAAACTTACCCTTGAGCACGTCGCGGCTGCATACCTCGTAGTAGCCCGTCACCTCGTTGCGGTGGAACTCGTAGCGCATGCTGAGCCACTGCTTCAACATCTTTATGGATGGCTTCTTGCCGTATGATTCGCCCTTGCGCATAAACTGCCAGGTGCCTCGCTGTTCCTGGTGCTTGTAGGCCTGGTTCATCACACTCACCGTCTTGGGATACTGCGCGCTGAAGTGCTGGTCGGCATAGTCGGTAGCCTCCTTCTGGTCGATGTTGTACTTCAGGCAGGTGAGTCCGAAGTTATACACATAGTCGTTGTGGCGGCTAGGCTCAAACGCTTTTCCCCACGTTTCCAGCAGCTTCTCTATCGATGCGGCAGCTTCGTCGATGGTAGGGATGTGCTTGGCTAGGCTCACCATCTTCTGTGATGGTTTTCTGCGTCGGCTGCTGCGTCGCTCATACTTCTCAGCCATCGACTTCTTGAAGTAGAGTCTCTTGATGTCCTTGGACTCCAGTTCGAAAGGCTTCGAGTTCCAGCAGAAGTAGGCGGTAGGGTCGTGGGCAAGGCCGCACATGCGGGTGATGTCGCAGCACTTCTCATCGGCAGGCACGCCCAGCAGGATGGAGAAGTAGTCCATCGCCTTGCGTACCACCACGTCGAAGAGTTCCACCGCCGTAACCTCCGGGTCATCAAACGGCTTGTAGCGTGCGAGGATTCTGAGTCCGTGACCGCTAGCCGTCACGTATCTCGCCATCACGTATGGGTCCTTGTCGGCCTTTGCGATCACCTCCTGCATCTTCTCGTCGGGAATCTTGTCGATATCCACGGCAAGCCAGTAGGTAGGCTTCTGGATGTTGGCCACCTGCTTACCCTGTCCGTCCATGAGCGCCGAGGCAGTGATACCCGGCATCATAAGCTTGGTGTTGTCGGCGAGAGCCTTGCTGATAGGTACCTGCTTGCGATAGAGTTCGGTGTGATTCTTGGTCATTTCATCGAACTTGATGATTCTTACTAGCTCATCCTTGTTGATAAGCTGATGACCTTCGCTTGAAGCGATGGTCCAGAAGAAAGAGGGCAGAACCTCTTCTACTTCCTCGCTGGTTGAATAGTTTTCATTCATGATCTTTTAATGTTTAACCTAAAATCCGCAAGCAATCTCAATGGCAATCTCAATTGCAGTAAAGAGCTTG
>OFMA01002135.1_pt1 | contig 11693 bp, 9 predicted proteins | sample 1541011 | NCBI WGS metagenome assembly OFMA01 (sample SAMN04209225, study PRJEB22552) | human gut metagenome | biome: gut; material: feces | host: Homo sapiens | place: USA: Oklahoma
AACCAGAGACACGAGGATTTTCAGTCCTCTGCTCTACCAACTGAGCTAACTGGGCGTCTCACAGAAATTTATTTTACAGGAAAGCCATTAGGATGTCAAGAAAAAAGTTTTGTAAGAATCTTAAATTTTTGAAAAATAAACACAAAAGGTCTTTTCGGGAAAAGGGATACATGCTAAAATATAGCACAGTGAGCAGTTTTTGGAAGGAAGAGGCGCAGGCGGGATACTGCGCGGAAAGAGGTTTTACATGCACGAGAAATTAGTGATTGTTCCGAGAAAGAAATCTACGGTGAAGAAGATTTTAAACGTGGTATGGTTTGTGCTGGCATGCCTGTGCTTTTTATTTGCGATGTGGGTGCCGATTTTATTTGCGGTGCCGGCAATTATTTTTGCCATCATCTGGTATTTTCAGGCATTCCGCTCTGATATTGAGTATGAGTACACCTATTATGACGGAGAGTTCCGTTTCGCGAGAATCAAGGCGAAGCGCAAGAGAAAGGGACTTGGAAGAGTTCAGATGGAAGATGTCCTTGCACTGGCACCGAAGGGGGACCGGAGTGTATACAAGTATGAGAATGATAATTCTCTTGCCTGTAAGGATTTGACTTCCGGCGAGAGCGGCACGAAGATTTACGAACTCGTTTTCAAAGGCGAGAAGGGAATCAACCGCTATGAATTTGAACCGGATGAGGAGATGCTCGACGCAGTCATGGTGAAGTATCCGCGTGCGGTCATAAAGTAGGGAACAAAAAGGTGGCCCGGATCGGTAAAGCGATCGGGACACCTTTTTATATCATATATCATGAATCCGGATGGATTCATGAATCAGTCTTCAATGAAACGCATCCGGCTGTCTGAGACATCCTCACGGGCAGAGGAGTGAACGGAGACATCCTTCTGGCGCATGCATTTGGCACATAAAGTTCCGAAAGAGATCGGTGCGCCGCATCTGGTGCAGTGCATAGTAATCGTGTTCAGATGGTCGTCCTTGTACTCAATGCGCCCCTCGCGGATCCACTTTTTGACCTGTATATGCGGGATGTGGAAGTGCTGTGCAACATCGTATTCATTTACATCGTTCTCACGGATGTACTCTTTGACTTCGCGGAAGAGCTTCTGCTCGATACACGACGGGCAGAGATTCTCTTTATATGTCAATGGAAGCGGTCGTTTGCATTCTTCACAATATTTATAGTTCCCAAATAAATCCTGTGGTTGTTCCATCGTCTGTCACCTCCGGTAGTATGCTGCCACATCCGTCCGCCGCATGCAGGCATGGGCGTTCGTCTTTACTCTAGGTTCACTGTTTATAGATTCATTATACCATGAACGACGGTGAATGAAAACTTTTTATCACGTAGAAAAGAAAAGAAACTTAACAGAAGCTTAACGGGGAGGAAACGATTTGAAACTGTTTCATTTGTCGGATCTTCATATAGGAAAACAGCTGCACCACTACAATCTCGCGGCAGAGCAGCGCAAGACGCTGGCACAGATTGTGGCGCTTGCAAAAAGCGAGCACCCGGATGCCATCCTGATTGCGGGAGATATTTACGATACGCCGGTGCCTTCGGCGGAGGCAGTGTCTGTCTTTGATGCGTTTCTGTCAGCATTATGCGAGATAGAGCCGCAGATTGCAGTCATGATCATTGCGGGGAATCATGACAGTGCCAGAAGAATTGATTTTGCCAGCAGTATTCTTGCAAAGCATGAGGTGTATATCGCGGGACTTCCGCCGATGCAGGAGGGGGAGACGATCCGCCGCGTGACGCTTGCGGACGGATACGGTGAGGTGGATTTTTATCTGCTTCCGTTTGTGAAGCCGGGTTATGTGAGAAAGCTGTTTGACGAGGAAATAAAAGGCTATGACATGGCGGTAAGGCGCCTGATTGAGCGCGAGGAGATAGATCCGGCGCGAAGATGCGTGATCCTGTCACACCAGTTTTATACGGCGGGCGGAAAGGAGCCTGCGACCTGTGACTCCGAAATCCACTATGTTGGTGGCGTTGAAAATGTCGATGCCGGCGTGCTTGCGCCGTTTGACTATGCAGCATTGGGACATATCCACCGCGCACAGCATATAGGAGCGGAAAAATACCGCTATTGCGGGACGCCTTTTCCGTATTCCATCAGCGAGGCGGGGGAGGAGAAGAGCGTGACGGTCGTGGAACTGGGAGCCAAGGGACAGCCGCCCGTGATCCGGCAGATTCCGCTTACGCCGGTGCGGGAGGTAAAAAAGCTGACCGGGACGCTGCATGAGATTTTGGAGCAGGCGGGGGAGGAGGTCTGCCACGCATTTGTGAGCATCACACTTACGGATGATGTGGAGGCGTTCCAGCCGAAGGAGCGTCTGGAGGAAAAATACGACCACATCCTGGAGATACGGATCGACAACGCGCGGACGAGGAAGCTGTTGTCGGACACGGAAGAGCAGCTTGCCGAAGTGCGGCCGGAGGAGGCGTTTGCCATGTTTTTCTCGGAGATGAACGGGAGAGAGATGACGCCTGAGGAACGGGAACTGATGCGTCAGGTGATTGCGCAGGAAATGGAGGGGGACGAATGAAGCCTGAAAAACTCATCCTGTCAGCGTTCGGATCATATGCGGGACGCACGGAGATTGATTTTACGGCACAGACGGGCGGACTGTTTCTGATCACGGGGGATACCGGTGCCGGGAAGACTACGATTTTTGATGCTATTACCTATGCGCTGTACGGGGAGGCGAGCGGCGGAGGCAGAAGCGGAGCCATGATGCGGAGCCAGTATGCCAAAAGTGTGACGGAGACCTATGTGGAATTCTCTTTTTTGTATGCGGGCGAGTCATACCGCGTGCGGAGAAATCCGGAATATAAGATCGTAAAAGAACTGAAAAACGGAAAACTGCGGGAGCAGAAGGTTCCGGCAGTTGTGGAACTGACGCTGCCGGACGGAACGGTGTATCCGGAAAAAAGGAGCCAGACCGATGCGAAGATCGAAGAACTGATCGGACTGACAAAGGAGCAGTTCACACAGACTGCCATGATCGCGCAGGGCGATTTTTTAAAACTTTTGTATGCAAAGTCGGACGACCGGAAAAAGATTTTCTCCAAATTGTTTCACACGGACGCATACTGGAGAATCCAGGAGAACTTAAAGCGGCGTTCACTGGAGATGGACCGGGTGCTTGCGGAAAATGAGCGGGCTGCCGAGCAGGAGAGGGCGCGCGTGATTCTGCCGCGCGAAGAACTGAAAGAACTTCCGCTTCCGGAAGCGGTGGAGCAGATCGGTATCCGGGAGAGGGAGCTGACCGCTTCGCAGGAGACCGTGCGGGAGGAGATACGGAGGCTGACTGCGGCAATCTCTAAGGCGAAGGAAGTCAATGAACTGTTTGAAGGGTTAAGAGACTGTGAACAGCAGGTACAGAAGTTAAAGGAAGAAGAACCCGTGGAAGCGCGCCGGAAAAAACAGCTGGAGGCGGCAGCACGTGCGGAGAGGGTGCATGTGAAGGAATTGCGCTGCAATGAGCGTCTGGATGAGCGGCGGCAGTCCGACGAGACGGTGGAGCGGATGAAGCGCCTTATCGCGGAGGAAAAGGAAGCACATGACAGGCAGGAGCAGGACTTTAATACGCTTAAGACGCAGAGCGCCGATGCGGCGGAAGCCGACGCGGAGAAAATGCTCCGCATCCGGGAACAGCTTCCGGTGTATGAGCGCCTGGGAGAGGCGGCAGAGCAGGAACGGCAGGCAAAGCAGGCGTACGAGTCGGCGAAGCAGTATTATGAGCGTGCGGTGCGGGAAGGAGCCAGCCGGCTGCTCGCGGAAAAAAACAGGCAGCTTTTGCTCGAGGAAAAGTATGTCAGCGCCGCAAAAGCGTGGGAGCGGGCATCCGCCCGGTCCACGGAGGCGTCTGCGGAATATGAGCACGTGTACCAGCTGTTTTTAAAGGAACAGGCGGGAATTCTGGCACAGAATCTGCGGGAGGCAGAGCCTTGTCCGGTCTGCGGCTCCCTGACACATCCGCATCCGGCGTCCCTTGCCGAGAATGCGGTCAGTGAAGCAGCAGTAAAGGCGGCGAAGGAACAGCGGGAGCAGGCGGAGACGGCGCGCGATGCTGCGTATCAGGAATTTGACGGGCAGAAAAGCGCGGCGGCAGAGCAGGAACTGCGTCTGGAGCAGGCGAAGCAGCAGTTCTTGGCGCTTGCGGGAGATGCGTGCGGCGATGGAGAGAAAGAACTTTATATGTTTGCCGCACAGAAGGCGGCAGAAGAACCTGCAGCAAAAAAGAGGTCTCTGACAGAGCGTGGACGGCAGGCGGAACGATTTTCACGGGAGGGGAAAAAACATCCCGGGGAAACGGGAGATGCGGTGGACCGCCTGAAGCTTGAGGCGCTCAAGCGCGACTGGGAAGAAGGACAGCGGGAAACGGCACGGATCCGCGCGGAGTTATCATATGAGACGAAGGAACGGGCTGAGCAAGCGCTGCAGCAGCTGACGGATAAGGCAGACCGGCGGACGAAGTGTCTGGCGGATGCAGAGGAAGCACTGCAAAAGAAAAAGGAAGACATTTCCAGACAAGAGGGAATGCTGACGCAGGAGCAGACGAAGAATGCCGGACTTGTGCAGGAGTGTCTGGAATTGGAGAAAGAATACCGGCAGGAGCTGCGTGATGCCGGATTTTCTTCGGAGGAGGCATACCACGAGGCGTTCCTTACAGAGAGCGGGCGTGAGACGCTTGTGCGGCAGTCCGAGGCATATGTCCGGAATCGCGTGGAAAGCGAGGGCAGGCTTTTGACCATGCAGAGGCTGACCGAGGGAAAGCAGGAGATCGGGATCTTGGCATGGGAGACGGAACTGGAGGCGCAAAAACAGCGCCAGCAGGAGCTTCACGAGGAGATTCTTGCAATGCACACCGCATACGAGACGGATGCGAAAGTGGTTGAGCGGTGCAGGGAATATTTCGCCGCACACGAGCGGCTCGATGCGGAAAATCAGGTGCTGAAAAGACTGTACTGCACGGCGGACGGGCGTCTGGCGGGCTCGGCGAAGATTGATTTTGAGACGTATGTGCAGCGCCGGTATTTCCGGCAGGTGATCTACGAGGCGAACAGACGGCTATTGACGATGGGCGGACATCAGTTTATGCTAAAACTGAAAGAGACGGAAAACAGCGGACGCAAATCCAACGAAGGTCTGGATCTGTCGGTGTACAGTCTGGTCACGGACAGTGAGCGCGATATCCGTACCTTATCCGGCGGCGAGTCGTTTCTGGCAGCGCTTGCCATGGCGCTGGGACTTTCGGATATTGCCATCCGCAAGGCGGGTGCCGTGCATCTGGACATGATGTTTATCGATGAGGGATTCGGTACACTGGATGCGCAGTCCAGAAAACAGGCGATTGAAGTATTGTCACAGCTTGCGGGAAGCGAGCGCCTGGTGGGAATCATCTCCCATGTGACAGAATTAAAAGAACAGATAGAACACAGACTTTATGTCACGCGCACGGAGAACGGAAGCGAGGCAGTCTGGGAGGAATAGCAGTGGAAAAGTATGAAAACAGACAGGAATGTCCGATCGGTGTGTTTGATTCGGGAGTCGGAGGAATCAGTGTGCTGCGGGAACTGGTGGCACAGATGCCGAATGAGAATTATATCTTTTTTGGGGATTCTAAGAATGCGCCCTACGGTACAAAGACGCTGGAGGAAGTGCAGAAGCTGACCTGTGCGGATGCCGAATATCTGCTGTCACGCGGCGTAAAGGCGCTCGTGGTGGCATGCAACACGGCGACAAGCGCGGCCATCCGGATCCTTCGGGAAAAATATGCGGATATGCCAGTGATCGGAATTGAGCCGGCACTAAAGCCGGCGGTGCACGCGGGCGGTCACCCGCGCGTTCTTGTCATGGCAACGCCGATGACCCTGCGCGAGGAGAAGTTTCATGCCCTGATGCAGCGGTTTGAGTCGGATGCCGAGATTCTCCGGCTGCCGTGTCCGGGGCTGGTGGAGTATGTGGAGCAGGGCGTGCTGGAGGGCGCAGAACTCGAAGCGTTTCTTGCAAATCTGTTTGAACCGTACCAAAGCCATCCGGTGGATTGTGTCGTGCTTGGCTGCACGCATTATCCGTTTGTGCGGGAGACAATCCAGAAGCTTCTCGGAGCCGGAGTGCAGATCTTTGACGGCGGAGCGGGGACCGCGCGGGAGACAGAACGCAGGCTTAAGGATTGCGGTCTGTGCAGCGGCAGAGCGCAGCAAGGAACCGTGGAATTGTGCAACAGTCTTGCGTCGGAGCAGATGAAACAGCTGGAGATCCGGCTGCTCCAGTCGGGCACGGTGCAGGCAATTATAAAAAAATAGAAATAAAATATTAAAGAAATCTAAATAACATTGAACGTTTTTTTAGAAAGCTTTATGAAAATCGACATACTTCGGACACATTTTTTCCGTATACTAACATCATCGAAAGGAGCTGAGGACGGTTTCCCAGAGCTTCGTTCCCAGCAGCTCAGAGATGTGGAATAAAGGTCATATTTCTGCAGAACCTTTCGGTGAAGATTCCTTTATATAGATTAACATTTTCATAACTAAACTCCTCGAAAAACCCCCGGGACAGAGATGTCCCGGGGGTTTTTCATTGGGGGGAACATACAAAGAATGTAAAATGCAGTTTTTATATGTTGAACTTACTATGCTTGTGATATAATGAATCTTGACAGATTCATATTAGAAGTTCCTGCGGAACTTCAGATGCGCAGAAAGCAGCGCAAAAAAAGATGATATATTCGCTGGAACGCCGGCAGGCACAAAAGAGAGGGGGACGCTGGTGGTAGAAGATAAGGTGACGGGGAAGCGTATGATTGCTCACATCAATGCGAGCGGAAAGATTCAGACAGTAAAAAGCCATTCTGAGGGGACCGCATGTCTGACACAGCAGTTTGCGGAGGAGTTCGGTTGTGGAAAACAGGGATATTTTTGCGGACTTCTTCACGATATTGGAAAGTATTCCGAGGCATTTCAGAGGCGGATTGCGGATCCGGAACACACGGCAAAGGTGGATCATTCGACTGCGGGGGCGGTTGAGGCGATGAAAATAGCAAAAGAAAACATACCGCTTGCAATGACGATTGCCGAGCATCATTCTGGGTTGTTGAACGGAGGCGTCTACCGGATTTCCAATAAAGGAGACGGCACGTTTTTTGGAAGAATAAAAGGAGCGGAAAGTCTGCCGGATTATGCGGCATGGAAGAGAGATATCGTACCGGAGGATGTGAATATTCCTGCATTTTGTAGGGATGGAAGCAATCCCTGTTTTACGATGTCTTTTTTTATTCGGATGATGTATTCCTGCCTGGTAGATGCGGATTATCTGGATACGGAAGCGTTTATGAAGGAGAATCAGGCAGTCAGGGGAGAATATGATTCCCTGAAGGTTTTGGCAGAACGTTTTGACAACCATATAAAACAATGGCTGGAAAAAACGGATTTCAAAAGCGACAAACAGAAAATACTCTGCAGTATAAGAAATCAGGTTTTGCAGGATTGTATGAGCAAAGGAAGTGAATTGCCGCCCGGAATCTATACGCTGACGGTACCCACGGGAGGCGGGAAAACCACGGCATCTTTGGGCTTTGCACTGCGGCATGCGATACAATCAAAGATGAAGCGGATTATTTATGTGATACCGTACACATCGATTATAGACCAGAATGCAGAGGTGTTCCGCTCTATTTTAGGAGAGAAAAATGTTCTGGAACATCATTCCGGAATTCTCTACGATCTGACGGAGGATAAGGCGGAGAATGAAGCGGCATACCGCAAGGCTCTGGCCACCGAAAACTGGGACATGCCGGTGATCGTGACGACTGCGGTGCAGTTTTTTGAATCGTTGTATGCGAACCGCAGTTCAAAATGCAGAAAGCTTCATAACATGGCAAACAGTGTCATTATTTTTGACGAGGCACAGACAATGCCGATTCCATATCTGGAACCGTGTGTTGCGGCAATCGCAGAACTGGCGGCGCATTACCATTCAACAATCGTTCTTTGTACGGCTACGCAGCCGGTATTGGATGAAATGATCCAAAAATATATACCGCAGACGCAGGTAAGAGAAATCTGTGAACATACAGATATTCTTTTTCAAAAACTGCGCAGAACATCGATTGTTGCAGCCGGCAATATGGAACGGGAAAAATTGATCGACTGTCTGACTGCGCAGGAGCAGGTGCTTTGCATTGTAAACAGTCGAAATCTGGCACAGGAACTTTTTGAAGAAATTCCGAGAGAGGGAGCATTTTGCCTCACAACATTATTGTACCCGGAGCATCGCAAAGAGAAATTGCGCGAGATCAAAGAGAGACTGGAACATCATGTGCCCTGCAGGGTGATCGCTACTTCACTTGTGGAGGCGGGCGTAGATCTGGATTTTCCGTGTGTATATCGTCAGGAGAACGGACTGGATGCACTCATACAGGCGGCGGGCAGATGCAACCGGGAGGGGACGCATTCCCCAGAGGAGAGCAAGGTATATCTGTTCGGTTTGAAAGGCGATGCATCGGTATATTTTGCACAGAACATCAGCGCGTTAAGGCAGACCCTGCGTTGTTACGAAGATCCGGCAGCGCCGGAGGCGATCGCATTCTATTTTAAGCAGTATCGTGAGATTCTGGGGAGAGAGAATCTGGATCAAAAGAAGATAATGGATGCATTTACTGCCGGAAAAGGAATCAATGGGGATTGCTTTCCGTTTGCAACGGTGGCAAGGGAATTTCATCTGATTGAGAGTGAGACACAGACGATTTATATTCCGGTCGGTGAAGCGGAATTGTGGATAGAGGAGATGGAAAAGGGAAAGGTCTCAAGAGAACTTATGCGAAAGCTGGGGCAGTATGCGGTGAATGTATATCCGAATCATTTAAAAGCATTGTACGATGCCGGCTGTGTGGAAGGAATCGGAGAGGGGATGTATGTGCTTCGGGATATGAACCAGTATCATGAGGATACCGGACTTCAGATGGATGTGAGTACAGGATATGGATTGTTCGGATAAAAGAGTGGTCAAAAGGCGGCAGAAATCTGCCGCCCTGATGAAAGAAAAACATATTAAATATTTCAATCCACACTTATAAAGTGACAAAATCAGTGTATACAAATATAACGTTTTTTTCAATAAAAAATGTATTGACAAACATAATAATATATTATATTGTATAAATACTTTAAAACATATTAAATGAAAAAATAAATGAAAGGAGGAATGATATGTGGCAGTAAAAATGGAAGTGTGGGGGAATTTTGCATGCTTTAGCCGGCCTGAGATGAAGGTGGAACGCGTCAGCTATGATGTGATGACACCGTCGGCAGCGCGGGGAATGCTCGAGGCAGTATACTGGCATCCAGGCCTGCAGTGGCATATTGACAACATTTATGTGTTGGCGCCTATTCAGATGACAAACATACGGAGAAATGAGGTGCAGTCCAAGGTGCTGGGGAGCAGTGTAAGAGCAGCTATGACCGGCGGACGCACAGAACTGTATATTAACACATCAAAGGATATTGTGCAGAGAGCATCATTGGTTCTGCAGGATGTCAGATATGTGATTGAAGCACATTTTACCCTTACAGAGAAGGCGGCAGCCGGAGATAATCCGGGAAAGTTTCAGGATATCATAAAGCGCCGCCTGAGAAAGGGACAGTGCTATCACGAACCATATTTTGGATGTCGGGAATTCCCGGCGAATTTCAAGGAGTGGGAGGGCGGAGAGATTCCGGCTATTCAGGAGACAAGGGATCTCGGCTATATGTTGTGGGATCTTGACTTCTCAGATCCGGCAAACATTCGTCCGCTGTTCTTTCGTGCAAAGATGGAAAACGGCGTGATCCATGTGGCAGATTGCGAGGTGCTGCGATGATTTTACAGGCATTGGTGGAACATTATGAAGATTTGTTGAAGCAGGGGCGGATTGCAAAGCCGGGTTGGGGAAAAGTAAAAGTTTCCTATGGACTGAATCTGGATCGGCAGGGACACGTACTAGGGTTGATCCCGTTGAAGGTGGCGCAGGAGACGGGAGGCAGCAAGAAAAAAACGGTTTTTGTTGCGCGGATGATGGAAGTACCTCATCCGGAGAAGAGATCCGTGGCGGTTTGCCCGAACTTTTTGTGCGACAATGCGACCTATATTCTTGGTGTTGATGAAAAAGGAAAACCAGAGCGAACCAGTCAGTGCTATGAAGCCTGCATGGAAAAGCACATGGAATTGCTTTCTGATATCCACACGCCGGCAGCAGAAGCGATCTGTCATTATTTTGAGTATTGGAGCCCGGATGCGGCGCGCCAGTGTACTGACATAGAGGATAACTGGAGCGATCTGATGGCAGGAGTAAATCTTCTATTTTATTATGAAGGAGAAGCAGTGACAGAGGATCCTGCAATACGTGAAGCATGGCAGCAGTTTTATGACAGGAAGGATGAAAGCGGGCAGACGTTGTGTCTGGTTACCGGGAAAAAAGACAAGCTTGCAGTGCTGCATCCGAGCATTAAGGGGGTTCGCGGCGCACAGGCGATGGGAGCGTCACTGGTATCTTTTAATGCAGCGTCCTTCTGTTCCTATGAGAAGGAACAGGGTGCCAATGCTCCGGTGGGTGAGTATGCGGCATTTGCCTACACCACAGCGTTAAATGAACTTCTGAATGACCGGGCTCACACGGGAACTATCGGGGATACAACCGTGGTATGCTGGGCGGAAGGAGGAGAGAGCCTCTATCAGGATGTCGGTATGATGGCGATGTTCGGTCTGACAGATGAGAGTGGTATGACAGATGGCGAACTTCGGGCAATTATCGGGAAGGTGGCAAACGGGGAGCCGGTACAGATCGAGGATATACGACTGGATCCCGACAGACATTTTTATGTGCTGGGACTTGCACCGAATGCGGCCAGACTGACTGTCCGATTTTTTATGAGGGATTCTTTTGGCACTATGATCCGGCATGTCAATGAACATCAAGAGCGTCTGCGGATTGTTAATGCGCGGCAAAAGGAGTATCCCATCATTCCAATCTGGAAATTGATGTCAGAGACCGTAAACCAAAATGCGAGAGACAAGTCTCCGTCACCACAGATGGCAGCGGATACGCTAAAAGCGGTTCTGACAGGCGGAAAGTATCCGGCATCGCTGCTAAACGCCGTTATGTTAAGAATCCGGGCGGAACACAGGATAACACGAGAGCGAGCGGCTATGATAAAGGCCTATTATCTGAAGAATGAGAACAAAGACTGTCCCAAGGAGGTATTGCAGGTAATGATAAATGAGGAGAGCAAAAATGTACCATACACACTGGGGCGCGGAAAAGCATTCAGACCTTACTGCCTTTCTTGAACAGGCCTTTGAACCCTTCCCAGAGGGAAACGACCCGGGGCCGGGGCAGAAAGTAGTTGACCAGCAGAGCTGCGATGACGCCAATGGCGGTGTCGAAGATGCGGTTGAGAGCGTAGCTCATATAGCTCTCAATGGGGGTGCTGAACAAAACGATGCAGAGCACCACGATGGACAGCGCTGACTCTTTTAGCATAGCACAGAGCGAAGAGGGGAGACAAGTTTTTTCACATAAGTAGATTATTTAACGAGCAAAACAACAAAAAATCCCGGATGCCTGAGCACCCGGGAATCTTTTGGAGGTGACGACCAGATTTGAACTGGTGGATGAGGGTTTTGCAGACCCT
>OFMA01002136.1_pt1 | contig 11678 bp, 11 predicted proteins | sample 1541011 | NCBI WGS metagenome assembly OFMA01 (sample SAMN04209225, study PRJEB22552) | human gut metagenome | biome: gut; material: feces | host: Homo sapiens | place: USA: Oklahoma
TGTTTGTCGCTATGTTGCATAATACACCTCACCTAGGCGCGCTTTCTGGCCTTGAAGGCCTTGGGGGCCACCTGCAGACAGACCATGCAGCCGGTGCAGAGATTCTCATCCACAGCCACGTCCTCGCCGTTGCGGTAGAAAGCGGGGCAGGCCAGTTCTTCCAGGCAGCGCTGGGCATCGGCGCCCTGCTCGGCCACATAGGCCACCTGGGCGGCGGTCTTCTTGAGACGGCGGCGGGCATAGAGCACGCAGGGCTCTTCCGCGATGATGACGCGCACGCCCTTCTTGTCGCGCATGTCTTCCAGGGCCGAATGCAGGGCCTTGAGGTTGTAGGAACGCACCTTCACGCATTCGGTGACGCCCAGACCGCGCACCACGGATTCGATATCCAGATGCATGGCCTCTTCACCGAGGATGTCCTGCAGCATGCCGGGGTTGGGCTGGTGGCCGGTCATGGCGGTGGTGCCGTTGTCGAGGATGACCACCAGGATGTCGTGTTTGTTGAACACGGCGTTGGCCAGGCCGGTCATGCCGGAATGGAAGAAGGTGGAGTCACCGATAAAGGCCACCACCGGCTTGCCGGAGGCCCGGGAAAAACCGCTGCCCGCGGACACGGAGGAGCCCATGCAGACCAGGAAGTCGGCCATGCGCAGGGGCGGCAGCATGCCCAGGGTGTAGCAGCCGATGTCGCTGGAATAGTAGGCGTCGTCGCCAAAGGTGTGACGGACGGCGTAGTAGACGGCGCGGTGGGAGCAGCCGGCGCAAAGGTTCGGCGGACGCACGGGCAGTTCGCGGACCACGGGCGAAGAGGCCTTGACCGGGCAGGGGCAGTCCAGATAGTCGGCCACGCGGCGCAGGACCAGGGTGGTGGAGTATTCGCCCAGCACGGTGAGGGTCTCGTCCTTGCCTTCGATGCGGGCCTTGCAGCCGCACTTCTGGGCCAGGGCGCGCACGCTGCCTTCCAGCAGGGGCTCGCCTTCTTCCAGCACCAGCACGCGGTCACAGGACTGCAGGAAGGCTTCGATGCGGCCTTCGGGCAGGGGCCAGGTCATGCCCAGCTCGAGCACGCGCACGCGCTCTTCCCAGCCGCCGGAGGCCAGGGCGTCGGCCAGATAGTTGCGGGCCACACCGCTGGCGATGATGCCCAGGCGGCAGCCTTCGGGACCGTATTCACGGCTGAAGCGGCTGGACTCGGCAAAGGCGCGGGCCTTTTCCATGATCTCCAGCAGGGAGCGGTGACGGCCACGGGCCACGGCGGGCACGGGCACGAAGCGGCCGGGATTGCGCTGGAAGTCCACGATGGGCGCGGGCCCTGCCGGCAGATCGTCGAACTCCACGTTGCCGCGCATGTGGCTGACGCGGGTGGTGGTGCGCAGCAGCACGGGCTGCTGAAGCTCGCTGGCCAGGCGGAAAGCCTCACGGGTCATGTCCTTGGCTTCCTGGGCGGACACGGGCTCGAAACAGGGCAGGGAGGCAAAACGCGCGTAGTAGCGGTTGTCCTGCTCGTTCTGGCTGGAATGGCAGCCGGGGTCATCGGCGGAGAGCACCACCAGACCGCCGGGCAGACCGGTGTAGACCGAGGTGAACAGCGGGTCGGCCGCCACGTTGAGGCCCACGTGCTTCATGGTCACCAGGGCCTGGGCACCGCCCAGGGCCGCACCGGCGGCCACTTCGAAGGCGACCTTTTCGTTGACAGCATACTCGATCTTGTAGCGGCCCTCGCCGCCCAGTTTGTAAAAGGTATCCGGCACTTCGGAAGAAGGCGTGCCAGGATAGCAGGTGACCATGTTCACGCCGGCTTCCAGCGCGCCGCGTACGATGGCTTCATTGCCCAGCAAAACGTGGCGCTCGCCACGCGCCCCGTGCAGCAGAGGATGTTTGCTCATGTGTCCTCCCGGCCCGTGCGCGTCGGCAGAGGGGCCGCCAACGTTCTTACTTGTTCTCCGCGCCGTCCTTCACGGGCGCGGCCTTGCCACCGCCCAGCGCTTCCGCGCGCGAGCGGTAAAATTCACCGTCCAGACCAGGCTGCGAGGCGGCCAGGGCTTCATAGGCGGCAACGGCCACATCGGTCTTGCCCGCCGCTTCGGCGGCCTCGCCCAGCAGCATACGCAGGGTGGCGCGGCCATCTTCGGTGGCACGGCTCTCCAGGCCCTGCAGCAGGGTCACGGCATCAGCGGGACGATCCAGCTTGATCAGCGCGCCGGCCTGGCCCAGAGCGGCCATCAGGCCCATGGCGCCGTCGGCATCCAGCTTGGCCGCCGTGGCGTAGGCCTTTTCGGCCCGGCTGTAGTCCTGATCCTGCATGGCGAACTCGGCCTGCATCAGATAGATGCTGTAGCGCATGTTCTCGGGAGCTTTGGCTGCCAGGTCGTCCAGCGCCTTGAGGCGATCCCCGCCCTTCATGGTGATGCCGATACGCGCCAGTTCGGTCTGGGCCTCGGCCTGCAGGCCGCCCTGATGCCAGCGCCACACGGCGGTGCCTACCAGGGCCACCAGAAGGACGACCACCACGCCCACGATCAGCCCGCTGTTGCGCACGATGAACTGCAGCAGCGGTGCGCTTTCCGCGCTCACCTCAGCCTTGAGGTCATTGAGCAGGGTAGGAGATTCAGGGGTATTCTGAGGTCTGACAGGATTCATTTCTTTCGGTGCTCCTTGCAAAAGCTTCGCCCGCGGTCGCCGGAGCTGTCACGGTGCGGTCTATTTATGTAGGATAGGGGACGGCCTTCTGTCAAAGAAAAACCCCCTGCCGGCAGTAGGGAATCCCCGGAGCGGGCGTTTTCCCTCCCGGAGGGGCAAACGCCGGGAACAGGAGAGGCAACAGGCCTCTCCACCGGGCGCCCCTCTTGCAAAAAAAGGAGGAAATCCGGACGCCCGGCGTCATCCCGTGCGGGGGCCGTCCCCTTGCCCTCCTCCCTGCGGCAGCGTATAGAGAGACGAGCCAACCCAAGGAGCCCGTATGACTTTGGCACAAGAAATGACCCTGCTCGGCCAAAAGGCCAAGGAAGCCGCCCGCCTGCTGGCCAAAGCCAGCCCCGCGGCCAAGAACGCCGCCCTCACCCGTCTGGCCGCCCTGCTCGAAGAGCGGGAAGCCGAGCTGCGCACCGCCAACGCGCAGGATCTGGACGCGGCCCGCGCCCGGGGCCTGGACGCCCCCCGCATGGATCGCCTGACCCTGCATCCCGCCGTACTGGCGGACATGCGCGCCGCCTGCCTGCATGTGGCCGGTCTGCCCGATCCCGTGGGCGCCATGGACAGCCAGTGGCAGCGCCCCAACGGTCTGCTGGTGGGCCGCATGCGCGTGCCGCTGGGCGTCATCGCCATGATCTACGAGGCCCGCCCCAACGTGACCATCGACGCGGCCATCCTCTGCCTGAAAGCGGGCAATGCCGTGATCCTGCGCGGCGGCAGCGAGGCCCTGCACTCCAACACCGCTCTGGCCGCCCTGCTGCGCCAGGCCCTGGAAGAAGCCGGCCTGCCCGCCGATGCGGCCCAGCTGGTGACGACCACGGATCACGCCGCCGTCACCGAGCTGTGCAAACTCGACCAGTACATCGACGTCATGATCCCGCGCGGTGGCGAAGGTCTGGTGCGTGCCGTGACCGAAGCCGCCACCATGCCGGTGCTCAAGCATTACAAGGGCGTCTGCCACGCCTTCGTGGACGCGGACGCGGACCTGGACAAGGCCCTGGACATCGTCTTCAACGGCAAGGTGCAGCGTCCCGGCGTCTGCAACGCCTTGGAATGCCTGCTGGTGCACAAGGACTGCGCCGCGGCCTTCCTGCCCCGTGTGGGCCGGCGCCTGGGCGAGGCCGGTGTGGAGTTCCGCGCCTGCCCCGCTTCCCTGCCCTTGCTGGGACCCACGGCCAAGGCCCAGAGCCCCGACGATCTGGGCCAGGAATTCCACGCCCTGGTCCTGGCCGTCCGCGTGGTGGACGACATGGACGAGGCCCTGGCGCACATCGCCCGCTACGGTTCCAACCATACGGAGATCATCTGCACCAACGACCACGAGCACGCCATGCGCTTCCTGCGTGAAGCCGATGCCTCCATGGTGGCGGTCAATGCCTCCACCCGCTTCAACGACGGCGGCCAGCTGGGCCTTGGCGCGGAGATCGGCATCTCCACGTCCAAGCTCCACGCCTACGGCCCCATGGGCGTGCAGGAACTGACCACCACCAAGTTCGTGGTCTTCGGTCAGGGGCAGGTACGGCAATAGACATGGACGGGAAGCGCGCAGCGGGCCGTGCCCTGTTCGGCGGCAGCTTCAACCCGCCGCATGTGGGACACCTGCGTCTGGCCATCGAGATGGCTGAGACCTTGCGCCCCCTGGCCGACAGCGTGGAGCTGATGCCCTGCGCCACACCGCCGCACAAGGTGGTGAGCGGCCTGCTGCCCTTCGATCTGCGTGCCGCCATGGTGGAAGCCTGTCTGGACGGCCTGCCCGGCCTTTCGTGCAATCGCATGGAAGCGGAGCGCCCCGGTCTTTCCTATACCTGGGACACCTTGCAGGCCTGCCGCGAAGAGACGCCCGAACGCCCCCTGTTTTTCATCCTCGGCAACCCGGACTATGCCCTGCTGCCCCACTGGCACCGGGGGCTGGAGCTGCCCGAGCTTTGCCAGCTGGTGGTGGTGCCGCGCGGTGAAGGCTCGGAAAAAAACTTCCTGGCCGCCACGGAAAGCATGTGGCCCGGGGCCCGGCCCTGCGAGCCTGTCCTGCCCGGGAGCCGCCGCATGCGCCTGCCCCGTGGCGGTCTGGTCCACTTCGTGCCCCTGCCGTGGATCTCGGTCAGCGCTTCGCGCATCCGCCACCGCTGGCTGCACGGCCTGAACGTGGATTTTCTGGTGCCCCGCCCCGTACTGGACCTGCTGGACACCCACAGGGAGACCGTGCTGGAGCACTGGCTGCCCGAGACCAGGACGGACGATGCCTGATGCCGCCCGGAGCGGCAAGAAAACATATTGCTTTTTTCACCGAAACAGACTAAATAATGCCTTCGGCCTTGCTGTGCATGCACGGCATCAAAGAGCGGAGAGGTAGCGAAGTTGGCCGTAACGCGCTCGACTCGAAATCGAGTTATCGGTTAATAGCCGGTACGTGGGTTCGAATCCCACCCTCTCCGCCATTCTATTATAACGCCTTGTAATAATAGAATATACAAGAAAAATAAGCGCTTATACTTTCGGTTGCTACACAAACATGCTACACACCGGAGGTATGAGCGCTTTGTCATTCAAGACACCCACTCCTTTCCTGCGGGGACGCACCTACTACTTCCGCCTGCGTGTCCCGCAAGACCTCCTGCCTGTCTACGACCCCAAGAAAGAGCTGACCTTCTCCCTCAAGACACGGGACTTCCATCAGGCGCTGGAGAACGCCCGCCTGCGTGCCATCCAGCTAGACCAAGAGTTCCGCGAGCATCGCCGCCGCCTTGCCGAGCAGCAGGAGCAGGCCCTTGCCCCGGCTGCGGCCATCGCCGCCCTTGCCGCGCCTTCTCCCGCCACCGCGCCGCTGCGTCCTTTTGCCGAGATGGACGAACAGGAGCAGGAACGCCTGCTGGCCCTCTATCCTGACGAATCCCTCAAGGCCGCTCTGGAGGCCCTGAACACGCCTCCCGCCGAAGATGAAGCACAGGCCCGCAAGGAATGGCAGGAGCAGCAGGAACTCATGCAAGAGCTGGAAGGCCCGTCCTATACGCCCAAAGAGCCGCCCCTGTTCTTCCCTCCCAGCGCCCGCTACAAGGAACAGCTCCGCAGGGATGCGTCCCTTTTCATCGAGGCCGCGCCCCTCTGCCTCCGGGACGGGGATGTCTCCCCCATGCTGGGCATGGTGGAGGCCTTCCTTGCCCGCCACGGCTACGCCATGCCGCCCGCCAGCGGGGAAGACGACAGCCCGCAAGCCGCCGCTGTGCGCTCCCGATTCAGGAAGATATGCCATCAGTTGCTGGCCGAGGAATGGCAGGTGAAGAAGCTCTTTCTGGCCCATCTGGACGGGGAAGCGTGGGCCTCCATGCGGCAGCCTGCCCTCGTCACGGCCCCGCTGCCTCCGCACGGCACAGGGCAGTCCCCGGCACAGGCCGGAGCCGTCCCCGGCGGCGATGCCAGCACACAGGAAGGCCTGGACAATCCCCGTTTCAGCAAAGTCTGTGAAGCCTACATCCGGGAGAAGGGAGCAGGTCTTGCCCCCTCCAGCCTCCTGTCTGTCCAACTGGCCGTGCGCCGCTTCATGGAGCAGGCAGGCGACCTTCCCATCAAAGCCTACAGGAAGCGGGAACACATCATCCGCTACAAGGACGCCCTGCTGGCCCTGCCCAAGAACCTGCCCGCGCCCCTCGCCAAGCTCCCCATGCCGACCGTGCTGGAGCGCATCCGCAAGGGGGCCTTCCCCCATCTCCAGCAGGCCCCGAAGCTGTCGGCCCGCACCATCAACGAGAAATACCTTGCCTTCGTGCAGGTGGTCTTCTCCTATGCCGTGAACAACGGGCTTGTGGAGGTCAATCCCTGCACCGGGGTACGGGCCGCCAGCAATACGACGGAACTGGAAGACGTGTCCGTCCTGCCCTTCTCCAAGGAGGACTTGTCCGTCATCTTCCAGCGCTCCGGCCTGTACCATCCGCACGGCTGCGGCGCTGTGGGGCGGCTCTATGCCGGCAAGACCAAGCTCCTTGACTACAGGTGGCTCGTCCTGCTGGCCCTGTACACGGGTGCCCGCATAGAAGAACTGGCCCAGCTCGACCGGCAGGACGTGCGGCAGGAGGCCTGTGTCTGGTTCATCCATATCCGCGCCGAGATGGCCACAGGCCGCCGAGTGAAGAACAGGGCCTCCATCCGCAAGGTCCCGCTGCATTCCCGTCTGCTGGAGCTGGGCTTCCTCGACTTCGCCCGGCAGGGGGAAGGGACGGGCAAGCTGTTCTCCCTCCTTTCGGACAAGCAGGACGGCGGCAAGCGCAGCAACGCCTTTTCGCAGTGGTGGCGGCGCTTCCTTACCAGTCTGGATTTGGAGAACGGGGACAGGAAACACTTCCATTCCTTCCGGCATACCTTCAAGCGCGAAGGACGCAACAGCGGCCAGATTGCCCCGGAACTCCTTGATGCGCTACAGGGACATGCACAGCAAGGTGTCTCCGCGAACTACGGACGTGATGAAGAAGGAAAGCAGTACGCCCTGCCTGTATTGCAGGAGGCACTGGAGAAGATTGATTTTAGCGATGTGACACAAGGACTTGAATCATCCATGATGCTGTAAGGACAGAATATCACAGTGGAGACAAATTTACAGAATCCCCATATTTCTGTTTTAAGCCCCCATTTTCCTCCTTCCCGATGAATGGAGTCACGCTTCAGACAAAAACGCGGGAGAAGGCCAATACGGGCCAAAACGGGGCATATGGGAGATTCCGCCGCTCCCGCCATGCACAGACTTGTCCCGCATCACGGCAAATGCAACCCGGCAGGAGGAGGCAGGCCCTTTGCCTGGCTTCTTCATTGCCTGTGCAGAGGAAGGGGGGAAGAAGCAAGGAGACCCTCCCACAAGCCTCTGTCCGGCCTGCGCCGGGCCAGATGCGCAAGACCTCCCTGCCCTGTGGGCAGCAGAGGCTGGACGACCTCCCAAGGCCTTGGCCTGTGCCGGAGGTCCGGGAAGGAAGATAGCAAGGGCTCTGGTCGTCTTGCTGCCTCCTGCCTTGCTGGCTTTGTTCTTGCGTCCCCTCATGTTGAAAGTCCCCATCATCCCCTTCATCATGGTCATCCCTCCATCCAGCTCATCCCTGTCAGCAGCAGGCGGAGCGATTCCCACCCCGTGGGAATTGCGGAGCATATCGGCCGGAATAGAGAAAAAACAAAGTATTTTATCGTGTTATGTATTAGGTGGCACTACGTGGAAGAAGGGTGGGGGAGTTCTTTGGGGGGGTAAGGGGGGCTCTAAAAATATCTTAAAGAGATAAACCAAAGAAGGAACCTAAAGTTGTAATCTTTTACATGTAAAACAAAAGAGTATCCTTCTACCTATTGAACAAAGATTATCAAAGTATTCTTTTTATTTATCCATGATGATGATTGATATTTAGTCATCGTGTCGTCATCTATGGCTCTTATTCCCTATCATAACAAAACTTCCGTTCCCTGTCACAGCCGGAACATTTGCACCACAAAAATTTGAAGGCCTTATTCGTATTACGGGATTCAGGTTTTTCCCCGTACTACCCCGGCCTTCCTTTGCCACAGGACGACACCGCTTCCATAAGCATCTGCCCGGCTTCCCTCTTCTCTCACCTCCTGCTGCCTCCTGCCTTGCGTTCCGCCTTCTGGGGGGACGGTACTGCCGACACCCACCCTGCCCGGTGTCAGCCTCCGCGTCCTGCTGGATGCCGAGGGCCAGCCGTGGTTCGTGACGCGGGACGTGGCGCAAGCTCTGGGGTATGCCCTGCCGTCCAAAGCTGTCCTTGACCATTTCAACTATGCGAAAATACTGAAATACGCCAATTCGGCGGGTTTGACTTCCAGCCCTATGCCCTCTCCATCATCCGCGACGCAAAGGTTCCGAATCGGAACTTTTGACTTCCAGCTCCGTGGCCTCTCCATCATTTCCGAAGCCGACGTGTACGGCTTCTTCATGCGGCCCCATTTCACCGAAGCCCACGGAAATGTAGCGCCCAACCTTGAAGCCTACGAAGTTGTTTCTCAGCTCATATTCGGCCAATCCAAAATTGCATTTACCGAAAATTTCCTACCCCCCAACCTTGGGGACTACGGAGTGGCCTGTCACACCAGCGAGGCGCCTGGACTGCCTGCTCTCCAAGGACGGCTTCCCTCTCCGCAGGACGGAAGGGTAGCAATCGGATTGCTACCACTGGCGGGCCTGCTCCTCCGCAGGGCGGACATGCTGGACAAGGGGTGTCCCTATCATGGACACACTGCCTCTGTTCGCCCCACCCTGCGGCCATGCTGCTCTGGCTGCCCTAAGCCGTTTTCGACCGGCTTCCATCCCCTCTGCCTCATTCTCCGCCCTGTGCGTATGGCCCAGCCATCCGCATGGGGCTTTTTTTGCCGGGCCTTCCCTGTTCCCGCCGTCACCAGATTGCAGGTGGCGGAGATTTTCGGGAAGAGGCATGACCATGTGCTGCGTGAAATCGAATACATTTTGACGCAAGCGCCTGAAATCTTCATTGAATCCAATTTTGGATGCAATGAAGCCGAATAGCGGGCAGTTTTTGACGTAACCGCTTGAAATCTTCATCAAACCCAATTTTGGGGGCGTTAAGTATCCCGTGAGAGGGGGCTTCGGGACAGGGATGGTCAAGGCCTACCTCCTCTCCAAGGACGGCTTCCCCTATGCCGGAGAGACTTTCCTTCCGGCACATCCTGCCCGATAGGCGGACGACAGTAACGGCGGACGACATTGACACCATGCGGGAAATGGCTGACTTTTCCTATAGGCAGTAATCAACAACGCTGCCCTTTCTCTTGGGAGACACTGCATGATAATGACAGCCGTTTTTCTTATTATTTGCATAGCTGGTGCCATAGGCCTCACAGCGGCCTATCTTTCGTCACGGGAGTCTTACCAAGATGAAAGACCAGAAGATGATGTCCCCCACCAAGTACAGAAAGACGATAGCATGTCATGCCGGTCGGGCATTTCCATGCAGAACATGAGCGGAGGCATGGTGACAAAGCAAGACCTGCGGGAGCTGGAATCACGCATCCTTGGCCGTATTGCCATCATGCTTATTGCCGGTATCGGGCTCCTTGCCGTGCTGATAGTCCTGATGCGGCCCGGCGCATAACCCTCGCCGCCCCTGCTTTTGGACATTCTCATGCACTGCCCCGTGCGAAGTCTTCCGTAGCCTCCTTCCCTATCCCTGCCTGTCTCCATCCGCCGTCCTCCCTTCATAGATGGCTGGCATGGGCATCTTTGCTCTCCCGTCTGTCCAGTTAGGGTACACATCAGACGAGCATAGACCATCATCCCCCTAAATGTTCATCTAGGGTCTATTTACGATTTATTTGACAAATACTATTTAAGTTTATAACTCTAAATGAACACAACAAAGGAGCGACCATGAACGGGAAGAACATCGGCTACATCCGCGTGAGCAGCATCGACCAGAACACCGCCCGTCAGCTTGAAGGGGTCCCGCTGGACAAGACCTTCACCGACACATGCAGCGGCAAGGACACCCGGCGTCCCGGCCTCATGGCCTGCCTGGACTACGTGCGGGAAGGCGATATCCTGCACGTCCACAGCATCGACAGGCTGGCCCGCAACCTGCAAGACCTGCTGCATATCATCGAGAGCCTCAAGCAGCGGGCCGTGGCCGTGGTTTTCCATAAGGAGGGCCTGACCTTCTCCGGCAAGGAAGACCCCTTCCAGAAGCTCCAGCTTCAAATCATCGGGGCCGTGGCCCAGTTCGAGCGGGCCATGATTAAGGAGCGGCAACGGGAGGGCATAGCCATTGCCAAGGCGGCGGGGAAGTACAAGGGACGCAAGCCGTCCTTCTCCGCAGAACAGGCGGAGCAGGCCCGGCAGATGGTCGCGGCAGGACAGAGCAAGACGGACGTGGCCCGGCACTTCGGCGTGAGCAGGACTACCTTGTATAAAGTCCTCACCGACGGGCAGGACGCTTGACGGGCAGAGGGAAAAAGGCGATACCCACAGGAACGGAAATATGCTACACACGGAAGCAGTCGAAAATAAAAAGTGCTTATATTTTCAAGGTGTTGGGATGGAATCTCCTGAATCCCACCCTCTCCGCCATACTAAAGACCACCAAGATTCACGAAAGTCCGCAACGCCTTGAGCTGAGCGGACTTTTTCTGTTTTTGAGGTTCAGGGACGTTCACGAAGATAAAATTGAAAACGATCCGGCAAACAAAACTTCTATTTGCTCCAATGGCCAAGAAGAATCGAAGTCTTCCACCATTCTGACTGACCCCATAGACAGCTATGGATTTTCGACAAATACAACGATTATCATCCCTGTTAACGGATTATCAAATAATTTATAATCTTAAAATCAAGGATTAACGCTTGCCATACAAGTATTGCTCATATACGTTCACCTCTGGCATATGAATAAAAGGAGGGACTTTATGGCTCTGGAAGACAAAGATATTTTTAATGCTATTTTCAACAAATATAGCGATCAGCCCATCGAATTCATCATGGAGCAATACGAGAAGGCAAAACTTCTCAATATGGCCATCGAACGCCGCATCAATGCGCAGGCCGAGCAGCCCGTGAAGGCCGAAGAGGCCGCACCTGCCGCCCTGCCCCCCGTGGCCGAGTCCCTCCCCGTGGAAGAGGAAAAAAAGCCCGCCCCGGCCCCCAAAAAGATCTTCACCAAGGCCGATCTGGTCTTCAATCCCGCGGAAGCCATCACCGACAACACCATCACCTGCTGCCTGTGCGGCAAGGCGGCCTGCTCCCTGACTTCCCGCCATCTGGCCAACCACGGCATCAATGTGGAAGAGTACAAATACCTTTGCGGCTATCCTTCCGAGCAAAAGCTGATGTCCCGGAATTTCGAAGCCAAGATGCGACGCAATGTCCAGAGGGCCCAGCAGGCTCGCAAGGAAAAGCGGCAGGCCGAAAACGCCTAAGGGCTTTGCGGCATGGCCGGTTCCCAGGAGCGGCATGATCCGCAGCCATCGCATCCGTCAGGATGGCAAAGAAATGA
>OFMA01002140.1_pt1 | contig 11671 bp, 8 predicted proteins | sample 1541011 | NCBI WGS metagenome assembly OFMA01 (sample SAMN04209225, study PRJEB22552) | human gut metagenome | biome: gut; material: feces | host: Homo sapiens | place: USA: Oklahoma
TTACCCAGATATACAATATCTATCTACATTATATATATTACGCTTATTCCTTCATCTATGATTTTGTTCGATTTTTAGAATTTTTAAAAAAACTCTTGAAGTATTCTAAGAGAAAAGTAGTATCTTTGCACTCTAGATCATATAAGTTGAGATCGGAAATATAGATAACACATACATAAAGATAAAAAAAATGAGAACTGTTTACGAATTTTCTGTTAAAGACAGAAAGGGAAAGGATGTTTCCCTCAAGGAGTATGCCAACGAAGTGCTGCTCATCGTTAACACCGCTACAAAGTGTGGTTTCACCCCTCAGTATGAGGAACTGGAGAAACTTTATGAGACCTATCATTCTCAAGGTTTCGAAATACTTGATTTTCCTTGCAACCAGTTTGGTCAGCAAGCCCCTGGTACAGATGAAAGCATTCATCAGTTCTGCAAGCTTACATACGGCACAGAGTTCCAGCGCTACAAGAAGATCAAGGTAAACGGAGACGATGCTGCCCCTCTCTTCAAATTTCTGAAAGAATGTAAGGGCTTTGCTGGTTGGGACGAGAGCCATCCTCTCTACCCTGTTCTCGACAAGATGTTGAGCGAGGCTGATCCTAACTACAAGGAGAGTGCCGATATCAAGTGGAACTTCACCAAGTTCCTCGTTAACAAGAAGGGTCAGGTTGTAGCCCGCTTCGAGCCTACCACAAGCTTCGATGTCATCGCTAAGGCTATCGAAGAGTGGTTGAACTTCTAATGAAAGATAGAAGTCTCGAACTGAGAATAGAATTTCTAAAATAAAAGAGAATAGAATTTCTAAAATAAAAGAGAATAGAATCTCTAAATAAAAGAAAATAGAATCTCTAAATAAAAAGCCAGGTTGCTTTTCGCAGCCTGGCTTCTTTTATAATGTGATCTTGTTATTTCAATATATCTCAAAGAATAATTGTCAACTGTTTGCTATAAACTATAAACTATTAACTGTTAACTGAAAATTAGTCAACCTTTGGCACATCCTTGAGGAACTGCTGGATTTCTTCATCACTGACAGAATAATCGTGCAAATCGCCATTGATAAAGCTATCGTAAGACGGCATATCGATAAGACCATGACCTGAGAGACAGAACAGGATAACCTTCTCCTTGCCCTCTTCCTTAGCCTTCAGAGCCTCACGTATAGTGGCTGCAATCGCATGACAGCTCTCTGGAGCAGGAATGATACCCTCGGTCTGAGCGAAGAGCATACCTGACTTGAATGACTCCAGCTGAGGGATATCTACTCCATGCAGATAACCATCCTTCAGAAGTTGGGAGATAATCATACCAGCACCATGATAACGGAGACCACCTGCATGAATGTTGGCAGGTTTGAAATCATGACCCAGAGTAAACATTGGCAGCAATGGAGTGTAACCTGCCTCATCACCGAAATCATACTCGAACTTACCGCGAGTCAGCTTAGGACAGCTCTCCGGCTCTGCAGCAATAAACTCAGTATGGCGCTCGCCTGTGAAGTTGTGACGGAGGAATGGGAAGGCAATACCACCAAAGTTACTACCACCACCGAAACAAGCAATCACCTGATCAGGATACTCACCTGCCATCGCCATCTGCTTCTCTGCCTCTAGACCGATGATGGTCTGGTGAAGTGCCACATGATTGAGCACAGAACCCAGCGTATACTTACAGCCCGGTGTGGTTGTAGCCAACTCAACAGCCTCACTGATGGCAGTACCGAGCGAACCAGGATGATGAGGATCACGTGTGATAATGTTCTTACCTGCGCGTGTACTCATGGAAGGAGAACCCTCTACAGTGGCTCCAAACGTACGCATGATGCTGGAACGGTATGGTTTCTGCTGCATGGTAATCTTTACCTGATAAACTGCTGCCTCCAGACCGTAGAGTTTTGCTGCATAAGAGAGGGCTGCACCCCACTGTCCTGCACCAGTCTCTGTAGTAACATTGGTATCACCCTCCTGCTTACAGTAGTAGCACTGAGGAATGGCTGAATTGATTTTATGAGAGCCTAACGGATTGATACTCTCATTCTTGAAATAGATATGCGCCGGAGTACCGAGTGCCTCCTCAAGGGCATAAGCACGTACAAGAGGGGTTGAACGGTAGAAGGTGTACTTCTCCAGCACATCTTCCGGAATATCAATCCAAGCGTGCTCTGTATCAAGTTCCTGCTTTGAGCACTCCTTATTAAATACGTGTGACAAATCATCAGCATTCATTGGCTGGTGTGTCTGAGGGTTCAACGGTGGCAATGGCTTGTTAGGCATATCTGCCTGAATGTTGTACCACTGAGTAGGAAGTTCCTGCTCGCTTAAGATGTACTTTTTCTGTCTCATATTTATATATATGTTTAAAATTGTTGTATGCCAGAACAAAGGTACAAATAAAAAATGAAATAAAGAACTTTTTTATGTGTTTTTCCACTATTTTTTTATTTTTATGCAACAAAATAGTTCATTCTACAGGTATTATTTGTTATATAAGTGTGTTTTCAGTGTCATTTCTATAAATTTAATCAAATATTACCCCATAAAATACCAAATATTACCCCCTATATTATAATGAAAAGTAGTATCTTTGCAACAGAAAAATTCAAAATGCGTTGTGAAACGCTTATCATCATCTTTTACTTATACAAAAAAATAAAACATTGGAGTTCAATAGGGATATTGAGATTCCAATGTTTTTTTTATTCACTAAACTGAAACATATTATCATGTAAAGTTGACATATCATCATGTAACGTTGTCAGATTTCTAACCTTTCAGTATAAATCAACAGTCTGTTTTATTGTCTACTTCCACAATTGATACAGGATTTTACCCATAGACTGTAGACACAGATTATTTCTTTTCACTACCTAAATCTATCTGCGATATCTGATTCAACAGATTTACAGCCTGCCCTACTGTCTTCACATCATTGATGCGAAGCATTCGCTTGTTGAATTTTTCCTTCAGAACACAATCTTGAATATGACTGGTAACGTAAGCGAGTATGCGGTTAAACATCTGACTTCTGTAGAACGGACTGTTAACATTGCTCACAAACTGCATCTGCATATAGCCCTGCTTGAGAATAATCTTCTCGCAACCTAGCTTCTTGCCTACCCTACGCAGACCTACCACATGCATCAGTTCGTCTGCTTCATGAGGCACAGGACCAAAACGGTCTATCATACGCTTGCGGTAAGCCTCTACTTCCTCATCGCTCTCCAGACGGTCCAGTTCACGATAAAGGAGCATGCGCTCACTGTCACCCGGCACATAAGTCTGAGGAAAATACATCTCCAGATCGCTCTCAATGCCACAATCGTCAACGAAATCATCACCCGTAAGCTGGGCACCTTCATCCATCTTCTCCTGATAAAGATCACAGAACTCCTCGTTCTTCAACTCTGTGACAGCCTGAGAGAGAATTTTCTGGTAGGTTTCATAACCCAGATCTTCCATAAAACCGCTCTGCTCAGAGCCCAGCAGATTACCCGCACCGCGGATATCCAGGTCCTGCATGGCGAGATTGAAGCCGCTACCCAGTTCGCTGAACGTCTCCAGAGCCTCCAGACGGCGACGCGCCTCGGGAGTAAGTGCACTCTTAGGTGGCGCCATCAGATAGCAGAAAGCCTTCTTGTTGCTCCTTCCTACGCGTCCACGCATCTGATGCAGGTCACTCAATCCGAAGTGATGAGCATCGCTCACGATAATCGTATTGGCATTGGAAATGTCGATACCGTTCTCTACAATAGTGGTAGAAAGCAGTACATCATAATCGTAATTGATAAAGCCCATGATGATTTTCTCCAAATCCTCAGGCTTCATCTGTCCGTGACCGATTGCTACCCTACAGTCTGGGATATGCTTCTCGATGAGCATCTTGAGCTCCGGAAGCTTGGATATTCTGTCGCATACGAAATAAACCTGTCCGTTTCGGCTCATCTCGAAATTGATGGCATCGCAGATAACTTCACTACTAAACGTTACCAGTTCGGTATGAATCGGATAACGGTTAGGTGGCGGAGTGCGCATGATACTCATATCCCGGGCGCCCATCAGAGAGAACTGGAGGGTTCGCGGAATCGGAGTGGCACTCATCGTGAGTGTATCGACATTTACCTTGAGCTGACGGAGTTTCTCTTTGGTAGACACACCGAACTTCTGCTCTTCATCGATGACGAGCAGTCCCAGGTCATGCCATTTCACGGTCTTTGATATCAGCTTATGCGTACCTATGAGGATATCAATCTTACCCTCTTTCAGGTCGTCAAGCACCTCTCTGGTTTCCTTCGTTGTACGGGCTCTACTGAGATAGTCTACCCTTACAGGCATGCCTTCCAGACGCTTTTTGAAAGTCTGATAGTGCTGGAAAGCCAGAACGGTAGTAGGCACCAGCACCGCAACCTGCTTGCTGTCGCACGCTGCCTTGAAGGCTGCACGGATGGCAACCTCAGTCTTGCCGAAGCCCACATCGCCACAAACCAGACGGTCCATCGGTCTGCCGCTCTCCATATCCTTCTTCACCTCCTGAGTAGCCTTATTCTGGTCTGGCGTATCTTCATACAGGAAGGAAGCCTCCAGCGTATGCTGCAGATAATTGTCGGCACTGAAGGCGAATCCCTTCTCCCGTCGGCGCTGGGCATAGAGTTTGATCAGGTCGCGCGCAATGTCCTTGATTCGCTTCTTAGCTTTGTCCTTGAGTTTATCCCAAGCACCTGTACCCAGTGTAGACAGGCGAGGCGGAGTACCGGTATCGCTGCGGCGATATTTGCTGATTTTATAAAGCGAGTGGATAGAAACATCCACCTTGTCATTGTTCGTATAGACGATGCGGATCATTTCCTGATAGCTGTTGCCCGCAGGAACCCTAACCAGACCGCCGAACTTGCCGATACCGAAGTCTACATGCACGATAAAATCTCCCACTTCCATCTCCTGCAGTTCCTTCATGGTGAGTGCCATCTTGCCGGCTCTCGCTTTATCTGAGCGCAGGTTATATTTATGAAAACGGTCAAAAATCTGATGATCGGTAAAGAAACAGCACTTCTTGTCATGGTCAGTAAAGCCTTCATGAAGCGTCTTGTCTACCGGTGTAAAACGGATGGCGTAGCGCTTCAGCTCTTCGCTTTCAAAGATATCCTTCAGGCGCTGTTGCTGCTTCTGGCTATCTGCCAATATATATAAGGTGTAACCCTGAAGCAGGAAATCCTCCAGAGTCTGACAAAGCAAATCGAAATTCTTATGGAAAAGAGGCTGTGGAGCGATATTGAAAGGTATCACAGCCGAACTCTCTGACGGAGCGACCTTGCCGAACTCGATACGGAGATGAGCCGCTACTGCCTTCTTGAAATCGAGCGGAGAAACGAGGTTGAGCTCGGTCTTCATGTCATGTCTGATGCGCTCAGCCTCTACCTCAGTAGCTCCCTCCAGCTGCTCGGTAAGGCTCTGCGATGAGAAGCCTTCGGTATAGATCTGACCGATGCGGTCGCAAACGAAAGAAAGGTCTTTCGCCACGACTGGCGTACTTTCGGAGAGGAAATTGAGGAAACACTGCTTGTTGCTCTCGATATGGGCGAGTTCGGGCACGATTTCTATCTCTGTGCGCTTCGCCTGCGAGAGCTGGGTCTCAACATCAAAGGTACGGATGGTGTCAATCTCATCGCCGAAGAAGTCGATACGGAACGGATATTCGCAGCTGTAGGAATAGACATCGAGGATGCTTCCACGCACGGCAAACTGGCCCGGTTCATAAACATAATCGGTTTCTTTGAGTTCGAAATCGCGCAGGGTATGAACCACATCGGTCTGAGCAATCTGCTGGCCTACAGTCAGTTTCAGAATCCGTTCATTCAGATTCTGCTTAGCCACAACGAGTTCTGCTAGTGCATCGGGATAAGTGACTACCAGGAAATGTCCTCCCGAAGAGAGGCGCGCCAGCACCTCCGTACGTAGGATTTCGTTCGCTGCATCACGCTGCCCGTATTTCACGGCACGCCGATAGCTGGAAGGAAAGAAGAAGACCTTCTCCTGCCCCATCATCTGAGTGAGATCGTGATAAAAATAGCCTGCTTCATCGGCATCATCCAGTACGAAGAGTACCGAACGCCTCATCTTCCCCTGCAGAGAAGCAAAGAACATCGGAGCCGAAGAGCACAGCAAACCCTGGAGAAAAATGGAATGAACCGACTTCTTCCCCATCAAATCAAAGAGGGCATCCGCCTGTGGCGAACGCCCGTATGTTTTTTCTATCTTTTGGATTTCCATCCAAGTACTGATTAGTGATTACTGATTACTGAGTAGTGATTACTGAGTATTAATCCTTCTTCGGATATTTCTTGAACCAGCCATCCAGGCGCAGTCGCATCACACCAAAGAAAGCCTCACCAAAGATGCCACCACTCATCTTGCTCACACCTTCACGACGGTTAACAAAGATGACAGGCACCTCCTTGATCTTGAAACCTATTCGATGAGCCGTATATTTCATCTCTATCTGGAAAGCATAGCCCTTGAAGCGGATAGCATCCAAATCTATGGTTTCCAATACCTTACGTCGGTAGCAGACAAATCCAGCTGTGGTATCATTCACCTTAAATCCTGTTACGATACGTACGTATTTAGAAGCGAAATAGCTCATCAATACGCGCCCGATAGGCCAGTTGACCACGTTCACACCCGAAATATATCTTGAGCCTACAGCCACATCATACCCCTCATCGTGAGTTGCCGCATAGAGACGAGGCAAATCATTAGGATCATGACTGAAGTCGGCATCCATCTCGAAGATGAAGTCATAGCCCTGCTTCAAAGACCATTTGAAGCCCATGATATAGGCTGTACCCAAACCGAGTTTACCCGAACGCTCCAGGATATGCAGACGACCGGCAAACTCATTAGCCATCAAGCCCTTAACAATGGCAGCAGTACCGTCAGGACTTCCGTCATCGATAACGAGGATATCAAACTGCTTTTCGAGACCGAAGACAGCACGGATGATTTTCTCGATGTTTTCCTTCTCATTATATGTAGGAATGATTACTATGCTATCACTCATAACTTCTTATAATTTTAATGATTCTGATTCTATATAATGTAATACAGATGCAAAATTACAACTTATTTTTGAAATAACAAGCGAAAAACCGAAATTATTGGTCCGGATTCTCTACAAAACCCTGATATTTCTTGTCAAGCCCGTTCATGATCGCCTCATAGCTCTTGTTCATCTGGTTCTTGATATTGTCAGCTCCCTTGCCTATCGGCTCGATAGGCTCATGAATGGTGAGCTTCAGAGGATGCCAGAAAGCCCAGTAGATGTCCTTCATGCGAGGCTTCACATCAAAACTGCCATTGATGGTAAGCGGACATACCGGCAACTGCAGTTCATCGGCAAGCATGAAAGCACCGCGGCGGAACACGCCCATGTGCCCCGTAAACGAACGGGCACCCTCTGGGAATACCACCAGCGACATGCCCTCTTTGAGCACCTCGCGAGCACGGTCATAAGAAGCACGGATCTTAGAAGGTCCGCTCTTGTCTACAAAGATGTGGTGCGCATACTCACAGGCGATACCGATGAGAGGCACTTTGCGCAAGCCCTTCTTCATCATCCACTTGAAGTTTCTGCCCAGGAAGCCGTAAATCAGGAAGATATCGAAAGCACCCTGATGATTGGCCACGAATACATAACTCTGGTTCTTCTTGAGATGCTCACGGCCCTCCACCTTTACAGGCAGGAGGAGGATGCGGACCCAAAGCCAGGACCAATATTTACCAGGATAATAGCCCCAGAAATGACCATTACCCAGCATGCATCCCAAAACAGTAGTTAAACTGGTTAAAATGCTAGCCAACAAGAGGATAGGCAAGCATATAACAAGCTGATACAGACGATATAAGTACTTCATTTTCTAATTAAGAATTAATTAAGAATGAATAATTTAACATTCAACATTTAACATTTAACATTCAACACTCCTTATTTTCTCTTTAGTGTGATGACCACGATTTCTGCCGTAGCCCCGATGCGGATTGGAACGGTACCGCCCAGACCCGATGTGGTATAGAGCTGGCAACCTTCCTCTTCGAAGAGGCCGTAATCATAAGGAGTGAACATCGACGGACGCAAGCCCAGTACGCTGACCTGCCCCGCATGCGTATGACCGCTCAATGTAAGCTGCGGTGCTACGACCAGCGAATCCTTCCTGTCAGGTCCTATCACATCGCCATCCTCATCCTTCTCCTTATTAATAGTAGAAGGCCAGGTCTCGCGCCATTGCTTTGGCATATGCTGCAGCATCAGTACGAAAGAGCCCGGTCTGATGCCATACAGCGCCTTCCTTACGTTGGTTCGCTTTGGTTTGTCATAGTTCTCTGTACCAGCTACATAGATGCTGTCAGCGCCTCTATGCACCGCCACATGCTCATTCATCAGCAGGCGCCATCCGCAACTCCGCTGGAAGTCCTGCATCCGCTTCTCGAGCGCAGCTATCTCCTGCTCGTCATCTACATCCATATAATAGGTGTAATCGTGATTGCCCAGCACACTCATCACGCCGTCTCTGGCTTTCAGACTGCTGAGCAGTGCCTGATACTCAGGCAGTTCATCGGGCGTAACATTCTGTAAATCACCCGTAAAGCAAATCAGATCAGGTTTTTCGGCATTAATGCTGTCGATATCGCGCTGAGGCAGATGACCACGCCAGCCATAGTATGACCCGAGATGGATATCGCTGAACTGAACGATGCGATAGCCCTCGAAAGACTTCGGCAGATTAGGTACATAGATGGTGATACGCTTGACTTGCATCTTAGGAAAACCTTCGGTAAATCCGTAGATAAAGCAGAAGAACGCCACCGCTCCCACTACCAGTCCGAGGAGCTTGCCCCAGTTGCGATGGCCGTGAAGGAGCCGCATACAGCACCAACCGAAGACACTGAACAGGCTGAAAACAAACTGTGGCACCGCACATACTGCCATCATCACAAACCAGATGTCGATGAGCACCGGATTGCGTGGCAGGAAGTTGGGCAGTATCGTGATATACGCGCTGTAGGCGATAACCACGAAAGCCGGCAACCAGAAGAGCACCCGCTGCCAGAGACTCTTCAGCCGTAACTTGCCATACCTTTTATATATCCACAGATACGGCAACAGGGTGAATACCACTACGGGTATCAATATTCTTGCTATCATTTCTTGATCAAACTTGATTGAAGATACGTTTTCATTGCCTGCACGGGCACTCCTCTGCGCTGTGCATAGTCGCGAAGCTGGTCGTCTCCTATCCGTCCCAGTTCGAAATACCGCGACTTGGGATGTGCAAACATCAGCCCCGAAACACTGGCATGAGGCGTCATCATTCCGCTTGTGGTAAGCCGGATGCCCACCTGACTCATATCGATGAGCTGGTCGATGATGAAGTTGGCACTGGTATCGGGCAGCGAAGGATATCCTATAGCCGGACGGATGCCCTGATAGCGCTCCAGATGCTGGTCTTCGATGCTCAGCTGCTCGTCGGGAGCATAGCCCCAGATGCTGCGTCTCACCTCTTCGTGCAACTTCTCTGCCGTGGCTTCAGCCAACCGGTCGCAAAGTGTCTGTGCCATCATATTGAGGTAGTCGTCCGAGCGATATTTCTTCTCCAGACCGCCATCTACCGTCGTGCAGAAGATACCCAGCCGGTCTGTTATTCCACTGCCCAGAGGACGGATGAAATCAGCCAGACAGAGATTGGGTTCTCCCTGAGCCGCCGGATGCTGCTGTCGGAGCATCGGGAAGCGGACTTTCTGCCCTTCCAGCCAGATATCATCCCCCTCGCTGTTCGCCTCGAAGAGTCCGAAGACGGCATAGGTATGATATTCGCCTTCCCATGAATGGAGCATATCGAGCGCCTCAGCCTTCATTTTTTCCTTTTCCTCTCGAGGTTTGCCGCTCAATCCCCAGGCATGATAGAAGTATAGCCAGTTGATATATGGCTCAATTTCGCTTATATTGTATACTATTCTTCGCATCCGATACGATATTTTATTTTACAATCCCCGTAAGATTTCCCTTTTTCAGGAATTGTTTCTGAACTCCAGTTCCTCTCCTCTGCTGGCGGCATCAAACACACCTTTGTTATAGATAAGATGACCGTTGCAGAAAGTCTGCTCCACTTTCCATGCAAACTCATCACCCTCTACAGGGCTCCATTTACACTTGCTCTGAATCACCTCTGCGGTCACCTTCCAAGGCTCTCCCTTGCGCACCACAACGACATCTGCCTTATAACCCGGACGCAGGAAGCCGCGCTGACTGATATGGAACAGACGAGCTGGATTATGGCACATCAGTTCAACCAGGCGCTCGATACTGATTACCTTTTCGTCAACAAGTTTCAGCATGCTTACCAGCGAGAACTGTACCATTGGCATACCTGATGCAGCCTTGGCACAACCGCCCTGTTTATCCTTCAACTGATGAGGAGCATGATCGGTACCTACTACAGTTATCTTACCATTACTCAGTGCCTTACGCAAAGCATCGCGGTCAGCAACGGTCTTTACTGCAGGGTTGCATTTGATGCGTGCGCCCTTCACAGCGTAATCTTTATCCGAGAACATGAGATGAGCCACAACAGCCTCGCCTGTAATATTTTCATCCTTACCAAAGAACTCCAGTTCCTTAGCCGTAGTAACATGGGCGATATGGAGATGCGCCCCGCTTTCCTTAGCCAGCTGCACCGCCAGACGGCTGCTTTCATAGCAAGCCTCCTCGCTGCGTATTTCCGGATGATGTTCTACTGCAGGGTCCTCACCCCATTTCTGCTTAGCCAGCTGCATGTTGCGGTTAATGATTTCAGTATCCTCACAGTGGGTCATCACCGGCAAATCCAGCTCTTTCGCCTTCTTGAAGATAGCCTGCAGCGCCTCATATTTATCCACCAGCATATTGCCCGTACTGGAGCCCATAAAGAGCTTGATTCCTGGCACACGATGCGTATCGAGCTGCTCAAAATCATTTACATTATCATTGGTAGCACCAAAGAAGAAACTGTAGTTCACATGACTCTTCTCAGCGCCCAGCTGCCGCTTTGCCTGCCAGGCCTCCAAAGTGGTAGTCTGAGGTACCGTGTTAGGCATCTCAAAATAACTGGTCACACCACCAAAGGCAGCAGCGCGGCTTTCGCTCTCGATGTCAGCCTTCTGCGTAAGTCCTGGCTCACGGAAGTGAACATGATCATCAATCACACCCGGCAAAACAAAACACCCCGAGGCATCGATGACTTCATCGTAATTGCCACGGGGTGCCTCGCCTTCATATATCTCCTTGATAAATTCACCATCCAACAAGAGGTCGCCCACAAAAGAGCGACCCTCATTTATAATGGTTCCATTCTTGATTAATTTCATATTACTAAACTTATAAAATGAAGAGTTTTACAAGATGTTAATGCCCAAGACCTTGAAAGAGCCCTGTTTCTACTCCTGACCTTCCTGTTTTTCAGGAATCGTAGGCGCAGCCAGTTCGTTGGCTGTAGGTGCCGGAGCCGCATCAGGATTTACCTGTGGAGCCGCTTCCATCTCTGGCTGCATGCCGCTCTGCGCATCTCGTGTACCATTCATAATCTCCTGATTCTCTTGAGCTTTCTTATAATAGTCCTTTACATAAGGATCATTCTTGAAAT
>OFMA01002144.1_pt1 | contig 11664 bp, 10 predicted proteins | sample 1541011 | NCBI WGS metagenome assembly OFMA01 (sample SAMN04209225, study PRJEB22552) | human gut metagenome | biome: gut; material: feces | host: Homo sapiens | place: USA: Oklahoma
GCAGCCGGGGTGGTAGCGGTACCTTGAACCTGCAATCCGCTATAGCAGGGGTGATGTTGTGCCGAGGGCATTGGTCTGGTGAAGCCGCCCCTGGTATGTGGCGTTGATATCTGGGTCTTACGCGACGAAAATCCATGAACCGTGTCAGGTCGGGAACGAAGCAGCACTAAGTGGAATCTTTCGGGTGCCGTAAGGGTGCCTGGGTTGAGTTTACTGCCAGGGTAACGTTCGTTGGATCGTGTTCGACGCACAACGCACGAAAAAAATATTATTCGTGCACAAATAAAAGCAATAATCCGTAACTTTGGATTATTGCTTATTTTTTTTACGTTTTTCCCTCAGTTCTTTAAAAAATGTTTTCATCATCTGACTGCATTCTTCTTCCAGAACCCCTGTTGTAAGCTCTACCTGATGATTGAACTGCGGCATCTGCAACAGATTTAATATAGATCCTGCGCATCCTGCCTTTGGGTTCATGCAGCCAACTACAACTCTTGTCATTCGAGATTGAACGATTGCGCCGGAGCACATCTGGCACGGCTCCAGAGTCACATACATAGTACATTCTTCCAGCCGCCAGTCTTCCATTTTCTTACTTGCTTTACGGATTGCCTGAAGCTCCGCATGAGCCAGTGTATTTTTATCGATTGTTCTTCGATTATATCCGCGAGCAATAATTTTGTCCTGATACACGATTACACAGCCAATCGGAACTTCTCCGATAGCATATGCCTTTTTCGCCTGTTTGATTGCCTCCCGCATATATTTTTCATCTGCAGTCATTTTTACTCCTTACTATCTCGGCGGTCTTCGCACCTGCCGGCACCAGTAGCCGAATTGCTGATTTTCATTTCTTTCCTGTGGTTCAAGCGTCACATTCACATCTGCTTCTGCAATAAATTCCGGAAATCCAAATGTTGCCGCCGCTCTTGCTTCCCGTTCATGATAAATTCCAGGAACTCCCAGCTTTAATTGATTACCTTCGTCGATCAGAACAAGATGCCGGTAATTATAATATCCATGAAGCAGAAAATTATTATTGGCAAGTTTCCACTCGCATCGTGGCAGGATACTGATTTCTCCGCGCTGAATTTTCATGATCTGCCGCCGGAAATTTTGCAAATCTATATCTCTATCATTTTTTTTCAGATCTTTTTTCTCCGAGGATTCTTCTACTGTTTCCTGTTCTTTTTTCTCTGGGAACTCTTCTACTGTTTCCTGTTCCTTTTTCTCCGAGGATTCTTCTACTGTTTCCTGTTCTTTTTTCTCTGGCTGTTCTTCTTCCAGATTTTCTGTCTCTTCATAGTCCCCGAACTGCGTTTCTACCTCTGCCTCTTTTTCGTCTATACTCTTAATACTCTTAGATTCCTCGGCGGTTTTATCACTATCGAATTCTTGAAAGACCTTCGCCCTCGCAATATCAAGGTCTCCATACATTTCCTCATTCCAAAGCGCTACATAAAATGCTTCCTTGGGATCACCAAGACCAAGCCCACAAATGTCGTCTTTTTTCTCACACGTCTGACCGACACTCTGCTCTGTCTTTCCATAGCCAGCTCTTATCAGTTCTTCCGTATAGCAAAAACATCCCCCGCAGGAAATCATTCCAATCTGTATCTCTCCTGCCGGAACGAAAAGTATATTTCCCATCTCAGAATCCAATTTTATAAGATAACAGGAAATGTTTTCATTGCTTTTTCCACACAGCCCTTTCCCATGTACAGAAATCGTTGTTTCTTTCCCATCTTGTTCGACTTTTACAAACCCGACATTTCTTTTTTTCTGATTCCCTTCATATTCATACAGATATCGAATAAACCTCTTCAATCCTATCCGTCCTGACTTGTATCATTTACCACAGTCTATTCTGTTCCACTCAAAAACATTCCTCGCATTTCCTGATAAAGACGCATTGCATAGCTGTCCGTCATTCCACATATATAATCTGTCACAAGCAGAATCCTCAAATACAGTTTTTCCGCCTCCGTCTTGCCCTCTGCCTGACAATGATATGCCCGCTTATAGTTATCAGAAATAAATGACACAATCCTAAGATCCATGGAATTTAATTTCTGCGAAGGGTCATCATATTTGATGATTGCTGTCATAAACTTATTCAAAAGATCACTCAGCATGACAGATTCTGTCACTTCCATTCGATAAATAGGTTCCGATGTAAAGACTTCTCTGTATGCCAGGTCACCAAGAAGCTGCATCAGCCGCTCACAGTAAGTACCGTGAAACAGATCATACTTATATTCACCCTTCATAATTGCATCATAATTCGATGTAAACCCATAAGTTGCGCAGTTGATCACAAATCCCTGAACACGGATGATCCAGTTCTTTACTGCATACTCCTCTGGATTTGCCACATGCATCTCTTTCCCCCGAAAATATAACTCTTCCAGCTTATCCGCCGGGCGAAATATATTCGTTTCCTGATGATACATCATTTGCAGTTCCTTAAGTTCCTCCAGCAATGTATGATAACTTAAGTACCCTTTTACAAATGCATCCTCGATATCCGCAGTCTTATATGCAATGTCATCTGCCGCCTCTAATATAAACGTCAACGGATGCCGACAGCCATTCGTTCCAGTCTCCCTCTCGATCTCACGGAACATTTTCTCATCTGCCAGATAATATCCCATCTTGCGCGTCTTAATATCCCCGGAATCCAAGTCGATTCCTGTGGACGGCACCGGATATTTTACAATGGTGCTCAGAAGCGCATACGTCAGGTTCATACCTCGCTCATCCACCAGAAAATGCAGTTTCGTCACAAGCCGGAACGCCTGTGCATTTCCTTCAAAATGATACAGATCCTCTACCATCTGCCGGCTCATCACTTGTTCCATCGGCTTTCCATGATATGTCATAAGTGGCAGCTTCCGTTCGAACCACTCCCGGATCACATCTTCTCCAAAATGCCCAAAGGGCGGATTCCCGATATCGTGAATCAGCCCTGCGCATTGCAAAATATTACATATATCTTCTTTCATCTGTGGTGTAAACTCAGAATCTTTTTTGTAAACTAAAATGTTTTCTCCGATGTTCTGTCCAAGAGATTTTGCAAAAGAAGAAACCTCCAGAGAATGAGTTAGTCTTGTCCGGATAAAATCACTTTTATCCAGTGGAAATACCTGTGTCTTATCTTGAAGTCTTCGAAATGAAGCACTGCCAATAATTCGATGGTAATCTTTTTCAAATTCACTCCGCAAGTCTGAACTTTTAGCATTTCTCCCTCTCGTCTGTCCACCACGACATCTCTTTGCCGACAGAAGTTCTTCCCATCTCATCTTCTTATTTCTCCTCACAAATGATCTACTATTACTTAATCCAGATAAATCGGAGGCTCGTAATCCTTGCCGAGAAGCGCTTTCTTGCGCTCCTGATATCCAAGGAATGCCCACTCTGTCATGTCGGTCCACTGATGATCACTTCTGTCATAGACCTGGACATAACCGATTCTCTTTGGATGCATTCTCACACTGTTTGATTCATATTCCATGCCTGTATATGGATTGATATCACCCACATTTTCTTCTTCCGGCGCTTCCCAATCCTGTGCGGTATCAGCAAACTCTTCTTCCATATCCTGTTGATTTTCCTCAACATATTCTTCGTATGCCTGCTCCTCTTCCTGGTACGGTTCTGACTCCTGATACTCTTCAGCTTCCTGATATTCTTCCGGCTCCTGATGCTCTTCAGCTTCTTGATATTCTTTCGGCTCCTGATATTCTTCTGACTCCTGATATGGTTCTTCTGATACAGCCTCTTCTGTCTTGTCTTCCGGCTGCGCCTGATTCATCGCAGATTCTGCCTCCAACTGTTCTGTGGCAGCTTCCTGCTTGTCCTCATGAACCGCCTCTGCTTGCTTTTTCTTACGGCGCGGGAAATAAGCCCTCCAGCCACGTGGCTTCTCCTGCTCTTTTTCCTGTTCCTTTTCTCGCTCTCTTTCTCTTTCTCTTTCTTCTCTGTCTTCTCTTGCCTTCTTCTCTTCAGCCTCTATCGCAGCCATTTCTTCCAGAATATCCTTCACATCCTCCTGCTTGTTGTACTCAGGAACTTCCGAAGACTGCGTCTCTTCTTCATATTCTGCCGATTCTTCATATTCTGCCGGCTCCTCATATTCTACCGGTTCTTCATATTCTACCGATTCTTCATATTCTGTCTGGTCTGCATATTCTGTCTGGTCTGCATATTCTGATGTTTCTTCCATCTGATCTAAATCTTTATGGATATCTACCAGTTCTCCAATTGTAATATCACGTTCTGCTCCAGATATGCCAAATTCCCTTGCTTTTACCGGCTGTTCTTCCTGTACCTGCTCTGGTTCATCATACTCCAGATTCAGTGTCAGCTGTTGTGGTTCTTCATCTATAATAATATTATTTTCAGCTCGCTTATCGATTTTGATATTTTCACGGGTTGTATATTCACTATCCGCATTCTCTTCCAGTATACTCAGATGAAATGGGCACTCTAATATAGATGCAATTAAACGCATGTCCTGTTCCTGAAAATTATCTCTGGCCAGTCTCTGCGTCAGATTCTGTCTGGACATTTTCTTTCCTGTTCGTTCTTCAATCATCTCCGCAAGCTGCTTGATCGTCATATCTTTACGGTTCAGAACGATTTTGACCTGTTCCCCAAATGTTAACTCTAACATCGCATTTCCTCCTTATTAAATTTCCCTTACTCTCCCTTGAAAATTTTCTGTCTTTGTAAACTTTTTTGTTGCTAGATAAACCCTTATTTTTCCTCTTTCATTTTAGCAAATGCCCTGTATCAAGTCAACTTAATTAAACTGGAACATAATGAGAGATATTTTCATAAAACCCATTGACAAATGCTATTCTAACGGGGTACTATATGTATTAGTTTCACACTTTAAACAACTAAAATTTTACAGTGCGAATATTATAGATGTTACATATATAAAAGTATAGAAGGAGTTACTATTATGATTATTGTATTAAAACCACTTTCCCCAAAGGAAGATATTGAACGTGTTGAAAATATGGTCAAAGCAAGAGGTCTGGACACTCACGTAATTGAAGGAGCAGAGATGACGATCATCGGCTGTATCGGTGACACATCACGTATCGACGCGAAACTCTTCGAAGTTGATCCTGCTGTCACAAAGGTTATGCATGTGCAGGAGCCTTACAAATTAGCAAGCCGCGCTTTCCACCCGGACAACTCCATCATCGATGTGTCCGGAGTCAAGGTTGGAGGAGATAATCTGGCGCTGATCGCCGGACCTTGTTCTGTAGAGTCTGTAGACCAGGTTCTTGAGATTGCAAAAGCTGCGAAAGCTTCCGGAGCCAACATGCTCCGCGGTGGTGCTTTCAAACCTCGTACAAGTCCATATTCATTCCAGGGACTCGGTCTTGAAGGTCTGAATATCCTCTGTGAAGCAAAAGCTGCAACAGGACTGCCAATCGTTACAGAATTGATGTCCGCCGAATATCTGGATGTATTCAACGAAAAAGTTGACCTGATACAGATTGGTGCAAGAAACATGCAGAACTTCGATCTGTTGAAACAGTTAGGACAGGTAGACCGCCCGATTCTTCTGAAACGTGGTCTAAACGCTACCTACGAAGAGTGGCTGATGTCTGCAGAATACATTATGGCATCCGGTAATGAAAATGTTATTTTATGTGAGCGCGGTGTCCGTACATTTGAATCCTATACAAGAAATACACTGGATCTCCAGAGTATCCCGGTTATCCAAAAACTTTCACATCTTCCGATCATCATTGATCCAAGCCATGCCGGTGGAAAATGGTGGCTGGTTGAACCAATGGCTAAGGCTGCTGTTGCTGCAGGAGCAAACGGTCTGATGATCGAGGTTCATAACAATCCTGAGATGGCACTGTGCGACGGTTCCCAGTCTCTGAAACCTGCGAAATATGATGCACTGCTGAAACAGGTTGCTGAGATTGCAAAAGTAGTCGGAAAAACATTTTAACTATTCAAGACCCGTTCGCGAGTCTTGACGTTTTCACAGGTGTAAAAGAAAGAAGAGGATTATCAGCATGGAATTATATGTAGACCTCGGAGCACACAGCTACTCCATTTATATTGAAAATAATATTTTGAAAGATACCGGAAGCCATATCGAAAGAGTTTACTCCGGAAAAAAAATCATGATCATCTCAGACGACAACGTATTTCCTCTGTACGGAGATACTATTGTAAAAACACTGGAAGATAAATATGAGGTTCATTCTCTTATTCTCCCACACGGTGAGCCAACCAAGAGTTTTCAAAGTCTTCCGAAAATCTATTCCGCACTTTTGGAAGCCCGTTTTTCACGAAGTGATCTGATCATTGCCCTCGGAGGCGGTGTCATCGGAGATCTGGCAGGATTTGCAGCCGCAAGCTTCCTTCGCGGGATCAAGTTTATCCAGATTCCGACCTCACTTCTGGCACAAGTCGATTCTTCCGTCGGTGGAAAAGTCGCCGTAGATCTGCCGGAAGGCAAGAACCTGGTCGGTGCTTTTTATCAGCCGGCTCTTGTGCTCATCGACCCACTTGTGTTAAATACACTGCCAGAGCGTTACATCAACGACGGTATGGGCGAGGTCATCAAATACGGCTGCATCTGGGATGCTGATTTATTCAAAAATCTGGAGGCACACACCTCATTTGAAGATTTGAAGAAAGATCTGACCGAAGTTATCTATCGCTGTGTAGATATCAAGCGAATCGTTGTTGAGCACGATCAGTTCGACACCGGCGAGCGCATGCTCCTGAACTTTGGTCACACTCTGGCACACACAATCGAACAGCATTACCACTACACACGTGAAAGCCACGGTGAGGCAGTTGCCATTGGAATGTATCAGATTACAAAGATTGCAGAGGAAATGGGACTGACGAAACCCGGCGAAGCGGAACATATACGCAAGGTCCTGGATATCTATGGACTTCCACACAAGTGTGACCTTATGCTCCACGACCTGATCGGAGCCATTGCCCTCGACAAGAAAAACCTGGGTGGAAAATTAAATGTCGTGCTGCTCAAGGAAATTGGTAAGAGTTATACCTACCCGACTACAACGGAATTTTTCACAGAGCATGATAGAATGGTGTAATATGTAAAATTTCTTAATATGTACATAAAAGCCCAACCGGGCATCTTGAAGTCTACCCGGTTGGGCTTTTATATCATGAAATTAATTTCAAACAATAAAATAGGACTGCATGTTTGGGAGGTTGCAGCCCTGAGGAAAAAGTTATGAAAAAGAAAATTGTTTTGTTCTTTCGAACAATTAATAGTATAGACACAAAGTGTGATGAAACTATGTTTAAAATGAAAACTAATTGTGAACAAAATATGACTGAAACCATTCATATAATTCTTCCATAGTCCCTTTGTACTCTGTCTCAACTTCTTCTAATGGAATGTTCTTTTTATTTTCCAGTGTATCTGTTAATAAATATGTCTTTACGCCAAGGGAGCGGATCGTCAGGTCTTCCTGCACATCATTTCCTACCATGAGGCATTCTTTTGGATTAAGTCCAAACTCCTCCATAACTTCCTGAAAATATTTCGGATTCGGCTTGCAGTAATGATATGTTTCATAGGTCGTAATAACTTCAAAGTCTTCTGCATCGATTCCTGCCCAGCGGATACGGTTCATAGTTCCCACACGCGGGAAGATCGGATTGGTCGCAAGGTACACTTTCACACCATGTTCTTTCAACAGTTTAACAACCTGGTCTGCGCGCGGATTCGGTTTTGTAGATGCAATTGCCTCATTAAATTCATTTGCATAAAAATCCAACGTCTCCTGCTCTACCTCTGCTCTGGAAAGCCCGGATATTTTTTCAAAACATTTCCAGAAGGCATCCTCGTTGGTCGTGCTTCCATCATTCAGTACCATTGCCTCCACACCTTTCCAGATCGTCCCGATCAGCGCTTTCGGCTCCATTCCATATTTTACAAATCGTTTTGCCAGAAGTGGCATATAATACTTTACAAATTCATTCTGATCCATAGGAAGTAATGTCCCATCCAAGTCAAATAATACATGTTTTATCATATTTCGTTTTCTATCATCCTTTCTATTTTCGCTTATGACAGTTACAGGGGCAAAATCGCCCGTCAGGCGCTTCTGCCCCATTCATTACTTTAATTACTATTCATTTTCAGTCTTTATTTTAGCATTTCAAGAAATCCTGTACCATCACCATGATACTCGATTTCAAATATCTGTGCAAGGGTGGCCGCTATATCAGCGTAAGTATCTCTTGTTCCGATATTCACGCCCTGTTTCCAGCATTTACTGTAACCCAGAAGCGGTACAGACTCACGCGTATGATCAGTTCCTTTATATCCCGGATCACAGCCATGATCAGCTGTGATAAATAACACATCATCGCCGCGCATATTAGCAAGAAATATTTCAAGATCCTTGTCAAATTCATTTAATGCAGTTGTATATCCTAAAATATCTCTTCGATGGCCATATATCATATCAAAATCAACCAGATTAATGTAGCACAGTCCATTAAAATCTTTCTTTTGCAACTCAAATACTTTCTCCATGTTCTTTTTATTTCCATGGTTCGCAGTTGTCTCTGTGATTCCTTTCCCGGCAAATATATCATATATCTTGCCAACACCGATGACATCTTTTCCGGCATCTTTCAAATCATCCAGCACCGTCTGTTTTGGCGGCACAAGCGAAAAGTCATGTCTACGGTCTGTTCTTTCGAAGTTCGGATATTGTCCTACAAATGGTCTTGCAATGACTCTTGCTACTGCATGAGCGCCCATCAGAATCTTTCTTGCTATTTTGCAATATTCATACAGAGTTTCTACCGGCACAACATCTTCATGAGCTGCAATCTGGAACACACTGTCAGCGGATGTATATACGATCAACGCACCTGTTTCCATGTGCTCACGCCCATAATCCTTGATAACTTCTGTTCCGGAATATGGTTTATTACACAGCACTTCCCGTCCTGTCTGCTTTCGGAATTCATCCAGCACATCCTTCGGGAATCCGTCCGGATATACCGGAAATGGTTTCGGAGATATCATACCTGCCATCTCCCAATGCCCGATGGTCGTATCTTTTCCCATAGATTTTTCATGAAGTCTTCCGTAACATCCAATTGGACTTAAAGACTTATCCCCATAATTCATCTCGTCAATGTTATAAATCCCCAATTTTTCCATATTCGGAATATGCAGTTTTCCGGAATCATAACAAGTCTTCCATGTATTGCTTCCCTCATCACCAAATGCTTCTGCATCCGGTGCATTTCCTATTCCTGCACTGTCCAGTACGATCCAAAATGCTCTCATAATAACCCCTGCCTTTCGTATTATGCGTTCGCTTTCTTATAGGCAACAAACTCTTCAGGACTCAAAAATGCATCCTTATATCCAAATTCTTTAAATCACTATCGTCTCTTGCTTTCCCATGTATAAATAAAAGTTTATCAAGAAGGACTTTTTATTGCATATATTTTTTTAGTTTCTCGGTGTCAGCTCTACATACAAATCTTTGTATTGTTTTGCACTCTTTTCCCAGGAAACATCTTTGTTCATATCCCGGATCACCATATCATCCCAATACTTCCTGCTCTCAAAATAGAGCGTCTTTGCCCTGTTAATGGCATCGTAAAGAAGTCCGCTTTCATACCGGTCAAATGTAAAACCATTCCCTGTATTGTCGTACATATTATAAGGGGAAACGGTATCTTTAAGTCCTCCTGTTTCTCTGACAATCGGAATCGCACCATATCTCATAGCTATCAGCTGTGTAAGCCCGCATGGTTCAAATCTTGACGGAACCAGGATCGCATCACAGCCCGAATAAATACCGTGGGCGACATTTTCATTGTAATCAATGTATGCGCAGAAACTGCCTTTATATTTATATTCATAATAACGGAATGTATTTTCATACCAGGCATCACCGGTACCAAGAACCACCACCTGTGTATTTCCATCCATAATCCCCGGAATTACAGCATTTACAAGATCCAGGCCTTTTTGGTTGGTAAGACGTGAAATAAGTCCGATCACCATCTTATGGTCATCCACTTCTAATCCCAAAGATTCCTGGAGTGCTTTCTTGTTTATCTTTTTATTTTCTACTGCTGACTCGGCATCATAATTAGCTGTTAACAGTTTATCTGTTGCAGGATTCCAGTTATCTGTATCAATTCCATTCACAATTCCTCTGATTTTATTATTATGATATCTCAAATGTTCCGCAAGACCTTCACCGTACTCTTCCGTCTGAATCTCGCCCGCATAAGTATTGCTAACTGTCGTAATTTTATTACAGTAAGCGATACCGCCCTTTAACATATTGGCATCCAGCCAGTTCTGAATCATGCAGTCTTTATTGAATACATAATCCGGAAGACCTGACCAGTATTGAATCATTTTTCTGTCATATATTCCCTGAAATCTCAGATTATGTATCGTAAGTACTGCATTTGCCCGTCCAACATTCGTATTCTGAAAACAGGTTCTTAAATAAAGCGGTACTAAAGCTGCCTGCCAGTCATGACAATGTACGATGTCAGGTGTCCAGTCCAGATAATTGAGTGCGGCAAGCGATGCCTTCGCAAAATAACAGAACTTCGGAATATCATCTATGAGGTTCGTATACGGATTACCCCAGGAAAAGAACTCGTCATTGTCGATAAAATCATAGACAACTCCATCTTTCTGATATTCCATGATTCCTACATAATACTGTTTCCCGTCAGAACAAAGATCCATATAAAAAGAACCTCTGTACTCCATCTTTTCCTGAAACTTCTGAGGAATACATTTATATCTTGGAAGAATTACCTTAACATCCAGATTTAACTTCGCCAGAGTCTTTGGAAGCGCAGACATAACATCTCCCAGTCCGCCAGTCTTAACAAATGGATAGCATTCCGAACCGATGAACGCAACACTTCTTCGCGGTCCTAAATCCAGCTGTACCATCTGTTCCTCCTGTTTCACAGGGGTTTTGTTTACAACTGCTATTTGCTTAACAAAATTCTTTTTTCTATTCTTTTTTCTACTCATATCTGGTCTCCAATCTGCAAAACATTTGCCCCATCACGGATAATATCATCCTATTATTTTATTTCAAGAATGCCTCGGCATTCTTGCTGCGAGGTGGGAGTCATCTCCCAGCTGATATAATAATTGTAGCGAATAATGCAACGATTATCAATGATAAATCATCGAATCCAGCATTCTGGCAAATCTTAACGGATCAGGGATCTACATCTTTCCTGGACTGTTTATTTCTGGGTGGTTACCATAATGCTTTTTGGACTGGGGTCTGTCATATTCAAACGCCTGAAGCCCCATTTTGCAGATGTTCTCTGATATACAGGGATACTGTGCAGGTACGAGTTTGGAGTGAAATAAAGAGAGGTTTAAAATGGCAGAGGATATTGCAATTTCAGTAAATGATGTGAGTAAGATGTATAAGCTTTATGATAATCCCATGGATCGGCTCAAGGAATCCCTGGGATTGTCAAAAAAGAAAAAATATAAAGAACATTTTGCCCTGGATCATGTTTCTTTTCAGGTAAATAAAGGGGAAACAGTTGGGATCATCGGAACCAATGGTTCCGGTAAATCTACCATCCTTAAAATCATTACCGGTGTGC
>OFMA01002157.1_pt1 | contig 11600 bp, 27 predicted proteins | sample 1541011 | NCBI WGS metagenome assembly OFMA01 (sample SAMN04209225, study PRJEB22552) | human gut metagenome | biome: gut; material: feces | host: Homo sapiens | place: USA: Oklahoma
AAGCCGCGACGGTCGTTGATGTCGGCACCGATACCGGCGCTGATATCGTCGTGAGTCAGCACTTGTTTCACCTTGATGCCTACACGTTCTGCCAACTGGCAAGCCATGTTCGCACTCATCACGTCGCCGGAGTGGTTCAGGACAACCAACAGGATACCGGCTTCACGCTTCATCAGCTGCAAAGCCTGGAACAGACGCTGTGCACCGGGAGCGGCAAAGATGTCGCCCACGACAGAGCAGTCCAGCATACCTTCGCCTACAAAACCGCTTAACGCCGGTTCGTGGCCGGAGCCGCCTAATGTGACGATAGCTACTTTGCTTTCATCTTTCGGGTGGGTGCGTACTACGATGTTTTCACCTGCGAGTTTTACCTGATCGGCATAGGCTAATGTGTAGCCTTCCAACAATTCGGGAGTTATTTGTTCCGGATCGTTGATGAATTTTGTTTTGATGCTCTGTTTGCATTATTCTCTTTTATTGTGGCGAACCGTAAGTTGCACATACGGTTATCTAATTTGTTGCCATTTATATGATCGACAATGTACCCATTTGGTATATTTGAGATAATATAGTTCTGTAATTTATGTGGATGAACTTTTCCATTGTCTTTGAATGAAGCAGAAATATATCCATTCCCATCCTTGTCCCATGTATATTTTGATACAATATCATAAAATGCACCGTCTGTTACTGCGACACTCCCATCTTTTGTTTGTATGTAAACTAAATCGTAGTCAGCATTATACTCCACTCTTTTTGTTGGATTAAATTGTGGAAATGGTTTGACAATTGGTGGAAACGCATTTTTCCACCCTTTACGTCTTACTGGCAAGCCGAACTTCAATGCTTCGATAGCGATTCCGAATGGCATACCTGGAAGATCACCAACAAACTTGTCATTGATACGCTGGCTCAAAATACAAGAGTATTGAGTCATTACAATACTCTGAAGAGTCAACAAGAATTTAGTGCCTTCTTCCTTAATCTTGCGGAAGTACTCACTTTCCAGGAATGCGGCCAATTTCTTATGGCGGCTTTCAACATCTTCCAGCTCAATATAGAGTCTGTTTACGTATGTCTCAGCGCACTTGTACGACTTCTCAAAAACATCCTTTGGAGACCAACTGTCATAAGTTGTTCCATCTGGATTGTTGTACTGTACGTGATAACCTGCCAGGTCAACCTTATCATTTGAAGTTCTCGCCCAGCCATTAGCTACTGCGACAGATTTTAACATAGGTTCTGCCATTACCTCTTTTGTTCCAATATACTTTTTCATATCTATAATGATTTATAATTTAGCTACATTATGCTCGGCACGTACTTCAATGTCGCCAATGCCATATTGTCTTCCACTGAGAACCTTCATTTCAACACAGTCATACCCGCCACGCTTGCAGCTTCCTACGACCTGGGCTTCAATCAGTCGACCAGCTCTAGTACTTGTGCATTCAAAGAAGACAACAATATCACCTTCTTTGAGTTCTTTACCTCTAAAATCTTTCATATACTTTTATTTAAAACATGTAACAACTCTAACTTATTCATTACACAGAGTTTCTACTCTGTATTCCTCAGACTCGTTGTAGTGGCAAATCTTGCCTGTCTTGTTTGTAAAATACACATATCCTCTTCCAGAATCATAGAAGTGATACACAGTTACATCGTCAACATTAAAAAGCTTTTCAACTTTAAAATTATCAACCGAATCTGTTACAGGAACTTTGGTCCCTCTACTGACGCAACTAGCAATAAGAACCGCCAGTGCAAAAAATAAAACCTTCTTCATACTATTTATTTTTTCTTTTGTTACTTCTTTTAATACGTCCATATTGTTCTATAGGGGTACCACTATTAAGAATTACAGTAGTGTTAATTCTTGGTTGGAGGTGATACATAATAACACCTTCATCAGCCCCACGCTGGTTCAACTCCTGTGTAATGTCCATTCTTCCTCTGCGTGAAAGTCTTGGATGACAGCCGATAGCGTCATCGAACAATTGTTGTCTTCTTTCCTTATTCATCTTGCATCTTTCTGATTTTAAATGTTCCAACTCCATTTTTATAGTCGATGGATATTGAGCCATTGATTATTTCATATCCACTGTCTAGAATGATTGTTTCTGGAGGTCTTGTTGTATTTTCGTGATATATTTTGATATAGTCATACTTATGGCAGCTTGCCAATAGCATGATGAAACATACAGCTATTATCTTACTTTTCATATTCGTATTATTAATGTTTTTGATTCCAATAATATTCAGCCATCTCCAGATAGTCCATAATAAATTTATCAAGACCATTTGGGAATCCTGGTAGAATATTTTGTTGGCATATTATATTGATGTGACCGCTTTTATCTACGGTCACGCCAACTTGAAATACTGATTCTTTCATCTTAAAAGGAAGCTCATTTTATCCTTAAACAATTTGTAACATTCGCCTTCAGGGAGTGAAATCGGAACGAGCGATTTAACTTTTGCCCAACTAATGATTCCGAGTTCTTTTGCGGTTTTCTCCCAATTGTTGAAAGAGTCGTAATAAGTATGCCGTACAGCATTGCCATCGTCATTAATTACGAGAAGAGCTTCGCCAACTGGAGGTACATAGTCTGCATCATACCAGATTCTTTCATCTCCTACATACTTTAGTGTCTCTTCGTAAGTAAGTTCTCTAAATCTGTTAACTTGCTTACCGTCAATAGTCATTATCTCATAGAACATATCTATTGGGCGAACCCAAATTTTCTTGTCACCATACATAGCTTGATAGACAACAAGTTCCTCTTGAGTCTCACTATCTGTAGCCTTGCCTATAAATTTGTATATGCCACCTTTGAAGTGACGAAAATATCTTTCTTTATTCATAATCGTTTGTTTTTGCGTTTGTTATTTCTTTTAATGCGCCCATATTGTTCAATAGGCGTATATGTATCTTTTATAACACGTGGTGCTTCAAAAGCGATACCACCGATATACACAATATTTCCATTCTTATCCATCATGTCTTTATAGTCCACGCCTTATTCTCTTTTAGTTCTTCCGCACTTAGAACATTCTTTATAAGAATGACCACCAATTTCTCTGTATCGGTAATCATGTACACAAGTTACATTCTGCTTCAACCATTCTTTAAAGAACAGTATCAAATCTCCAATCATTTAATGTTTTGGTTTAACGTTATACATTCCATTTATGATTTCTACCTCATAACAATCTTGGCAATAATGCTTACCATCAATTTCTTCCCAGTCTGAGTAGTCACTAATATCAGTGTCCTTATCTCTGAACAATGAAGAGCATGTATCTGTACCACCAAACACTTCTCCACACCTGTCACAGACTATTTGATACATTTCAATTGGCCTATACATAACTATTCTTCTTCTTTTACACCAAATGGTACTCCATCGGCAAAGGTGAAATGAATACGTACATAATCCATACAACACCCACAGCATCCGTTTAATGATATTTCACACTCAATATCGTCAACGTCCGTGATTAATGAATAATTTCCATTATCTTTATCCTTCACCCACCCAAACGGCTGATGCTTTTGCATTTCCTTCCAGCACTCTTCTGCGTTGGCAAAAGGGCGGCACTTTGGTTCTGGCTTGATGCGATAATATTGTGGGTTACTTACGAGTGTTTCAAAAGTAAAACCATCCTCGTCACCATCTATATCTATCCAATCATTGTCATTTACTGCAAATTGAATAGTCCTGCCATCTGCTATTGCTTGAAAGATAGGCAGTAATCTCTGAATTTCTCCTTTATATATTTTCTCCATATTCTAGTCCTCCAACTCTTTAAGTGCCTTTTTAATCTGCCCGATGACATTCTGCATGTCTGGGTTGTTCTTATTGTTTTCTATTATACCATTGAGGTATATTCTTGCATTTGATATACTCATATTCTCTTCTTTTTTACCCTCTCCCTGTTGCCAAGGAGAGAGTGGTTAATTACTTACTCACAAATAATAGCGAGCTGACCACAAGCTGCACCGTTCTCGATTTCAGCCTTTGTTGCAATGGCTACAGCATAATCGTAGCCCATCTTTTCCAATTGATTCTTAATTGCATTCATACTTAGTAATCTCCTTTTCTTTAAATGATTTATAATATAATTGCTTAAAGCCTAACTTAATCAAAACATTGATGTAATCTCTATACTGTTTACTGATAAAGATTTCGTTGTTGTTGCTAACAAATCTATACCACAAATTGTCAAGAAATACATTTGTCTTATAATGACCTTTATTGCAGTCAACGATAACTAGCTTCCCACCTACCTTCAGATACTTCTTCAAGGTTGTGAAGGTCCTCTGTAAATCTGGAATATGATGAACAACGTTTCTTAGATAAAATACATCTACTGATTTTTCTCTAAGTCCGACAATCTCATCTTTCCCATCATACTGGAAGTCCAATTGTGGAAAGGTTGTTATATCGCAAGTTTTATATCCAGTCTTTGGATTATAACCACTTCCGAAATCAATGCACAATTTTGTCATCATCAATATGATTGTTTCTTCTTACAAGCTCATTGTTCTTAACGGCCTTGCAGTACTTTTCCCAATCACAGAAATTTCCAAGAGGTGTTACGATAATATCGCTTCTGTTGTACTTCCCATAATTACCAAATACTCCAAACGTATGGCCATTCCACTTGTAATCGTAGAATCCATATCCGTCATCGCCAACTTTTACAGAGCCTTCTGGGAGTCTTATCTCACCATATCTAGCCTGTAAATCTTCGCAAACAATGCTATAGAAGCCATCTTCCAGTATTGTTTCCAACAATTGTGGATTCAAGCTTTCCTTGCACTTAGGAATGTTTATTCTTGTGTTTGGAATAATCTCCTTACACAGAAGTGCCATGTCTCTACGTCTTTCGTACTGTTCGATAGAAGACACGCTGATAGCAACCTCAGTTAATCCAGCATTTTTCAATGCTACGATGATGTCCTCATTAAGCAATATTCCATTTGTAACAAGACAAATACCATCAGAAGTATAGTTGTTGACTATCTTTACGATCTTTATCAGATCTGGGTTAAGCAAGCTTTCGCCTCCCATGATGGTTGCTCTTTTCAGAACACCAACCTTTTTCAATGTTTCCTCCATCTTATCACAATCCAGACGCAACGGTGACTTGAACTTTTGGTAGCAGAAGTAACAATTTCCGTTTACTCCTGTACTTTCGTTCATGTTGCAATTCAGATTTGTGATAATTCTATATCTGAAAATACCCTTTTTCATACCAAGTTAATTCCTTCTACGACACCGTTTCCGAGATGATTCTTTTCAGATATGTTGTTCACATTGATAGGTGATAGCTTTACAAAGAAATGATCCTTGTCAAACCACTCCTGGAGTTTGTCTGCATCAAAGTCTGACGTATCTACAAGAGTAAGGTTGATTGTAGTCTTCAGATTGCTTTCTGTACGAATCTGGCCAAGCTCCTTGATAGTCATCTTGTTCTTATAAGGAATCAACCAATTGCGCTTGTCATCATCAAATGAATGCAAGCTAATCTGCAATGTGATATTTCCTTTAATGAACGAGAAGTCGCTTCCCTTGATACCAATTGTTGATACATAATGATGAGTATTAGGATATTTCTCTGTAATAATACGAATAGCCTCCTTTACTGCATCAATATTAAGGAACGGTTCGCCCATACGAGTATAGTTAATCTTAAACTCTTTGGCCTTACTTGGATCGGCACCAGCATTACTGATAGCAAACTCAACCTGTGCAACAATTTCTTCTGCTGTAAGATTGCGATAACGTTTCATGTTACCTGTTGCACAGAATTTACATCTTACTGGACATCCGCTCATTGTCGAAACGCCAATCATCCAGCGTTCTGTACGATCACCAAGCTCATTGTTGTCGAGCTTATTCTGATGTCTGCCAATAGCATCCTTAGTATAATAAGGTAAGAACGTGTCTGTAGTTTCTACCAGGAAACCATCTTCTAGTTGTAAACAATATACAACTCCGTTCTTAAATGACTTCTTTCTCAATTCTTTCATATTTATATTTTTATTTATAATTTATAGCAAAATAAAGCATAAGTGCAATTGGCACCACTGCTACTAGTATGCTTACTATATCCATTTACATGCCTTTATTAAAAAGTTATTACTTCACCTTTCTGATGCTTTCAGTAAATGTCTTGAGCCATTGTGTTGACTCTGCGGCTGAAGCAACAGCTTGATGGTATTGTTCAAGATGGTCGTTCATGTTTTTAACAAAGTCTGGACGGTTCTGCTGATTAGCTATCCATTTATCTTTTGGAATGATTTTAGTAACATATATGTTACAGTCCACTTCAATACTTTCAAGAAGCTGACTTTCCATAAAATCTTTCACACCTTGATAGCTTGCTGATGGCACCACCCACTTTCTTACCTTTTCAAGCATGGATTCATATCTTGCACGCAAATCATTTTTCATCTTTGCGAACTCTTCGTTCTGTGCGTTCACCTCTTTAACATACTCAAGATATTCTTTCTCAAGCTGTTCTTTAGATTTTGGATGACGTATAAACTCTATGTACTCAGCATTTAATTCATCATATCTCTTCTTATGGAAATCACTTGGTTCAATTTTGTCTGGAATCTCAAAGTCTCCAACATTTTGTCTACCTTCCCATCGAAGATATATGCCGAAATTTCTTAAGCAACTATTTGCAAATTGCTCAAATGTGATGTTCTGGCCGTTATAAATTGGCTCTGTATATCTACTTGGCATAATCTAATTAATTTGTGTCCGAAGACAGTTAGACATCAATACTTTTCAGTTCATCGTATGCGTCTCTAATGGCATCCGCAATATAGTAACGATCTATATTTGGATTTTGTGGAACACTATAACACAATGCCTTTAATAACTCAAAACGTTGATTCTCTTGTAACTTCATATTTTTACTTAATTGTATCAAAGTTCTTCCAAGCCCAAGCTTCTGCTTTTGGCTTAGTTTTAAACTTTTTATCTTTCACTTCATGCCAAACTCCAAAAGGTGCTGTCTTATACTCAATAAGGAAAAGACCCTTTTCTATCTTGACAATTCTATATTCTAATATTTTTATTTTCATATATGTTAATTTGTGCCAGAAGGCAAATTAATAACTACAATCCATCAAATTCTTCTTTGAATTTTCTAGCCCACTCATCAACAAATTCTTCAAGAGATTCTGCAAAATCATTTTCGTAAAACATAGCGTTTGCAAAAGAATCTCCAATTTCTTTTATTGTAGCCTTGTCAAGCGTGCCAGCAGAAACAGCTTCTTTCAATCTTTCAAAAGCTGGGAGTGTTTCTTCTTGTAGCTGTTTTGCTCTTTTATAATCTTCAAGTTCCATACAATAATAATTGCTATCTAGTCCCACCAATGAGATTTCTTCTTCGTTAAAGCTTCAATCTCTTCCTTCAACTTAGCAATCTCTTCATCCTTCGTGTCAATTACGCCTTGAAGGTGAGAAACCTTTCCAGACTGTTCTGTCAAGTTGTACTTAAGACCAGTTATCTGTTGATCAAATCTGGCCTCCAGTTGCTTATAACACTCTTCTTTATATTTCTGGATGATCTTATCCTTTTCTTTGTCAAGCTGATCCTTTCTTGCAAGATATTCAGTTTTTGCATTGTCACATTCTTTAATGCTCTTGTTAACTTCATCTTGCATCTTGTTTTCAACATTGATTCTTACGTCTTCAAAATTAACAAAAGATTCAGAAACTTCACCTTCAGCATCTTCTTTGTATGAAATTGTTCCACGAACATGCAATGCTTCACGTAAGCTTTCATGTAATGCTATACTGTTAATTGAATTGTCGTAAAAAGGACTATTAAATCTTCTTCTTTCATAGTCCGTATATTTTTGAATCGTGTTTGAAATTATCTTGTCTATATCAAATTGAACACGATTCTTTACACGGATCGTTTTAACAATGGCTTTTGATGAATTCTTAAGAGCCTTAATGCTTTCCTTCAGCTCTGCGCATTCATCTTCAGCCTTTTGTTTTGCCTGTCTGAGCATATCATACTCAGACAGGTCAACTTGTACTATAGCCATATATTACTTCTTGTATTTGTTCAACGTCTTGTTAATTGTTTCAATAGGAAGTGAAACAGCAGTTGTCGTTCCTTTTTGATGCTTCTTTGCAAAAGGAGCTGCATCTGGAAACTGCTCAATAACTCGTTTGATCGTTCTGAGAGAAAGCAGAGTTGATATAATTGATTCCTTTATCTTTCTCTTTTCTGAAATCAAATTGCTGATGTCTTTCTCCATCTTTACGATGTAGTCGTACTGTTCCTTTGTACATTCATAGCGATATGAACGATTATTCAAAGGAACCTTAAAAGGTTCAACACTCACATAAATTTGTGCATTTCCATTGCACAAATAAGCGTTAGACAAATGCTGGAAATATTCTTTGTGAGCTTTGTATTCTTTCTGAATTGATACAGGAACATTACCCAATATAATAAGCGTACAGTACTCCTTCATTTTAGTTTCCTGCGCAATCTGATGATCAACCATCGGTTTCATCATCTCGTCGGCAATATCTTCTGCAATAGTCTTTGTTATGTTCATAATTTTATTGTTTATCAGTTTATAATTTATTAAACAAAAAGGCTGGAAGGCCGTTTATGACTCCTCCAGCCCCGATCTGAGATTTATTTTGTGTACGCTTCAAGAAAATCTACTCGGTAAGCAAAGAACTGCTCATCGCAACCAGACAATGATACAAAGTACTCACTCAAATCTGTGCCAATGACATAAATATTACCGTTGCCGATATACTTGCAAAAGCCTATGATTGAATCCCAAGGCTTGTGTGGATTTGTGACCAAGGCGTATGTAAGGCCATATTGCAAATCACCCACATGTACCAGTTTGTTATCCAAATGACAGCAAACTGGTTTGAATTCATCTTCTTTGTAGTTACTCTTGACAAGGTTAACAATGTTGTTAGCCTTGTTCGTAAATGCAACCGTGTGCATAAAGTTGAACCCGATATGGTCCCCAGCCTTCACAAATGTTAGCAAGTTGGTTTTAAACTCAATAGCGTTATCATTAAACAACTTCTTGTTGAGTTTGTCGGAAACTGACTGCTCATGCTTGCTTTCTTCTACTGCTGCCAATAAATTGCAGAGATGATACAAGAATGCGTCAACTTCCTGTTGTCCGTTTCCATTTAAAAATTTCATATAAAAACTTCTTTAATCAATATGCGAGATTAATTCATCAATTTTGTTAGTTACCTCACACGGATTCGAACCATGAATAACAGAACCAAAATCTGTTGTGTTTCCAGTTACACCATGAGGCAGTATTTCAACATACTGGAGAAAGCGAGATTACTTATGATCAATAAGCCAAATCAGCAAACAAATCACGATGATGACCAATGCGATAGCTGCTGGAATCCAGAGCGGTGCCAACACCCATACCCATGACCAGGCAATTACGTTGCATAACTTTAAAACGATGAATGCTACGGTTAACAGGCCGCACAGACCTATTCCACCACTGTTTGTAGAAGAAGAATTTTGACTCATAATATAATATGTTTTGATTAATAATTGCGGAGAAAGAAGGAATCGAACCTCCGATACATTTCTGTATTACTCGTTAGCAATGAGCTGCCTTACCACTCGGCCATTTCTCCAAAAACAGTTATCACGTCAATCAAAAAGGAGCTATACCGTTGGTGGTACAGTTCCAGTGGGATATGCAATATTGCTTGCTACAGCCATTTTGCAATACCATTTTACAGCTTTCTTGATAAACTTAATAACTTTCATCTTTCAAACAATTTAAATTAAACATCTAGCACAACAGGATGGACTCGAACCACCAACCTTTAGTTTTGGAGACTAACATTCTGCCAATTGAAATACTGTTGCAAATAAAAACCTGGGAGCCATCACTCTCCCAGGTTAGTAAACATCAAACAATAAACAATAAAAATAAAACTATCAACCTTAAAAAATATGAAAACAAACTGCGGAACTGACAGGACTTGAACCTGTGACCTGCTGATTAACAGTCAGCTGCTCTGACCAACTGAGCTACAGAACCGTTATTTGTGGAACAGGGAAGAACCGACCTTCCGACCGCTTGGATATAAGCGGTCACTCAACCAACTGAGCACTGTTCCATTTAAGGCAAGTCTCACAACTTACCTTAAAATTTAAACCATGTTACACCATTTATCCAATAAGCAATGTGGAGAAGGTGAGACTCGAACTCACGACTTTCTGGATGCAAACCAGACGCTCTAGCCAACTGAGCTACAACCCCAAAAGCCGCACGTATGCGGCTCAAACATTTAAAATTTTATCGTATTATGGCAAATACATAAATTCTTGGGCTATAACTGGGATTCGAACCCAGATGTCATGTGCGTTGAATTGACAGCCATTCTTCACTTCAAAATGCGTGTCTACCACTTCCACCATTATAGCCTTAATATGTTTAATTCTTACTGGAAGAATTTCGAGAACGACTTGATAGAACTTACGTTGTTCTTCTTCATCTGAGCCAACTCCTCGTTTCTCTTCTGAAGATCGCCTACCATCTGATTGTTCTGCTCGATCTCGTAATCAATATCAGAGTTGAGCTTTTCAAGATCGTCCTTTGCCTGTGAGAATACCTGTAAGATACTGTCACGTCTTGTTTTAAAATCGTTCATATATATAATGCGTTTAAATTGTTAAGCTTTCTCCAATATGTCAAAGATCTATTTGCACAAAGTGCGTTGTTGCGGAGGACGGACTCGAACCGTCGACCTCCAGGTTATGAGCCTGGCAAGCTACCAACTGCTCTACTCCGCAATATAAACGTTCAGCCTTCAATCAAGCGAGATTTATGAAGAATAGACGAATTGTCGGCTGAACGTTGTTGTTATCCTCAATCTTTTTATCTTTGCTGCATTCTTATAAAGCGGTCCATTGATTCATTATATGACATACTATGATTGTCAATTGTCATATTTCCTCTGTAACCTCTTCTATAAAGTGTTTCTAGCAATTCTTCAGAAGAAAATTCATCTAAAGTAGATATTCTCTTTTGATATTCTTCTTCTGCTTGTTTTTGCTTTTCTATTCTTTGCTTTGCTTCAAGAGACATACATGCTTTGCATTTCGTTGCATTATTTTTTGGAAAAGCACTTAATGGCTTTTCTTTACCACAAACACTACAAACCTTTGTTTCCATATTCTATTTATTACCAAAATCAGCAGGTGTTTCTCCCCACTCACGATTATTCCAATGCCTAACTTCTATTGTGTCAACATCCCAAGAGAAGGCTTTGAGAAAAATTTCTGCTTTCTGAAGGTCTCTGCATTTTTTCTTAGATGCTGTCTTCTTGTTTTTAAACCACGATATAGCAGTCATACTGTCCGTATATATAACTCGTGGCCAATAGTCATTCTCGATTATGTACTTAACGGCTTCTACCACACCCAGAAACTCACCGATGTTAACGGTTTTGTTTCCTAAGTTTTCATAAAAGATTCGTTTTCCAGTCTTCAAGTCTATTCCTTGAAACTCTGTTACCTTATTCTTTGTAGAGTGAGCTGCG
>OFMA01002159.1_pt1 | contig 11594 bp, 10 predicted proteins | sample 1541011 | NCBI WGS metagenome assembly OFMA01 (sample SAMN04209225, study PRJEB22552) | human gut metagenome | biome: gut; material: feces | host: Homo sapiens | place: USA: Oklahoma
GTTCATTGATCTTCTGCTTTTCCCCCCTGATCTGGGCCTTTAACTGAAGCACCTGCGCAGCATCTTTTGCCTTTTTTGCTGCTTCTTTTCCATAACCAGTCAGATTTTTGCTGATCTCATCCAAAAACGTCATAGTGGTCACGCTCCTTCTTCTTTTTCGCTCATTATAGACCATTAGAAACAGGAATGTCAACGGCAGACCTGCAGAACCAGACAACGGCAAACCTACAGAACCAGACAACGGCAGCTTCTTCCAGATGAATAACATTCCGGATGAATAGCACACAAAAACAGCGGATATAAGATCTCAATTTCCCATATCCGCTGTTTTTGATCTTCAAAAAAGCCACTTTTTTAATGCTTATAAAAGCTTATGCAAGTTTTTCTTCATTACTATGTTTTAATTCAGCCTTCTTCTGGAACAGTTCCTTACCAGATGTGTATACAATGATCACACCAAGGACCATTAACAGGATGGCAATGATCAGCTGCAGTCCTTCTACCAGGAAGGTAGCAGAGCCTGCCGCATACGCTTTTGCCAAAGCGATTGTGCGCTGTACCAGTGCGGTGCCGGTTACGCAAAGCATGATTACCAGCGGAGGGAACAGCATCTTGTTGCTGCGGCCTGTAACCTTCAGGAATACGCACAGCGTTACAAGTACCAGGGCGGAGAGCAGCTGGTTCGCAGAACCGAACAGCGGCCAGATGTTTGCATAGCCGATACGGGTCAGAACGAAGCCGCACAGCAGGGTTAAAACGGTGGAGAAGTATTTGTTGCACAGAACCTTTCTCCATACCGGAGCAGAAGCCATATCATCAACAGAGAACAGCTCCTGGAAGCTCATACGACCGATTCTTGCAACTGCATCCAAGCTGGTCAGTGCAAGTGCGGATACACACATGGTCATGAAGCACTGGGCAACATAAAGCGGGATACCGAACATTTCCAGGAAGCCTGCAACGCCGTTGGAGAATACCTGGAACGGGGTGCCTGCAGCCGGTGTGCCGTCAGCAGATGCAGCAGCACCTGCAACGCAGAGAGCGACAACGGCCAGAAGGCTTTCAAGAACCATTGCGCCGTAACCAACCTTGAGCATATCCTTTTCATTTGCGATTGTCTTGGAAGAAGTGTCGGAGGATACCAGGCTGTGGAAGCCGGAGATCGCACCGCAGGCAACGGTTACGAACAGGATCGGGAACATGTTTCCGAGCTTTTCATTTGTAAATCCTGTATAAACAGGCAGGTTCATGGTCGGATGTGCAACGAGCAGTCCGAGAACAGCGCCGACGATCATGCCAATGAACATGTAAGTGGTCATCATATCACGGGGCTGTTTGAGCAGCCAGATCGGAAGAACTGCTGCAAAGAAGATATAAACAAAGGTAATGTAAGTCCAGGTATCTTTTCCGGCGGTGATCGGAAGAGCCATACCGATTGCCAGAGCTGCTACGGTGCAGACAAGACCTACAACGGTTGCTTTCCAGCCGGAAAGGTTGAATTTCTTCTGCAGTACGCCAAATACCATAGCGAATAAGATAAAAAGCAGGGAAATGGTACCGGCAGCACCGTTCGGTCTGGCAGCCTCGGAAAGCTGTACCTGTCCGTCAACGGTTGTAAATGCGTTGAAGGTTCCGGCTACCATATCGGCGAATGCTGCGATAACCAGCAGGGTGAATAGCCAGCAAAACAGCAGGAAAAGCTTTCTGCCGAGTTTACCGATGTACTTTTCGATCAGCAGACCGATGGATTTGCCGTCGTTTTTGACGCTGGCATACAAAGCACCGAAGTCAGTAACAGCACCGAAGAAGATGCCGCCAAGAAGTACCCACAGAAGAACCGGGAGCCAGCCGAATGCAGCGGCCTGAATTGCGCCGGTGACAGGGCCTGCGCCTGCGATGGATGAAAACTGGTGACAGAAGACGGTAAAGCCTTTTGTCGGAACGTAGTCCTGCCCGTCCTCGTGGGCCTGGGCAGGTGTTTTGGCAGCAGGGTCGATGCCCCATTTGTTTGCGAGCCAGCGGCCATACAGCAGATAAGCGGCTGCAAGGCATACGGCTGCGATTAAAACGATTGCAAGTGTGTTCATGAGATAGGTTCCTCTCTTTCGTTAGAATGCTCAACATGGCAGTGCATGGGCGACCTGCCCGGAGTTTTTCTGCAGGGGGATAGAATTTGTTCGGGCGCGGTGAATATCGGACAGCCCGAATTCGTTTTCCTGTCGCTGCAACAAAAAAAGCCTTCGTCTTTATCCCTTTCGGGGAATAGAAGACGAAGGCATATAAACTCCGCGTTACCACTTCTTTTGCTGCAAAAAGCAGCCTCTCGGTCACAGCTCCCGGCATTTGATCCGGTCAATGTGCTCCCCTGTAACGGAGGGACTCCGGTTCTGACTACTGGAAAAACGTTCACCAGAACTGCTGACAGGCGAGGGCATTTGGAACCTGTTGCCACCTTCCATCAATGGCGGCTCTCTGGAAACAGATTAACTCTAAATGTCATGTCCTGCTCACTGCATTTGCATGTTGAATTGTTGCCATTCTAGTTCCGGGGAAAAAAAATGTCAATGCGTAATCTGGAATTTTGGAAGTTTGTATAGGAAGAAAATGTTTTAGTTCTAAAATTTGTATAAAATTTTAGCGATGCAAAGCGCTAGTACGGTACCACGGGATACTGATAGCAGAAGAGAATGGGTTCCTGAGTACGGCACATGAAAAATAAAAACTTTTGCAAAAAGAATTTTGAAACAAAACAAGCGGCTTCCGAATCCTCGGAAACCGCTTGTTTACTGGCTTTTTAGAAGAGCGACAGACGGGGCTCGAACCCGCGACCTCCACCTTGGCAAGGTGGCGTACTACCAACTGTACTACTGTCGCATTTTATCTCTCACTGATGTATCTCAGCGACGAAATTTATAATAACACAGCTTCTTACGTTTGGCAAGCTTTTTCGTAAAAAAATTTCAAATTTATTTTTAGAAAAATAGAATGGCAAAATTGGAATGTTTTCGTTCCAATATCCTGTCGGAAAATTTGTAAACTAAAAATTGGAACGGTTTTATTCCAGTATTTCAGACGGGAGCCGCAATCTATGTCTACCAAACTATCTCAGGATGTCTCGATCGGGGAGAATCTGCGCATTTTGCGAAAACGTGCCGGATATTCACAGGAACGGGCTGCAGCACAGCTGGAACTGATGGGAATCTCCATGAGCCGTGAAATTATTTCGCAGATGGAATCCGGACATCATAATATTCGCATCAGTGTATTACTTGCCTTCAAACAGGTCTATGAGGTGGACTCGTTTGATGACTTTTTCGTGCAACAGGAAAAAGGCGGTGACCGATGAAATTAAAGCAGGAGCCAATTGGAATCGGTCAGAATCTCAGAAAACTCCGGCAGGACGCCGGTTACAGCCAGTCACAGGTGGCGGCGCTTCTCTGTGAGCGGGGTGTGTACATGACAGCTGACATTTATAAAAAGATCGAGCAGAACAAATACAACATCCGCATCAGCGAGCTGAATGCGTTGAAAGAGCTGTATCAGGTTGGGTATGGGGAACTGTTTCAAACGGATTCCTGAAAATTTGGAAGCTGTGTATTTGGTTTTCAGGATGTTTTTAGAAAATGTTTTTAGAAAATGTTTGTCTTAACGTCAAAAAATGCCGCTCAGTTCGTAAATTCGAGGACTGAGCGGCAATTCCTATCGTATAGGAAACTTCGTTTCTATACGATAAAAACGCTCCGCGAGGATCGCACTGCGGCGGAATGGTAGAATGTCGCTTACGCGACCCGCCGCAGGCGGAGAATCCTGTAGAGCAGGATTCTTTTTTATCCAATTTAATTTTCCATCATTTTCCGGTTATATTGTCTGCGCTGAAGTGATTCTGTATTTCTGTGTTTCTGACGCGACTGGTAAGAGGAATACTTTGCGGTTGCTTTTGCGACAGCGGCGAGGGGCTCGGAAGCGCCGGATGCAATCTGTGGATCGGAGAGACAGATTGCCGGATTATCGAACTTTTCGAGCGTCCCCTTTTTGGAAAATGCGGCGCATACGGTTTGCCAGCCGGATAAGAACCGTACATACATCCTTCCGCTGATTCGGTCCTGCGGAGTGTCAGCCAGTGAAAAGTCTGCTAACACCAGTAAAAGGAAAATTGCAGCTGCCATCATCATCATCGATTCCATCATACGCTCACCCTCTTTTCTTTTGTGCCTCGCTGATATTTCCGAGGCATAAGATTTTTCGCCCACATAGGAGCAAGCTCATGTGGGCATAGACCTTTTGATTTTGGTACTGTATTGTCTGACTATATTATAATATCTTCTATATTTTCAGTCAATTTATTTTCAAACATTCTTTCGAAAGATTCAGTTCTTCGCAGTTGTATACCGGAAAAATGGCGTAAAGTATGCTATTTGTCCCAAAAATCTGTTGCAATCGTAATTTCGATGATGCTATGATATAAAGCGGATGTTTTTTGGAAAAAAGGATGGCATGTGCGCTGTGCGAAAGGCTCAGCTTCGATGGCAGGACGCGACTTTTTCGGTGCCGCATGTTTCAGTCCGTTGCAGCAGGCCGCAGCCGGATGGGTGCAAAGAGGAGTATTGTGAAGGAAAACAAAAACGGGAGGCAGAACAGTCTGAACGCAGAAAAGAGGAGCCGGAAAAGAAAAAATCCGAAAGCAGTCAGACAACTGACAGCGATTTATGTTGCGCTGGTGCTTGCAGCGGCGGGCGCGATCGGTGGAGGGGTATTCTGGGCGGTGCATTCGACGAGGGTAACAGAAGAGCTGATTGCGGAAAACACGCAGGAATCGACGACGGAAGAGGAAAGCACAGTTTCTGCTGCTATAGAAGAAACAGAAGAGACGCAGGAGACGGAACCCGAAACAGAAACGGAGACAGAGACGGAAACCGAAATGCTTGTCGAGCTGACAGAGGACAATATCGACGGCTATGTAAAAGTGGAATCCTGCAAAATTGCGCAGGGGACGGGAACCTTTTCGGTAAAGGCGTCGGTGGAGGAAAAGCCGGCGAGCGACGACGATAATTTTTACCTGCTCAAAATGAACATGTACGATACTGAGCTGGATGCCGGGGCAGAGCCGATCGCGTCCGTGCCGAAGGACAAGGAATTTTCCCTGACGGCAAATGTCAACGAAAATCAGGTGGATTCCAGGCTGATGTCGAAATTCGTCGTAGCGGTAAAATTAAAGGATGCGTATGTTCCGCTCTGTGATCCCTGCTATATGACAAACCCGGAGGTACTTGCGTCCTATCAGGCGGCATATCCGCAGCGTTCTTCGATTAAAGGGATTTTAGTAGATCCGCTTCGGGTAGATGAGCTGGATGAGCTGCATGTCAATCATGCGGCGTACAATATTCCGGTCGGAAATATTCTCGGGGAGACGACAAACGGCTTGTTCCCTACGGTTTATTATACATACGACGGCAGAACCTATGCGTTTAACGGTCAGCGGATTGCGGAATATGATTCTATTTTTTCCAGGCTGACGGCAAAGGGAATTACGATTTCTGCGATTCTGTTAAATAATAAGAGCAGCGCGTATCCGGAGCTCACCCATCCGCTTTCCCGGGGCGGCTCTGCTAATTATTATGCGTTCAATGCGGCGGAAGCAGATGGTGTGGAGACGCTTGCAGCGGTCGGCGCGTTTCTGGCGCAGAGATACCGGGACAATGATCACGGGATTGTCATGAACTGGATTGTCGGCAACGAGGTCAACGTCCGTTCTGATTGGAATTATATGCAATACGTCGATCTGGATACCTATGCAAGAGAATACGCGAACGCGGTGCGCGTTTTTTACAACAGCATCAAGAGTATGAACGCGAATGCGAGAGTCTATGTTTCGATGGATCAGCAGTGGAATCGGGATCTGTCGTCGAAGAACAGCTATGACGTGCGTGACCTGCTGGTTTCGATGAACCAGGTGATTTCCTCCGAGGGAAATATCGACTGGGGACTTGCAGATCACCCCTATGCGTATCCGCTGACGAATACGACGTTCTGGAATTCGTCCGGCAAGATTCAGAAGCTGATTACCAATTCGGAAAATACGTCGATCGTGACAATGCAGAATATCAATGTCATTACGAACTTTTTGCAGAAGGAAGAAATGCTGACGGCGGACGGCGAAGTGCGCCCGGTGATTCTGAGCGAGCTGGGATATTCCTCTTCCCAGGGAGAAATCAATCAGGCGGCGGCATTTGCCTATGCCTACTATGCAGCAGAGAACAATCCTTATATCAATGCGATCCTTTTGTCCAGACAGACGGACGCGGGAGAAGAGATTGCACAGGGACTTGCACTGGGACTGTCCACTCAGGGCGGACAGCATAAATATATTTACGAGGTTTACAAAAATATCGATCAGGTAAATTCCAACAGCTATACGGAGTTTGCAAAATCTGTCATCGGGATCACGAACTGGAGTGAAGTGATCCAGCCGGCGAACTAAAAGGGCGGCGCGTTTACAGGTTTTCCAAAATCCGAATGTCCACAGCGGTATAATAAAATTCACGGTCAGGTGCCTCACCTGCAGTCAGATAATCGAACAGCAGCTGGATGGGTTTTGAGCCCTGAATGGCAGGCTGCTGGCAGATCACAGCAGAAATAATGTGCTGCTCCATCAGCTCTTTTGTAGCAGGAATTTTGTCATAAGCAAGAATATGGATGTCGGTGCGGTTTAGGGAAAGAACCGCGCGGCAGCCTCCATAAACACCGGCAGCGGTAAAGTAGAGGGCGTTGATGTCTGGATGTGCAGACAGCAGCGCTCTTGTTTTATCGTAGCTTTCAAAATCATCATCGCTGTTTTCAATCTCGGCGATGACCCGGATGCGCGGATAGCAGGCAGAGATCCGGTCGCAGAAACCGGCAATTCGGTCGGTATGGCAGAGTACCTGGGAGGAACCGGTGACGATACCGGCGCGAACTTCCCCGGAGGTCATGAGATTCATCAGACCGGCAGCAGTCTGCCCGCAGCGGTAAAAGTCGCTGCCGACAAAGGCGAGACGGCTGGAATTGCGGATATCCGTGTTGGTGGTGATGACGGGAATCTGGCGGCTCTGCAGCTGATCGATTTTGTTCGCGACGGCAGTGTCGTTAAAAGGGCTGATCACGAGTCCATCAATGCCTTCTGTCTCCAGCTCGGCGATAGCCTGCAGCTGCTCCTGCGCAGAAAACCCGGTCTTCTTTTTGAGAACGGAGCAGTTGTAGCTGTTTAATTCTTCTTCTTTGGAAAGAACGCTGTTCCATACTTCATCAAAAAACGGATTTCCGGTATCGAACAAAACGACGCCGATCCGGACCATCTTTCGCTGTGCGGCGAGGGCGATCCCGGCGCGGTTTGGCTTGTAGTCCAGTTTTTTTGCAATATCATTGACCAGAGCGGCGGTGGCTGCATTGACGGAGCCGCGATGATTGAGCACGCGGTCGACCGTGCCGCGGGACACCCCCGCCAGTTCTGCGATTTCCCGAATGGTTGCCATAGTTACCAATTACCTCATTGTTTTTTCATAACAGTTCCTTTGAAGCGTCTGCACATTTAGCGTAGCATGATGAAAATGGAAAGTCAACGAATCGCAGCATGGTTTGCGTGCCCGCGCACAAAAATGGGAAAATGCACAAATTGGAAACGCAGGCGTGCGGAGGAAACGGCATGGTTTTGGTGAAAATTCTGAAAATAAATTGGGGTCTTGATTTTTTATGGTCTAAAATCTATGATAAAGGCATGGTGAAAGAACGACAGGGAAAGTGTGTCATGATTTTATATCATAATCCCTTGTGTGTGCTTGCGTGCACGGGCACGCAAAACGGAATAAAGGAGTAGAGTATGTATTACATTGGAATCGACCTGGGGACTTCCGCAGTGAAGCTGCTTTTGATGGAAGGAAACGGGAAAATCGTAAGAGTTACCTCAAGGGAGTATCCGCTGTACTTCCCGCATCCGGGCTGGTCGCAGCAAAACCCGGAAGACTGGTACAAGCAGTCCATGGACGGGCTTTGTGAACTGCTGGATGGAATCGATAAGAGCCAGGTGGCGGGCATCAGCTTCGGCGGTCAGATGCACGGATTAGTTGTGCTGGATGAAAATGATCAGGTCATCCGTCCCGCGATTCTCTGGAACGATGGCAGAACCTTCCGGGAAAACGACTATCTGAATCAGGTGATCGGCAAAGAGAAGCTTTCCGAATATACGGCAAACATCTCCTTCACCGGATTTACCGCGCCGAAGATTTTGTGGATGAAAAACAACGAGCCGGAGAACTTTGCACGGATCAAAAAGATCATGTTGCCGAAGGATTACCTGGCATATCGTCTGACCGGCGTACATTGCACGGATGTATCGGACGCTTCCGGCATGCTGTTATTCGATGTGAAGAACCGCTGCTGGTCGGAAGAAATGTGTGAAATCTGCGGCGTTCATAAAGAACAGCTTGCAAAGGTCTATGAAAGCTATGAGACAGTCGGCACGCTGCTCCCAGAAATCGCGCAGAACCTCGGTCTGCCGGAAACCGTAAAGGTAGCAGCAGGTGCAGGGGATAACGCGGCGGCAGCAGTGGGAACCGGAACAGTTGGAAACGGTCAGTGCAATATTTCTCTCGGAACGAGCGGAACGATCTTTATTTCCTCCGATCAGTTTGCAGTGGATAAAAATAATGCGCTGCATGCCTTTGCCCATGCGGATGGACATTACCATCTGATGGGCTGCATGCTGAGCGCGGCGTCCTGCAATAAGTGGTGGATGGACGAGATCATCGGCACGAAGGATTATGGGACAGAGCAGGCGGCGATCACGAAGCTTGGCGAAAATCACGTTTACTTCCTGCCGTATTTGATGGGTGAGCGTTCTCCGCATAATGATCCGGATGCGAGAGGCACCTTTATTGGAATGACGATGGATACGAGCCGCGCGGATATGACGCAGGCGGTACTCGAAGGCGTTGCCTTTGCCCTGAGGGATTCCTTTGAAATTGCAAAATCCCTCGGCATCCAAATCGACCGGACGAAGATTTGCGGCGGCGGTGCAAAGAGCCTTCTCTGGAAAAAGATTATTGCCAATGTGTTGAATGTGAAAGTGGACGTGCCGGAAACCGAAGAGGGACCCGGCTACGGAGCGGCGATTTTAGCGGCGGTTGCCTGTAGCGAGTACGCATCTGTGGAGGAAGCAGCGCAGAAGCTTTTAAAAGTCGTGGACACGGTGGAGCCGGATGCAGAGCTTGCAGCGAAATACGAAAAACGTTACGCGCAGTTTAAACAGATTTATCCGACGGTGAAGGAGCTGTTCGGAAAATTGAAGTGAGACACAGAAAGGAGATACGATCATGCAGATTTATGAAGTGACAGACCCTCTTTTTAAAGAGTATGGCAAAATCATCGACAGCGTGGAGCTGACAGAGCTGCTGGCAGAGATGAAGCGCACGCCGGTGCCGGAGGACGTGGTATATGTGGCTTCCGAGCCGAAGCTGGAAGCGCTTGCGGTCATGAAAGAGCTGACGGACAAAACCTATGGCGAGCTTCCGATCCAGATCGGCTATTGCAACGGTCATAACCGGAAATTAAACGCGCTGGAATATCACAGAAGCTCTGAGGTGGACGTAGCGGCAACAGAGCTGGTGCTGATGCTGGGAAAACAGCAGGACATCACAGAGGAGTTTACCTATGACACCTCGAAAGTCAAAGCGTTCCGGATTCCTGCCGGGACAGCGGTAGAGCTGTATGCGACAACCTTACATTATGCACCCTGCCATACAGAAAAAGGCGGATTCCAGTGTACAATTGTACTTCCGAAAGGAACGAACCTCGATCTGGAAAAAGACCATCAGGGCGGTGAGGACGGTCATCTGACTGCCAAAAACAAATGGCTGCTGGGACATCCTGAAGGCGGTCTGCCGGAAGGAAGCCCGATGGGACTGATCGGTGAAAACCTTTCCTTAGATTAAAAATTACAGGCAAAACAGTTCCTGTATATATAGTTTCAGACGTTGCGCCTGACATAAAAATGGAGGATTTTATCATGAAAAATTTACCTAAAGTGAAAATCGGTATTGTAGCAGTCAGCCGGGACTGTTTCCCGGAATCTCTGTCTGTCAACAGAAGAAAGGCTCTGGTAGAGGCTTACAAGGCAAATTATGACGTTGCGGATATTTATGAATGTCCGGTCTGTATTGTAGAAAGCGAGATCCATATGGTACAGGCTCTGGAGGATATCAAGCAGGCAGGATGCAACGCGCTGTGCGTATATCTGGGCAACTTCGGCCCGGAAATTGCAGAAACCCTGCTGGCAAAGCATTTTGACGGTCCTGTCATGTTCGTGGCTGCAGCAGAAGAATCTCAGAATGATCTGGTCGGCGGCAGAGGTGACGCATACTGCGGTATGTTAAATGCAAGCTACAACTTAAAGCTTCGCAATGTAAAGGCATATATTCCGGAATATCCCGTTGGAACCGCAGCAGAATGTGCGGATATGATCCATGATTTTGTTCCGATCGCAAGAGCGATCATCGGTTTAAAGAGCCTGAAGATCATCAGCTTTGGTCCCAGACCGTTAAATTTCCTGGCTTGCAACGCACCGATTCAGCAACTCTACAACCTGGGCGTTGAAATCGAAGAAAACTCCGAACTGGATCTGTTCGAAGCGTTCAACAAGCACGCCGGGGATGAAAGAATCCCTGCAAAGGTAAAAGAGATGGAGGAAGAGCTGGGTGAGGGCAACAAAAAGCCTGAAATTCTGGAAAAGCTTGCACAGTATGAGCTGACCCTGCTCGACTGGGTAGAGGCACATAAGGGCTACCGCGAATACGTTGCAATTGCCGGTAAATGCTGGCCTGCATTCCAGACACAGTTCGGCTTCGTTCCCTGCTATGTCAACAGCCGCCTGACCGGTATGGGCATTCCGGTATCCTGCGAAGTGGATATTTACGGCTGCTTAAGTGAGTTTATCGGAACCGCAGTCAGCGACGATGTTGTAACCTTACTGGATATCAACAACAGCGTGCCCGACGATATGTATGAAGAGTCGATCCGGGGAAAATTTGATTACACCCATAAGGATACCTTCATGGGCTTCCACTGCGGCAATACCTGCTCCAGAAAGCTGGCATTCTGCAGCATGAAGAATCAGATGATCATGGCGAGATCCCTTCCGGTTGAAGTGACAAACGGCACTCTGGAAGGAGATATTATCCCCGGTGATATCACCTTTTACCGCCTGCAGTCCACCGCGGACAACAAGCTGCGGGCTTACATCGCACAGGGCGAGGTTCTGCCGGTTGCATCCCATTCCTTTGGTTCCATCGGCGTATTCGCAATTCCGGAAATGGGACGCTTCTACCGCCATGTGCTGATCGAGAAGAACTTCCCGCACCACGGCGCAGTTGCCTTCGGCCATTACGGCAAAGCACTGTACGAGGTATTCAAATACATCGGCGTTCCGGTAGAGGACTTAAACTTCAATCAGCCCAAGGGCATGATGTATCCGACAGAGAATCCGTTCGCATAAGGCATATGGGAAAGGGCAAGAAAGATTGAAAAATAAAATTTTTCAATCGCGAGATTTGTGTCTGCGCGCACTT
>OFMA01002162.1_pt1 | contig 11584 bp, 8 predicted proteins | sample 1541011 | NCBI WGS metagenome assembly OFMA01 (sample SAMN04209225, study PRJEB22552) | human gut metagenome | biome: gut; material: feces | host: Homo sapiens | place: USA: Oklahoma
AATAATAATGGATTTATCCACAAATTATCAGAATATAATTCGTCCTGACGTTAATGTCCAAGATAACGTAAAACGACAATATTTAAATTTAAATATTGTCGTTTCTTTTTATTCTTGTCTTTTTCAGTTGTTCTATTGCAATTTTCGAGACTATTTTCTTCTTCTGCGTCGTCTCCTCTTGCTGCGATAGTTTCTTTTTATGGTTTTATAACGTTTATCCGGTCTGCTCTTTGAGAAATATTTGTGTCTGATAATATAGAAATTATCCGCAAATCTCCAAATCAGAAATGCTATGACCACAAGAGCTGCGACACCGAGAATTCCCAATAACACTTTCCAGATATTTATCTGGAACTTATGCTTCGTGGTGGTTCTGGTTCCTGCTTCCGTAGAAATCTCTTCTGATTTTACATTATCAAAGGAGAATGTATCTGCTTTTACTCCGGTGGAAATGATATCCGCACTGCCTACATCATGTCCTGCAAATGTATATTTGATATTTGCCAACACATCATCCGAAGTATTATCATAGCTTACTGCTGGCGTAGCTTCGCTGAATTCTGCACTCTTTGGCAGAACAATATTTCCCGCCGGGTCTATCTTTACAAAGGAGGAATTGGTATTGAGCATTCCCATATCCATTTCTCCATTTTCAAGCCTTGTCTCATTCTGAGCTACATTATATAGCGAAAAGTTCTCAAAATAATAATTATACAATGCAATACTATCTGTCCACTGCGCCGGCGACTGGGCATTCATAATGACACAGATAAGTGTCATATCGTCCTTTTCTGCATAGGTAACCAGTGTACTGTTTGCCGCTGTGGTGTATCCGGTCTTGCCACCAACACAATATTCATAGAGATACTGTCCTCTGGTTTTAAAGGCATGAATCATCTCATTGTGATTCTGCAGATAGGTGATTTCATCATGCTTGTTGGTTGGTGGAATCTGATAGGTCTTAGTTGATGTAATCACACGGAAAGTCTCATTCTGGTAAGCCGCCTTTGCAATCAGTGCCATATCATAACAGCAGGTGTAGTGAAGGGTTGCATCCTCTCCCTCAGATAGTCCGTGTGGATTGTTAAAATGTGTATTCACACAACCTAACTCTGCCGCTTTGTCATTCATCATCTGAACGAAATTCTCAACGGTTCCGCCTACATGCTCCGCTACCGCATAGGCACATTCATTGGCGGACTCCAGCATGACTGCATAAAGGCATTCCTCCATGGTCATCTGCTCTCCCACATCCCTGGAGATTCCGGAACCATGGGTGTTATAAACCGCCTCTTTGGAAAATGTTACTGTCTCATCCAGCGAACAGTTTTCCAGTGCCAGAAGCGTGGTCATAATCTTCGTGATACTTGCCGGACAATGCTGCTCCGTGGAATTCTTATCATAAAGAACCGTTCCTGTGCTCTCTTCCATCACAATCGCATTGGGTGATTCGGTTTCCGGGTCCTTAGGCCAGTACTCTGCCGCCTTTACCTTTTGTGTGTTTATACCCAATAAGCCGACAAAACAGCACACTGCCAGTCCGAAGCTTAATATTCTCTTTTTCTTTTTCATTTTCTGCTGCTCCTAAATCATTCTTACCTTTAAGTATATATCAATCCATTTCCATGGTGCAATACCTTTCCATTAATATTCACAATTCTCTTTCTTTTAAACCATAAATATGATAAATTGTTTTCGAAAGATATATATAAGTAGAAAGGATTTCATATTATGAGACTTCGCAATATCCCGGCGGCTGCGCCGGCTGTAGAAGCCAGTGACCTCTGTATCAAGGATGCCGCTTCCCATAAAGGACACTGGAATGAAATATTTGGAAATGACCACCCAATCCGCATTGAAATCGGCATGGGCAAGGGACGCTTTATCATGGACTTAGCTGCCCGGAATCCGGATATCAACTATCTTGGCATGGAACGTTACGAAAGCGTATTGTACCGCGGACTCCAGAAATTGGAAGAAAATCCACTGCCAAACTTACGCCTTCTGTGTGAAGATGCGGCACTTCTGCCGGACTTTTTCGAAAAAGGCGAGTTAGACCGCATTTATCTTAATTTCTCCGACCCATGGCCAAAGGACCGCCATGCCAAAAGAAGACTGACCTCCCGCCAGTTCTTAGAGCGCTATGACAAAGTCTTAAAAGGTGACGGACAGATTGAGTTTAAGACCGATAACGTAGGACTTTTTGACTTCTCCTTAGAAGAAATCGATGCTGCAGGCTGGAATCTGGACGCATTTACAAGGGATTTACACCATGATACTGCCATGAATGAAGGCAATATCATGACCGAATACGAAGAGAAATTCTCTTCCAGGGGAAATCCTATCTGCAAGCTGATTACTTCCAGAAATATTCCTTTATGACCTTTCCGATAGTGCCAGTGCACGGACACTGCCGGATGCATGACCCATGAGATGAACCATTTGCCTGAGCAGTCGGAGTTGGTTTATCAGTGAAATTTTTATAAATTTTTCTTTTTTTATTGTGGCTTATCTTCTGAGGGTTTATAATACATCATAGCATAAATCATTGATATAATGTAAGGAGATGTATACCATGTACGAATTTACAGAAGATTGTATGATTCATATTCCACAAATAGATGAGGAACACCGCAAATTATTCCAGATAATAAATGATGCTCTTTCCCTTGTTAAAACAACCGAAGATATTTCCGGAATTGCCCAGAGCCTGCTTCTTCATCTGAAGGATTATGCGAATACACATTTCGCCCATGAAGAGGCTTATATGGAACAGATTCATGACCCGGAGCTTCCTCTTCAGAAAAAGGAACATGCTGAATTTGCTGAGAAAATCAATTCCTTTATTTTAGATAAGTCTTCAAAAGAGGCTGCCAGAGCATCTTTCGAAGAACTACTTTCCTATCTGGTACGCTGGCTGTACCACCATATCTTAAGCAGTGATATGATGATTGGAAAAATGTCCGCAGTTGAAGGGACTTCCGAAGACCCATTTGCCTTTACGGACAAATACAAGACCGGCATTGACCTTGTGGATAAAGAGCACCGCCGTCTCTTTGAAATTATAAAAGAGACCAATGACCTGATTCAAAACGATCTGCTGCATGACAAATATGATGAAATTATGCGGCTTTTAGTGAAATTAAAGGATTATACACAATTTCATTTTGCTGATGAGGAAATGCTGATGGAAAAGATGCACTATCCGGAACTGGCTGCCCAGAAGCGTGCCCACACTGCTTTCGTTGAACGCCTGGTAGAAATTGACCTCTCAGAACTTGACGATATGGACAATAACCAGCAGACTTATCTTCTGGAACTGATTCAGTTTCTGCTGGGCTGGTTATCCAACCATATTATTGGTATGGATAAAAAAATTGCTGTCTATATGGACGAAATGAAAAAATAATAAACTGCAGAGCATACATCATAAAACCGGCTTCCTGATATTAGATTTTATTCTAAGTCAGGGAGCCGGTTTTCTTATATAAAGTGTCTTTCTGTGACACGCTCTCCTTTTTCAAGATGAACGAAATTACAATCCCATTTTCCCGATAAAAGCTTTCTTATAATATTGCAGTCGGATGGCTCCACCGCCAGCTTCTTATTTAGAAGTTCTGCAGGTCTTTTCAGTCCATCTTTGGTTTTCTTTATATCATAGCTTTGCGTATCTATTAAAGTAATCTTCTCATAACCGCCATAGATTGTATCTAAGACTTCCATCCCCCGTTCTCTGCCATAAGCAGCAAGAATGGTGCGGCACTGGCCTCCAATGGACTCCTTGTCAATTGTCCACGCTCTTGTTGCATAAAGAGAATTCTTATCCACATGATTCTCCAAAAGCTGGTGGATACAGTCGTGGAAACGTGGCATTACAAGCTCTGTATTCCAGCTTACAATCCCTTCCGTGCCCCGCCCGCACAATCCATAGGTGAGCAGGATTATATCCACATCCTGGTGCCTGTCAATCTCCTGCTGCAGCAGATTTCTTAATACAAACGGGTTTCTATGCAATCCACGTTGCAGATATACAACAGGATATGTTATATTTAATTGTTTTCTGTACTTTTCAATTTCATCCTGCTGCATTGCACAGGCAATCAGAATTTTCTTTTCCAAATGATTTCCTCTATATTTATATATTTTTCTATATCCTTTTGCATATAATATCTAAAAAAGGGTATGCCCTCATGAAATTCAAATCAAACTGCTTTTCCAGAAAGGCTTTGCTTTTTTCCTACCGTAAGCCTGCCCTGCACACTAAATTTACTACAATTCAAAGGTCTTTTAAAGAAGTAAAAAATATACTGAACAAATAAACGATATCTTCATCATTCCTTATTTACATCTACAGAACCTGCCACTGACAGCTTCTTACGGATTTTTTATAACAAAAAAAAGCACCAACCCCATGGCTCCACGTCCACAAAATCGGTACTTTACATGCGCCACCAGGGGTTCGAACCCTGGACACCCTGATTAAGAGTCAGGTGCTCTGCCAGCTGAGCTAGTGGCGCATTGCTTAACGCAAGGACTATTATATAATAGAATTTATCGAATTGCAAGTAATTTTTTATTTTTTTTAAAAATTTTGTAAATTACATATTAGCAAATAATGCCGCAATTTCTTCCGGTGTCATCATGTGATTCGGGTCAGAATTTGCCTCGATAACAGGCTCTGCTGCCGGTTCTTCCACAACCGGTTCTGACACAGGTTCCTCTTCCGTTATCGGCTCAGATTCTTCTGAAATAGCATCTTCTGTTACAACTGGTGCTTCTTCAGCTGCTGCATCAGCATTTGCAATCAAAGCAGCAATCTCTTCCGGTGTCATCATATGATTTGGGTCGGAATTCATTTCCATAACCGGTTCATCAATGGTATTTACCATTTCTTCTGTAAATGCAGGTTCTTCCGGTTCTTCATCTGCAAATCCAAGTGTATCATCAAAACCAACTGGTTCTTCTGGTTCCGGTTCATTGTTCTCTTCTGCGGATCCGGTTTCTTCTGCTACTTCTTTTGTAGTCTCAGCTGCTTCGTCATTTCCGAATAAAGCATCTATATTTAATAAATCATCTTCTGCTAAATCCGGCATATCCTCTGCAGTTGTCTCCGGTTCTGTTTCTGGTTCTTCCGGCATCACTTCGTTGATTGGTGCTTCCGGTTCTTCCGGCATCACTTCATTGATTGGTGCTTCCGGTTCTTCCGGCATCACTTCGTTGATTGGTGCTTCCGGTTCTTCCGGCGTTACTTCCTCAACTGATGCGGCTGATGATGGCTGTACCGGTGCTGCTGTATAAGAAACAGCTGGCGCACCATTTATTTTTCCAACTTCAGCTAATATGGTATTGTGGATGGATAATTCCATTTCTTTCACGGAAGCTGCCATTTCCTGCTGTTTTAGCAGAAGGTCTTTATTGGCATTCTCAACTATGATACGCTGCTGCTCTAACACGTTCTTCTCAAGATTATCCAGACGGTCGGAAAGATTAAATATCTGCTCTAATAATTTGTCGTTGGAATTCATCAATGCATCGGAATTTTCTTTGTTACGGCTTATGGTAACTTTGGCAATGGATTTCTGTGCATCTATGATGTCCTTTGTCGGTGAACCGGCTGCCTCTTCGATACGATCAAGCTGATCCGCAATATCTTCAAAGGATTTGCGGGTTACAAGATAAGAAGCTTTTTCTGACTTAAACAGATTATCATACTGTTCGTACTGGTCAATCTCTTTCTTATAATTTTTCTGGATTGCACTGGCAATCAGAATATAAATATCAGCCAGTGCTACAACTGTAAGTACAATCAATGCCACATAATTGGACGGATAGTTAATCATCACATATAATTCCCCTAAAACCAGCACTGTTAATACCAGTACAGCCGTCACAATTCTCAGATTGTAAGAATCCTTCTTTTGTTTGATGTTCTGCTTTGCTTCTTCCATTGTAAAAATCCTCCATGATTTTTTATTTTTCACTAAATAGCAGGAGCAAACCGTAAAAACCTGCCACTATACTGGCAGTTCCCTGGATATGTCCTGCAGCCGGGTACTTACTTTCCCTGTAAGTATAATTAATTTTATTCTATCACAGGTAGAATTTTCCTTCAAGAAGCCTTTTCCAAAATAGAAATGAAAATTAAGAAAGTTTGCTAGTTGATACCTTTACATATGAACTGATTTAAAAACTGATTTTTATCACATGGTCTGCCAAAAAGATAGCCCTGCAGATAATCAGCATGTATTTCTTTCAGCTTTTGATACCACTCTTCTTTTTCTACACCTTCTATACATATTTTGATATCTATACTATGTACCAGTTCAACTATTTTTTTTAACAGCTCAAAGTCCCTTGTTTGACTCATAGCTTTTGCTGTAAAATGATTATCCAGTTTCACATAATTAGGATTCATGTTTACAATACAATGTAGATTTGAAAAACCTGTGCCAAAATCATCCAGAATAAACTGTATTTTTTTCTCTTCGAATTTCTTCCGAAGCGTATAAAAATACGGTGTCATATCCGTATATCCGCTTTCTGTCAGTTCCGCACACAGGCTCTCCGGCGGAAGATTATATTGTCCTATAGACGAAAGTATGTCCTTCCAGATATCACTTTTCATCATCTGAATATAAGATATATTTACATTAACCTTAAATCCCGGTATATACTGCCGCATTTCATGGCACATTGCCGCAGCTTCATTTAATACAAATCTTCCAGCCGGAATAATAAGCCCGGTTTCTTCCAGTAATGGTATAAATTCCACAGGCGAGATACTTTCTTTTTTTCCACCTGAATACATGGAAAACCTCATAAGCGCTTCCGCACCAATTATATTTCCCGAGGAACAATCTATAATCGGCTGATAGTATACTTCAAATCCTTCAAATTCATTTGTCACGGCACCTCGAAGTGCACTTTTTATTTTCTCTTTTTTTAAAAATAACTTATAATCTTCTTTTTCAAAAAAATATACTCCATTTCCTCCCATGGACTTTGCCTGTTTTAAAGAGAAAACCGCTATTTTACGATACTCGTCATAATATTTTAAGAGCTTCGTTGCATGGATAATTCCGGTAGATACTGTAAAAACCACCTTATATTTTTCAGAAATAATAAAATCTTCTATTTTTTTACATATTTCCTTCTGCAATAGCATAACATCATCTCTTGTATGGCTTTCCAGATCAACAATCATATACTCATCTGCAACAAGATGGTACAGCTGCTGGTTATCAGAAAGACATTCCTTGATACCGTCAGCAACACTTTTCAACACATAATTTCCATAATCTACGCCTAATGTACCATTAATCGCATTAAATCCATCAATCCCTATATGTATTAAAAATACTGACGAGCTGTCTTTTATATGGGAAGAAACAAAGGAATGCATTTCTCTTTCACCCAAAAGTCCGCTGACATTATCTGCCCGCTGTATATTTCCAATTTCGTTTACACAGCCTATAAGATAATGAGGTTTTCCATCTTTATCATGGATTACCTTTCCACGGCAGTTAATCCATACCGGCATCCCATCTTTATCAAGCCATCTGTAATGCAGATTGTGATTTTTTTCGTTTCCATCCGCAATCCGCTGTAAATGTTCCCTAATCATCGGGCGGTCTTCTTCATATACAAAATAGCGGACACTGTCGGCAGCATTATCAAATGAATTGCCCGGCATCTTAAAACGCTTCACCGCTGCCTGTGAAATGATAAGGGTATTTTTCTGTAAATCTATAATATAAAGATAGTCATCCATACATGGTGCAAATACTTCTATTAAATCTTCTGCTCCTATTTCCTTGAGCAGTCTGCGTATGTTTGTATCCATAGTATAAGTGCCTTTCTTATAAAATTTTTATACTGATAAACTTTCTATTCTGTGTTAGAAATTATAGCTGGAAATCATTATCGTATTATACTGTTTTTTCTGATTCTGCCACTTTAAATTTACGAATCATTTCACGCAGATTTTCTGATTCGCTGCTCATCTCCTGGCTGGCAGCTGCACATTCCTCAGATGTTGCAGAATTGGTCTGTACAACATCATTAATTTGTTCAATTCCTTCATTAATCTGCCGGATTTCTGTTGTCTGTGTTTCTAACGTTTCCGCAATATTTGTAACTTCTTCTGTAATTATTTTAGAGTTCTCTGCAACATCTTCTAATTGCGCCGCAGTCTGTCCTGCAATCACCATACCCTTTTCTACTGCCTTCACAGAGGTTTCAATCAACATTGCAGATTCTTTCGCTGCCTGGGCACTCTGGTCCGCTAACGAATTTACCTGATTTGCTACAACTGCAAATCCTTTTCCGGCTTCTCCTGCCCTTGCTGCTTCGATAGAAGCATTCAATGCAAGCAGATTTGTCTGGGAAGCAATTTCATTAATTGTTGCAATAATTTTGTCAATTTCTTTTGATGCTTCATTAATTTCATGCATGGAATCAACCATTTCATGCATCTTACCATTACTTTCTAAAATGGCATTTCCAAGCTCATCCACCCTTCCACTAATTTCTTTTGCAGATTTTGAATTATTTTCTACCTGTTCAGATACACCTGCAACTGTTGCTGTCAGTTCCTCTACTACTGCCGCCTGATTTGTAGCTCCATCTGCAAGATCATTAGAACTTGATGCTACCTGGTCTGCTGCACTTGAAACTTCATTGGAAACATTTTGAATTCCTTTAATCGTTTCTCCTATACTTTTTTCAAATTGCATAAAAGAATTTAAAATTCCGACAAAATCTCCCCGCCACTCTACTTCCGGTTTAACATCAAAATTTCCTTCTGCAAACAATTTCATTGCACGGTCAATATCGTCTACATAGCTTCCCAGGATACGGATTGATTTACGCATACTGTGTGCCAGTCTTCCAATCTCATCTTCTGAACGATAATCCAGTGTACTGTGTAAATTTCCTTCTGTCAGTTCCTTTGCGACATCCTCAACTGCCCGTAAAGGTTCAAGAATTGTATCCAGGACTTTTTTACCTGTTTTCTTTGTCAGTATCCATGCCAAAAATAAACACACTATAATACATACAATTCCTGCTATAGCAAAAGTAAATGTAGTTCTGGCAGCCCTGCTGCTCTCCTGGTCTGTCACATCATCTAATCTTATTGCGATTTCCACCGCTTTATTTAATGCAGGTGTGCAATCATTCATGATTTCATCAACTGCTTTTTCCTTATCACCACTTTTAATTTTTTCTATAATAGAATAACCAATGTTTCCCCAATCCGAAAGGGCTGATGAATATTCCTCATAATCTGAGTCAGGAATAATTCCGGTTCCCTTTAAATTTTTCAGTTCAGAATCAACTTCTTTCAGCAGCTTTTCTACTGTTTTCTCATAACCGGCATATGAAGAAGTATCATCATCTAATGCCATTTCCCTGATATTTCTTGCTGCCGCATTCACATTAATTCTACATATTTTTACTGCCTGATCTGCTACAGTAACATTTTCTATATAATGTACCATATTAGCAAATAAAACACCTATGACCACTATAGAAAGCAAGCCTGAAATTAACATCATAATAATGACTTTTCTGTAGCCATAGTTTATCCTTTCCTGCAGATGCATGTTTTCTAATTTACTTTTCATTTTATCTTTTTGTGAAAACATTGATTCTTATTTCCTTTCTCTTTATTTTAATTTTTTCTAGACCTTGTTATATCAGAATTTTTTCAAAAGTCAACGACTTTTCAGCTTTAATTTTCAAATTCTATTTTTTTGATAAAATTTAACACTTCCTGCTTTGGTTTTTCGTCATTTTTAAAGACAGCTATTTACAGTATTTTTCTATAAAAACGGCTGCACCATCTTCTATAGCAGCAAAAGCCATCTTATCGTCTGGCCATGATTTTCTGAGTGCCACATAAGAAATCAGAAAATTTGCAAGCCAGCCAGCCGGTACAGCAAGCCAGACAAATGCAATGCCAAAACGCGGTGCGAGTATCAAAGCAACTGACAGACGAATTGCAAGATTTACCATATTTGCAATGAGAAATGGACGCATGATTCCAAGTCCCCGAAGAACTCCGTCTGTTGCCATCTTGATACCCATGAAAATGAAAAAGAAGCCGAGCCATCTCATATAATCTCCAGACACCTGATATGCCAGCGCTGTTCCATCTTTACCCAGAAATAATGAGGAAATCTGTGTATGCAGTGTTTCAATGACTATAAAAGCAAGGACTGCAAAACATAAATCTAACACCAGTGCAGCGTGGTATCCTTTTTTTATACGCCCGATTTTCTTTGCGCCAAGATTCTGGGAAACATACGGCGAGACTGCATTGCCTATGGACACAAATATCAGTGAAAAAACATTCTCTACCCTCATCGTTGCCGCATAACCTGCAAGAGCCTGTGTACCAAACGGATTTACAACCGCCTGTACAATCATCATACCAATTGACACTGTTGACTGCTGGAGGACCGACGGTACAGCAATGCGGAGCATGGAATGTAATTCCCTCCCGTCAAACCAGCGAGCCGGACTCTTATACTGGCGTATCCGGTATAAAAAGATTAAAAACGAAAATACTGCCGAAATGCCTTGTGCAATAAGCGTGGCTAGGGCTGCACCGAACACACCCAGACCAAGGCCTGCTACCATCCAAAGATCCATCATAATATTCAGAACAGAAGAAAAAATCAAAAGGCATAATGGAATCTTTGATTCACCGATTGAAGTAAACATCGTTGAAAGAATGTTGTACATAAACAGAAACGGAAATCCCACAAAATAAACACGAAGATATAGTACTGCTTCCTCCAGTATATCAGCGGGTGTCTGTAATAAGCCCATCATGGAACGTGAAAAACAAAAGCCAGTAACTCCCAGAAGTATGCTAAGAACCAGAAAACTAATCAATGATGTTGATACGATTGTTTTCATTTTACTATAATCTCTGGCACCAAAATAGCGGCTCACAAGTACACCTGCTCCTACACCTGCACCAAGTGCTATACAAATGAATACATTCGTAAGGGCAGCACAGGCACCAACAGCCGCAAGGGCAGAAGATCCAACAAACTGACCCACAATGATTGAATCAGCCATATTGTAGACCTGTTGAAAAAAGCTTCCGAAAATCATTGGCATTGCAAAAACAGTCAGTGCTTTAAGGGGAGCATCTGTAATTAAATATTCATCTTTTGACATGATCTTCTTCCTCTGTAACTATTTTAAAGCACTATTACTGCGGCATCAAGTCCCTCAACTTTTCCGTCAAACAGTTCTTCTTCAAGCAAATTATATTTTCCCTCATACTCATTAAATCTCTTCTCACTGCTGCTGCAGTTAAAAATCAATGCCATGGTCTCTTCACTATTTTTTCTAATCAGAACAATGGTTTCTTCCTCATCCCTTGTGATTGCCTCAATCAATTCACCTTCTACGATACATTTATATTTTTTTCGAACCTGTAACAGCTGTTTATACCATTCAAACATCTCTTTATCCTGGTATTCTTCATCCCAGTACATGCCACGTCTGCAATCCGGATCGTTTGCTCCCGGCATCGCATACTCATCTCCATAATAAATCATCGGCA
>OFMA01002171.1_pt1 | contig 11557 bp, 8 predicted proteins | sample 1541011 | NCBI WGS metagenome assembly OFMA01 (sample SAMN04209225, study PRJEB22552) | human gut metagenome | biome: gut; material: feces | host: Homo sapiens | place: USA: Oklahoma
TATTTTTCTTCATAACGCGGATTTCCCCCACCTAAGAGTTACTAAGCCCCCTCCAAATTCACCTGCAGAGAGATGTTGCTTCGCGCTGGGGATTGGAAGCGTAAGAGGGAACAGTAATGACTGTAATGCTGGATGCAAAGATGTTGATTCTGTTAGAGAAAAGACTTACAATTATAAGTGCATATAAGTAACAGGGAAAGGAGAAGGAATGGTTTTATTTTATGGAAGTAAAGAAATTGTTGTGTATCCGAGTATAAGAAAGTCTATTTATAATAGAGATTTTTATTTTGGATTTTATTGTACTGCGAATAAAGAGCAGGCAGAAAGGTGTGCAATCAGGTATGAGAAAAAAGGATATGTGAACAAGTATAACTATATTCCAAATCCTGCATTGAAATATTTGAAGTTTGAGAGAATAACAGACGAATGGCTTGATTTTATTGTAGCTTGCAGGGCTGGAAAAGTGCATACTTATGATATTGTTGAAGGACCTATGGTTGATGATGCGATATTTAATTATGTACAGGATTTTGTGGACGGAAAAATAACAAGAGTGGCATTCTGGGAACTTGTCAAATATAATCATCCGATATATCAGATTAGCTTTCATACGATTTCTGCATTGGATACATTGACGTTTAGAGGAAGTGAGACGGTTTATAGAAATAAAAATAACAGTTAACTTATTATATATAATGAAATGCTAATCGGGTCAAAAAATCTTTGATGTGATGTTTTGCAAAAATAAAGATGGATATAAGATTGGTAATAATTGCAGTTTTGTATGTTTTATGATATTTTGGAGTAAGAGAAAAGGGAAATTGTCCAGAAAGGAGACTGTCCACATGGGGATTTATTTAAACAGCGTATCTCCGTATACATTATATAAAAGCGAAGTATGTAGTCCGTATTTTGTGGATAAATCGCAGATGCTAAGAGAACTGATTCCATTGGCTGAGGTTGGAAATCGTCATGTGTGTGTGACACGTCCCCGCAGATTTGGAAAAACAGTGATGGCAAATATGATTGGCGCTTTTTTTGGAAAAGATGTTGCGTCGAAGGATGTATTTGAGACATTGAAAATCTCAGAATTTGCTGATTACAGAAGGCATTTGAATCAGTATAATACAATTTATATTGATTTTAGCGTGGTTGATGATGAATGTATAAGTTATAAGGAATATATAGATGAGATAAAGGGGAATTTAAAAGAGGATTTAAAGAGGAGATATCCGGATATTGATTTTCGTGAGAATGGTTCTGTAAGAGAAGACCTACAGAGGATTTTTGCGGAAAAAAAAGAACGTTTTGTCTTTGTTTTTGATGAATGGGATTCGGTATTTCATATGCCATTTGTGACAGAGGATGATAAAAAGTCTTATTTGCTATTTTTGAAGGGATTGTTAAAGGATAAGCCGTATGTTGCATTGGCATATATGACGGGAATATTGCCAATCGCCAAGTATTCCAGTGGATCTGAATTAAACATGTTCATGGAGTATACGATGGCTTCGGAGTCTAAGTTTGGTAATGTATTTGGATTTTCAGATAAAGAAGTTGATATGCTTTATGAAAGATATTGCGAGAACAATGCCGGAAAAGAAGAAACGCTGAATGTGACCAGGGAAGGATTACGTGAATGGTATGATGGATATTTTACTAAAAATGGGGAGAGAATGTATAATCCAAGATCGGTTGTGGCAGCCTTAGAGAATAATAATCTGGGCAGTTACTGGACAAGTTCAGGACCATATGATGAAATATTCTATTACGTTGAGAATAATATTGCAGATGTGCGTAAAGATATTGCGCTTATGATTTCTGGTGAGGGTGTCAAGGCGAAGATTCAGGAGTATGCGGCCACTTCTATGAATTTGTTGACCAGAGAAGAAATTTTATCTGCCATGGTGGTATATGGCTTTTTAAGCTACTATAATGGAAAGGTGTATATTCCTAATAAAGAATTGATGGACAAATTTGATGAGATGGTTCAGAAAGAAGCTTCATTGGGATATGTATACAGATTGGCGAAAGAATCTGAGCGTATGCTGGAGGCCACACTTCATGGGGATACAGAAACTATGGAGAATATATTGGCTTATGTTCACAATACAGAGACTCCAATCCTTTCTTACAATAATGAAACAGAATTATCAGCGGTTGTGAATCTTGTTTATTTGGCAGCGAGAGATAGATACCGTGTGGAGAGAGAGGATAAGTCAGGGAAGGGGTTTGTTGATTTTATTTTTTATCCAGAAGACAGATCGGATACATGTATTATTTTAGAATTAAAAGTGGACCATACACCGGAAGAAGCCATTGAACAGATTAGAGATAAGGATTATATGCTACGTTTTATGGGAAAATTAGGTGAATTACCGAAATATACTGGTGAGATTTTAGGTGTTGGAATTAGTTATAGTAAAACCGATAAAATACACAGATGTAAAACGGAGATTCTCAGAAACAGAATTTAACCGAATTAAGTAAGTAGCGAAATTGGATTGCGAGTATCTGTCTGGTTTTATGAATAAAAATATAAAAAACCATCCTGTATGATATCATTGATATGATTAGAAACAGGATGGTTTTTATATTATTTAAACAGGTGAGTTTTCCTAATCCTGGGCTGTGGTGGCGAATAGGTGGCGGAAGATGAAGCGGCAGAGTGGTCCGACAATCAGGACCTGGAGTGGGTAGTAACAAAAACTCCATATAAGCGCAAAAATGCCGCCTACTCGTCTGACATTGGGTAAGCGACATTTTATGTCGTATTTATTTTATCAGGTATTAGAGTTCTATGTCATGGGAATTTTGCACAAAATATAATCGTGAAATAATAGCTTTAGAGTCTTTTTGACAAAGGGATAGGAACGTTTATTCATGGATGAGGATAAAATAAAGTATAAATAGAAGTTACAAATTCACTTGACAACCGAATAATTTTCTGCGTATATTGTAAAAAAATGAGATATTCAGTGACTGAGAAGTCTGATTATGGTTACTGGTTATTGCGTTCTCAGTAACGGATTATGAAAAGCAGTCTGACATAACGAGCGACAAAAAGTCACAAGGATCAGCAGAAAGGGGCAAAAACTATGGATTTAAAGAACTACTCAACAGGGGTACAGCACATTGGAATTCCGACAAATGACATTGGTAAAACAGTAGAATTTTATCACAAATTAGGTTTTGAAACAGCATTTGAGACAGTAAATGAGGAAGCAAACGAGAAGGTTGTTTTCCTGAAACTGGGAACTCTGGTAGTGGAGACTTATGAGAACCATGCAGCGAAAATGGAGCATGGCGCGATCGATCATGTTGCACTTGACGTAAAAGATATTGAAGAGATTTTCCAGTATATCAATGAAGCTGGTTTAAATTCTACACAAGATACCATTCATTTCCTGCCATTCTGGGAAAATGGAGTGAAGTTCTTTACAATTGAAGGACCGAATAAGGAGAAGGTGGAATTTAGTCAGTATCTGTAAATAAAAAGGAAATAATCATTAAGGGTCGATACATTGACGGAAACAGTGTATCGGCTTTTTTGGTAATGTTGGATTAATAAGTGGGGGTGGTGCGAATGCGTAAAAAATATCATGAGCTGTCTTTGGCGAAAAAATTTTCTCTTACAAGTATTGGCTTCTTTTTTCTCACAATCCTTGTATTAACTGTATTGATTCAGTTTTTATACGAAAAATCAGTATTAAATATCACCAGCGAAAGCTATAAGGAAAAGTTTGAGATAGTGTCTGATAACAGTCAGAGTATATTAGAGAATTCGGGAAAGATAGCTAAGGTAATATTAACAGATGAAGCAATACAAAACTGGTTTTTACAGGATTCTGAGGAATCAGCAGATCAGTTAAAATATAAAATGCAGGTAGAGAAACGTCTGGATTATTTGGATGCATTGTATCCAGATAAACAGTATAGCAGTATTTCTGTTTTTGACTCATATGGACATATGGTAAATTCTAACAGTATTCGATCTGAGGCATCAAAATACGAACAGTTTTTTAACATAATAAAAGAGAATTATAACGTAAAATGGTTGGATTTATATGAAGTATCCCTGGGAGATTATGAGAAAAATGGAATTGGTTATATCAGATATTATAGAGATTACGATTCGGGACTTATTAAAGGATATGTTCTTATAGAATATCAGTCGCCACTTCTGATAAATAATTTTGCACATATCAGATATGGGGAGACAGGCAGTTATCTGATTGCTGATACAGATGGAAACAAAAAAATAGAAAATGATCAGGATGTATCAGGAAATATTTCGGAAGAAGAGTATTTTCAATGGGCTGAAGATAATAAAAAAGGAGGAAAAGTATTCAGGATTGACGGTAAAAGATATCTTGTGACAGCGTCAGTAATCCCTACACTGGATTGGCTTATGATTGGTCTGACACCAGTGAATGAACTTACAAAAGCCGGGAAAGCGATGACACAGATTATTTATGTAGTAGGAATTATTGCTGCTTTAATCAGCACATTTTTCAGCCTGAGGGTTTCTCACAGTGTAACAAAGCCTTTGATATATTTGACAGATACCATGAAAAAATTTGGAAAAGGAGATCTTTTTGTACGTGTTCCTGTATTGTATGAGGATGAAATTGGAATATTATCGGAAGAGTTTAATAAGATGTCTGAACAAATCAGGCAGCTGGTTGATCAGGTATATAGAGAGCAACGGGCAAAAAGAAAATCTGAGCTTGCAGCACTTCAGGCACAGATTAATCCACATTTCTTATATAATACATTGAATAGTGTAAGTTCGCTTATCAAAATGAATTGTCCGGATGAAGCATTTATCATGATTCAGGCGATTGGTACATTTTATAGAACTTCACTTAGCGATGGAAAAACATTAATACCGCTGGAACAGGAAATAACAAATATAGAGAATTATATAAAAATACAGAAAGTCAGATATGGAAATAAAATAGAATATGAGATTGATATAGAAAATGAAATTTTGCAGGAGTGGATTGTAAAACTGACACTTCAGCCATTGGTAGAAAATTCTATATATCATGGTATAAAGGAAATGAGGGGAAAAGGAATTATCCGAATCAAAGGATGGAAAGAGAAGAATAAGGTTTTTATTCAGGTGTCAGATAATGGGCTTGGAATTCCAGAAGAAAAATTAGAAGAACTGTTTAGTAAAGATTACAGAGAAAAAGGCTCAGCATTTGGATTATTTAATATTCAACAAAGATTGCAGATTTATTTTGGAAAAGAATATGGTCTTACAGTAGAAAGTAAACTGAGTCAGGGAACGAAGGCAACAGTGTGCATTCCTGTAGATTTTAAGAGAGAAGAGGATAGAAAATGAGGGTATTCCTTGTAGATGATGAATTTTTGCAGAGAGCGTTAGTGAAAAAAACAGTTGACTGGAATAGTCTGGGTATGGAAATATGCGGAGAAGCAGAAGACGGAGAAGAAGCATTAAAGAAAATTTTGGAAGAAAAGCCGGATATTTTAATTATGGATATTAATATTCCATATATGAATGGAATTGAAGTATCTAAAAAAGTAAAGGTTATTTTTCCAGAAATACAAGTAATTATATTGACCGCTTATGGTGAATTTGAATATGCAAGGGAGGCACTTTCTTTTGGAGCAGTCAGTTTTGTGCTGAAACCGTTGGACCCTGAAGAATTAACAAAAGAGCTTCAGAAGTGTAAAGAAAAACTGGAACATATTTATAGACAGAAATCTTCTGTAAAGAAAATGCAAAAGGATCAGTTTCTTTTAGAACAGCTTTCAGGTATGGTACCTTCTGAAAATCAGCAGAGTAAATGGGAGGAAATGAAGATTCCGTTTGATAAACCATTATCAGTGGCTTTGATTAGACCTGAAAATAAACAACAGAATAACAAAATGGCAGAAGAAATGGAAGAAATAATCCAGGATTATTTTCCGGTATATGAAATGATTTCTATGAACCAAGGATATGCTTTTATTCTATTTGGAGAAGAGAATATGGAATATCAGATTCAGCTTCTCTGTACTTATATGCAGGAAATTATGAATAGTAAAAGGAACTGGAATGGAGGAATCAGCAGGGTATTTTCAGACATCAGAGAATTGAAAGCGGCCTATCAGGAGGCATATTCTGCAGCCAGAAAAGGAAAAACAGAACAGAAAATTCTGATTTACGAGCCAGTAGATATGTTTCAATTTATACGATCATCGTTATATGATTCGGAAGTATTTTTGTATTATATCAGAAAAAATGAATATGAAATGCTCACAAAAGAGATAGGTGAAATGTTTATTCAAATGGAAGAACAGAATGTCCTTTCTGACACAGCAGTATATATATCTACGGATATTCTGATCCATATTTGTCTGTATATGTCTGAACTGGGAGTTGATTTTTCTTTAGTTGTGGAAAAAGAACAGAGACAATTAACAGGATTGCAGAATAATGGTGAAATTGAAGAAATTAGAAGTGTATTAATGTGTATATTGGAAAAATGCCGCATATGTGCAGCAGAAAATAAACTTCCTGCAACAAAGAAAAAAGTAAATGATGCAGTAGATTTTATTGATAGTAATTATAGTAGGATTGATATGAGCTTGAATCTGGTAGCAGATACAATTGGGGTGAATGCGAGTTATCTAAGTAATATATTTAAAAAAGAAAAAGGATGTTCATTAAGTAAGTATTTGACTCAGACACGTCTGGAACAGGCAAAGAAATATCTTACAGAGTATCCGGATAAAACACTTATAGAAATTGCAGAGTCAATAGGATACAGTGACGTTTATTATTTTAGCAAGAATTTTAAAAAGTATTATGGTATTTCTCCGTCTAAGTACCAGGAAGAGAGAAAAATGTAATTATCCAAAATATTTCCCAGACGTCCAAAGAATCTACATTCACGTAATAGCACAAAAATGGTAATCTTGTCTCATCAAAAGACAGGAGGTAAAAGGAAATGGCTGAAAAGGAAATTCCATTTCGACAAATTCATCTGGATTTTCACACCAGTGAAGCCATTGAGGGGGTCTGCTCAGAATTTGATGCGGAAGAGTTTGCCCAGACTCTTGCGGATGCGCACGTGAATTCTATTACTTTGTTTTCTTGTGGACATCACGGAAATTTATATTATGATTCCAAAATGTTTCCGGAAATGGTCCATCCTCATCTGGCACACAGAGATTTGTTGAGAGAACAGGCTGAAGCCTGCAGAAAACGTGGAATACAGGTAAACCTTTATACAACCATTCGCTGGAACAAGAGAATCGCAGATATGCATCCGGAATGGATCTGTATTGATGAAAACGGAGCACTTCAGGACTATAAGGGAAAGGGGTATTTTGAGGCTGGTTTTTATAAAAACCTTTGTGTAAATACACCGTATCGTGATTTCTTGAAAAAGCAGTTCGGAGAAGTTCTGGAAACGATTCCGGGAGATGGAGTATGGTATGATGCAGCTTTTATGAATGAATGCTGCTGTCCATCCTGCCAGAAACTTATGCGGGAAAAAGGTCTGAATCCTGCAAAAAAGGAAGACCGTCAGGAATTTGCAAGGTGGACTTATTATGATATGGTCGAAGATCTGACCGCATTTGCAAAAAAATATAATCCAGATTTTCATGTCTGCTATAACAAAGGACATGTTGGATATCTCGATAAACCAGTGATAAAGGATTATTCGTATTTTTCTTTTGAATCTCTTCCGGGAGTAGAATGGGGATATCTTGATTTTCCTGTTTCTGCTAAATATATGAGGAATTTTGGAAAAGAGTGTCTTGGACTGACAAGCAGATTCCACACAGAATGGGGCGATTTTCATGCATTTCGTAATGAGGCAGCTATGGAATATGAAGTATTTTCCATGCTTTCCCATGGATGCAAATGTACGATTGGTGACCAGATGGATTACTGGGGAAAATTGAATAAGGATATGTATCAGCAGATCGGAAGGGTTTATAAATCTGTAGAAGAAAAAGAACCCTGGTGTGAGAATGCAAAACCAGTATCTGAAATTGGTGTTTTTACAGCAGAAGAATTTTATGCTACAGGCGTAGCAGGACAGATTCCAGGTGCATCTGAAGGTGTGGCAAGACTTCTGATGGAATATGGATATCAGTTTGATTTTATTGACAGTACTTCTGATTTTGGAAAATACAGGTTGTTAATTTTACCGGATGTAATTCCTGTAGATGAAATATTAGGCCGGAAACTGAGTGCTTATATAAATGCAGGAGGCAAATTACTGGCAAGTTATCAGTCTGGTCTTGACAAAGATCACCAGAAATTTATGATCTCAGAACTGGCAGTAAAATATCTTGGAGATGCACCATATAGTCCGGATTTTATATGGCCGAAAGAACATCTGGCAAAGGGTCTTGCAGATGCAGAACATGTAATGTATGACAAAGGAACACTTGTAGAAGCGACAGATGAGGCTCAGTTTGTCCAGAAAGTAATCCCGCCGGTATTTAATCGTACATATGAACATTTTTGTTCTCATCTTCATTCTCCATCAGGAAGAAAAGAAGTATATCCTGGTATTGTGGAAACAGAAAATACAGCGTATTTTATTCATCCGATTTTTACAACATATCAGAACTGGGCACCTGCATGGTATAAAAAGATCCTGAGAAATGAATTAGACAGAATGCTTCCGAATCCGCTGATTCAGCATAATGGACCATCAACAACACAAGTTACAGTGTTAGATCAGGAACAAGAGAACAGAAGAATTGTACATGTACTTCATTATGTACCGGTGAAGAAATGTAAAAATCTTGAGATTGTTGATGATATTATTCCTTTATATAATCTTAAGATTACTATGACAGAAGAACGTGAAGTAGAGAAAATTTATACAATACCCGATAAACAGGAAGTTCCATTTGTACAGGATGGAAAAAAACTTGAATTTACTCTAAAAGAGATTAAGGGACATCAGATGACTGCTGTTTGTTACAAAAATTAGTAAGGAAAAGAGGAGGTTTTTATATGAAGACAGGGAAAAAAGTTTTAGGGGCTGTATTAGCGGCAGCAATGGCATTATCATCTATTACACCGGTATTTGCAGCAGATAAAGTTAAGATTACATTTATGAGCCGTGACAGTGGTGATACACCTATGGCAAAGGTTTATGAAGACCAGATTGCAGCATTTATGGAAGAAAATCCTGATATTGAAGTTCAGAACGATTCTGTTTATGAGGAATCTGCTTATAACAATAAACTGAAAGTTGCATTATCTACAGGAGAAACACCAAATATCTTTTATTATCCGGCAATTGCCGGCCTGAAAGAATGGGCACAGAATGGAGTTCTGTTGGATCTGACAGATTCACTTAACGAAGATGAAGAATGGAAGAACACGTTCCTGGATGGAGCATTAGATACATATGATCTGAGTGCTTATGGAGTGGATGGAATCTATGCATTGCCAAATGAACTGAATGTGGATGCTATTTTCTACAATAAGGCTTTATTTGAAAAAGCCGGTATTGAGAAAACTCCAGAAACAATGGATGAACTGTATGAGGATATTGATAAGCTGGTTGCTGCCGGAATTACTCCGTTTGGAGTAGGCGGAAAGAATACCTGGGTTATGGGACATATCTTTAATAATATTCTTGCTAAAAGAATCGGAAGAGATGGCATTATAAAATTGGGTACTGGCGAGAAAAAATGGACGGATGATGATGTAGTAGAATGCCTGCAGATTACAAAAGATTTAAAAGATAAAGGTGCTTTTGCAGAGGGATTTGAAGGAATGGATTATAATACTCAGATGAATCAGTTCCTCACCGGAGAAGTAGCAATGATTTCTCACAGCAGCCCTATCATTCCTGAAATGTTTAATTCTGAATCAGAAATTTTGGATGATATTTCATTCTTTGCATTCCCATACTTTGAAGATAAACCAGAGTATAAAGATACACATGTAGTATATACTTCCGGATGGATGCTTTCAGGAACTATGAGTGATGAGGAAAAAGAGGCAACTCTAAAACTGGTGAAATATATGACATCTAAAGAGTCTATTCAGGAACGTATGAATGCAGCGATGAGAGTTGCTCCATATAAAGATATTGATGCACCGGAAGACGCACCGCAGATTTTCAAAGATATGGTTGAATATACAGGTACTATTACAGATTCTGTAGGAGAATATTTTGACTATGATACCTGCTCTACATTAGTAGATACTTCAAGAAATGGAATTTTGAACATGATGCTGTCTGATTCCGCTGAGAATACAGCACAGACTATTCAGGCAGATATTGATGCAAACCGTCCACAGAGCTGACAGATAAAGCAAAAGGAAGGGGGGAGAGCACCCTTCCTTTTGTTTACTCAAAAATAGAAAAGAGGAGGGGTTATTTTGGAAAAAATAAGGAAAAATAAGAAAGTTATTGCGGTATTTTTGATACCTGCAGTATTGATCTATCTTTGTTTTGAATTGATACCTGTAGTTATGTCTGTCTATTTTTCATTTAATGACTGGCCTGGGCTTCAGGCGGTGCCGCTTAAATTTGTAGGATTTAAGAATTATAGTAATCTGTTCCATAATGCAGTTTTTCTTAAGTCGTTGCAGAATGTTCTTATTTACGTTGTTGTAAGTGTTATTTTGCAGGTTCCTATTGGATTTGGACTTGGATTACTGATCCATCATTTCAAAAAAGGACAGAGATTTTTTAAAGCTGCATTTTTTATTCCTATGATTTTATCAGTGACAGCAGTAGCATTGTTATGGAATTTTATTTATTTTCCTACTGACAAGGGAATTCTGAATAGTCTTCTTATTAAAATTGGACTTGGAAATTATATTCAGCAGTGGCTGGTTAATCCTAAAACTTCTTTGATATGTCTGATTGTTGTCAGTACATGGACCAGTGTAGGATATTATATGATCATTTGTTTGGCTGGTCTTACTTCTATACCGGATTCTGTTTTGGAAGCAGGAGAATTAGATGGAGCAACTGGCTGGAAAAAGATTTGGAATCTTTATATTCCAATGCTTTGGGAACCATTAAAAATGTCTACGATCATGGTGATCACTGGAGTATTAAAGATTTTTGATACTGTATACATTCTGACACCTACAGGAGGAACCAGTAACTGTACTATTGTACCAGCACTTTTAATGTATAATGAAGCTTATAGATATGGTCATTATGGAACTGGAAGTGCGATTGCTACGGTCATCTTTGTATTAAGTGCTGCTGTTTCTATTTTTAGTTTGAAACTTATGAATCAGAAAGAATCCATAGAATATTAGGGGGGATAGATAATGAAAACAAAAAAACATTCCGCAGGGTATTATATAGGATTTCTGATATTTATTATAGTTGCTTTGATCAATATTTATCCGATGGTATTTTCAATCTTCTGTTCTTTTAAAGGAAATTTGGAAATATTTTCATCATTTACTGCTTTACCTAAGAAATTACGGATAGAAAATTATTTAACTGCATGGAATGTGGGAAATATAGGAAGATATTTTTTGAATACAATTATTCTTGCAGTTGGAACTCTTGCGATATCATGTCTTTTTGGA
>OFMA01002194.1_pt1 | contig 11407 bp, 7 predicted proteins | sample 1541011 | NCBI WGS metagenome assembly OFMA01 (sample SAMN04209225, study PRJEB22552) | human gut metagenome | biome: gut; material: feces | host: Homo sapiens | place: USA: Oklahoma
GTACTCTCCGGCATATTCATACGGGGATTCCAGTTCCTCCACCGTCTCGTCGGAGACAATCCTTCGGCTTCCTGCCGCATCCTCCAGTTCCAGAATCCATGCAACCGCCGGCTGCTCTCCGTATATCTGTGTCTGATTTTCGCAGAGAAAACGCCCGCAGTACCACCCCTGTCCGAGATAGACCGTCAGCGTATTTTCTCCTTCCCGCAACAGCTCCGTAACCTCGTGTGTCTGATAGAGCACACGTCTCGGATAGTAGGAAAATCCCGGTGCAAACATCTGGCTCCCGATCTTCGTGCCGTTTAATTCTGCTTCGTACACGCCGAGGGCTGTGCCGTAAAACACAGCTTTTTTGACCTGTGAAGCCGTAAATTTCTGCCGGTATACAAAAACCTCGCCCTCCCGGTATTCTTTTTCTGAAGTGATCCACTGTTTTCTTAATTCTTCCATCTGCATTTCCATCCTTATTCTGCCATCTCCCGCTCTGTCAGATCCGTGCGTTTAAAAACTGTGCGCTTACCTCCAGCGACCGCAGCGGAGAGTTATCCACCCAGTTTTTATGGCTTTCTAAAATCACGGCATCCACATTCACGTTCTTTGCCTGTGCAATGAGTGCATCCAGATTCATATTGCCGCAGCCAAGCTCCATGCTGTCCGATTTTAAGATCGGCGTCATGGCAGGCTTCAAAAGACGAGTGCCGCGGTCATTGATATGATAAAGCTTCATTCTCGTGTCCAGTTTTTTCATCAGGGCGAGCGCATCCACGCCCGCCTCCGTCGGCCAGTAGGAGTCCAGCTCAAAGTTGACATATTCCGGATCTGTCTCCGAAAGGAGCAGATCATACGCCGTTTTCTGCGGCTCAACGTGCAGGAACTCACAGTTATGGTTGTGGTATAAAAGTTCAATGCCCGCCTCTTTCAAAATTTTTCCGGAGGTATTCAGATCCCGGCACAGCCCCTGCACCGCGGCTTTATCCGAGTAATCAAAGCGGTACATTCCCGTGATGACGACATATTTTGTGCCGAAGGCTTCTGCCTCTTTTGCAACCGTCTCCGGCTCCCGTCTGATCGTTCCAAGATCTTCATGGATGCTCGTCACACAAAGTCCCGCTTCTTTTACGAGTGCATTCCAATCATAGCTTCCGCCTTTTCCGACCGGCATTCCTGCCGCCTTCGTGAGCATCCGCACCAGAAAAGAGGTCGGCTTCACCATAAAACCGTTCAGTTCGATTCCGTCGTAGCCTGCCGCCCTGATCCGCCGCAGCGTCTCTGCCGTCTGCTTTTCATTTTTCGTTACTGTTCCAAGCATGATCTGCTGTACTGCTTTTTTCATTCCTCTGCGCTCCTTACTTCGTGTTCCCTAGTTCTTTGGAATTTTCTGCAATGCGTCGTTTAACGCTTTCATCTGCTCCTCGCTCACAGCGTCTCCCGCCTGCTTTAAGAGACTTGCCAGTGTCATGCGCTGCATCATCCGCTGCAATGCCGGGTTGTCCTTCACGCTCTCCGCCACATCGCCGCGGCTTGCGGAAGCCTGTGCCATCAGGCTCTGCACAATGGCGTTTGCCATCTCATTTTTCGCCAGTTCCCCCAGTGTATCGGAAATCGAATAGTGATCGGCTTTAAAATCCTCTTTGTCAAACCAGTTGACCACGTCGCCCTGCTTGTTGAAAATGTAATCCGGATTCGGTGTGTCCACTTTTCTCACTGTAATCTCATCGGTGCAGTCCCCGGACACTACCCGGATCGTGTGCGTTCCCGTAATCGGCACCCGGAATCTGAAGATGCGTGCACCTTCTTTCGTCTCTTTCTCTGCTCCGTCCACAAAGAGCGAGACCTTCTTCTGGTTGGAGTACACTTTGATCTCCGTCACATCCTCTGCACGGTCCGTGTACCTGCTGCCGCAGAGATGCACAAATGGGGCTTTGCTCCAGTATGCCTTGTATACATAGAACGCATCCTTTTTGATCCTGCGATCCATCGTCACAAGCCCTTTCTGGTTCTCGCCGTGCTTGCCACCCTCGTCGCGCCCGTCCGCAGCGAAATCAAACAGATTCCATACATGCGTTGCCCACAGATACGGGCGCTCCTCAATCATTTTTGCCATATGCTCGTGGTAAACGCACTGATATTCCTCCGTGTAATCGCCCCGCTCCGGATTCGCACTGTGGTACGCCGGATTCGCGTCCGCGCCGTATTCGGAGAGTCCGATCACCCGGTCGGGGTAAGTGCTGTGATATTCGTCAAAAAAGCTGTCGTTCTGTTCCAGTTCCCCGATGTACCAGCCAAAGTAGAGATTGTAGCTGTTCATATCCGGTATCTCCAGCATCGGGCTGTCCGTCTCTAACATAAAGACATCCGCCATAACCGTCGGACGCGTCTTATCCAGTTCATGACACAGATCATTTAATCTACGGTGATTCTCCAGCAGTTCTTCGTTCACCGCGCTTGCTGCCGTGATCTCATTGGAAAGTCCCCAGCAGACAATCGACGGATGATGATAGTTCTGCACGATCAGCTCCTTCATCTGGCTTAACGTATTTTCGGTGCCGTCTGTCATGTGCATCGTGATATACGGAATTTCCGCCCACACAATGATTCCGTTCTCATCGCAGAGATCGTAGAACTCCTGCGCGTGCTGATAATGTGCCAGGCGGATCGTGTTGGCACCAAGCTCTCTTACAATCGCCATATCCTCCCGGTGCATCTCGTATGTCAGCGCATTGCCCGCGCCCGCACGATCCTGATGACGGCTCACGCCGCGTAGCGGATAAGATCGTCCGTTTAAGAAAAAGCCCTCCCTGGGATCCACTTTAAAGCTGCGGCAGCCAAACGTCCGCTCCACGACATCACCGCCCGGAAGTTCTGCTTTTACCGTATACAGATACGGATCCTCCACACCGTCCCAGAGATGCACATTTTTAAGCGCAAACACGGCTTTTGCATAACCGTTTTCCACGGGAACCGTCTGTGTCTCTCCCGCCACGGTGACCGTCACGTCCGGTGCTTCCCCCGTCATCCACAGTTCCACCGTCACGTCTGCGTCCGCCTGTTTCTCTGCGGCGTCCAGAATCGTCACCTCCGGCGTCACTTTCATGCCGTTTCCGCCTGCATAGTCCATCACAAAATGCACTTTAGGCACCGTCACCAGCTTTACCATGCGGTACAGCCCGCCGTAAAAAGTAAAATCGGCTTTCTGCGGATACACCTTTGTGTTGTCAGAGTTATCCACATATACTTCTAACAGATTGTCCTCTGTCAACTGCTCCGTCACATCTACCCGGAATGTAGAAAATCCGCCCTCGTGGTGGAACAGCTTCGTTCCGTTGACCACAACATCCGCCGTCATCGCTGCGCCGTTAAATTCCAGATACGCTCTTCCTCCCTTTTCCAGTTCCGGTTTTGCAAAATGACGCACATATTTGCAGGTTCCGCGATAATAATCGTTTCCGCCGTCCTGCCCGTCAACCGCGTTCCAGGTGTGCGGGAGCGTCACCGCTTCCCCGCTTTCACTCTGTGGATTTTTATAAAATGTCCAGTCTTTTTCCAGCACTATTGTATTTCTCATCTATTCCGTTTTCCCTCTCTTTTCTTCTCTCTATTTCATTTCCTCAATCACTTTTTCCACTTCTGCCTGTTTTTTCTCCTGAATGCTCTTCTGTACTTCCTCCATCTTCTCTTTGGAGAGCGGCGTCTCGCGCATTGCGCAGAGCGTACATACCCAGCCAATCAGCGGGAGTCCGAAATACATGCTCATCGTCATCCAGAAGATTGCCGGTGTGGACGGGTCGGTCGGCTGTGGCATCGTGTGCCTGTAGCCGATCAATGCCACCAGACCGGTTGCAATCGCTGCAGAAAACGAGGATACTAACTTGTCAATAAAGCTGTATGTACCTGTCACTGCTGCCGGAATGAATTTACCACTGCGGTCTAACTCGTAATCAATGATGTCCGCCATCATCGCATTGCTTGACATCGTCACGCACATTTTTGCACCATTTAACACCAGGGTCAATAATACATATACAATCATCATTGGAAGCGTCGTCGCAATCAGGGTCGGATCAATGAAAATAAACAATACCACAAGCACCGCCGCCACGGTGATGCACACATACGTCCACGTCACCATCGCCTCTTTATTTCCGTGCTTTCCTGCGTATTTCGCCCCGATAAACGCGAAGATGATCGAAGGAAGCATACCGATTACACTTAAGATTGTCCCAAGCTGCATATTGCCGATAATAATTCCGAACAGCATCGTCGTCACAACCGCCTGGCTTGCCGTCTGGCTCGCGATCTTATCCGAACTTGCCGCAACGATGAACGTCTGCAGCGCACGGTTGGATTTGACCAGCTCCCACATATCTTTTACTTTTACCGGCTCCGCCTTCTTCTTGCTCGCCACGCCCACAAAATTTTCCGGTTTATCGATATCCGATACCGCGATGCTGCAGAGAAGTAATCCCACACCCGATACTGCCACGCAGACGATGCAGGATGCTGCAAGCATCTCTACCGAATAGACATTTCCATATTTTGGGAGCAATATCACCGTAATCACGATGTTAAGAATCATCGGCACCAGATAGTTATAAGCTGTACTCCAGACGCCTACCATCGGGCGCTGCTTCGGGTCGTTCGTAAGCATCGCCGGAACGATCTGCGCTGTGACGTTGCACATCGTATAGCCGATCACATACAGGCAGTAGAGCAGCACGAACAGCACGATTCCATGTCCCTTTCCGCTCGCCCAGCAGTACATGATCAGGACTGCCAATGACTCGATCAGCCATCCTGCCACCATCAGAATCCTGATCTTTCCGAACCGCGTGTTCATCTTATCGATGATGATCGCAATGATGGGATCTGTGACGCCGTCTAAGATTCTTGTTGCAGTCAGGATAATGCCTACCACCGCTGTTGCAATGCCATACCCTTCGTTTGCCACATAGCTTGCCAGTCCAAGCAGCACATAAAAACACATTCCAATCCCAGAACTGCATCCTGCAAGCGCTACCCTCCATGTCTTTGCACGGCGGTAGACAATGCCGTTTGTCTCCACAGACTGTTCTTTTTTCTTTCCAAACATTTTTATACCCTCCAGACTTTTCCATATTTTGCCGCTTCCGTATGTCTGCTATATCTGCGGCCTCTGTTTTTCTATGGCTTTATTCTAGCCGGTCTTTTTCCTTTCTGTGTTTACAAATTCGTTGTTATGTACTAAAATTCATGTTATAAAATGATGTATTGCTATTTTTCTAACATTTTCACGATTTTGTAAACTCCCGGTTTTATAAAATCTTATATAGTAACATCAGATTACAAGAGATGCACAGGAAAAATACGGCTGACGCTGTATTTTTTCACTGCAGAATGGAGGATTTTATGAGATTACCGGAACATTTTTTGATCGGGGCTGCCACAGCCGCCCATCAGGTAGAAGGGAACAACATCCGCAGCGACTTATGGGCGATGGAGCACATGAAGCACACCAGCTTTTTGGAGCCGTCCTTAGACGCGGTCGATCACTACCACCGCTATGAGGAAGATATTAAGCTTCTGTCCGACGCCGGCTTAAACGCCTATCGTTTTTCGATCGAATGGGCGCGCATCGAGCCGGAGGAGGGCGTGTTTGATGCAGGGGCCGTCGCACATTACCACGACGTCATCGCCTGCTGCAAAAAATACGGTGTGGAACCGTTTGTTACCCTGCATCATTTTTCCAGCCCGAAATGGCTGATGACCAAAGGCGGATGGGAAGCTTCGACTACGCCTGCCGACTTTGCCCGCTATGTTCATTATATTATGGAAGAACTCGGCAGCGAACTGCACTATGTATGCACCATCAACGAGGCAAATATGGGCATTCAGGTCGCCGCAATCGCCGAGCGCTACAAGCGGCAGATGATGGCGCAGATGCAGGCAGCACAGACAGCGCCAAGGAGCGGCGACAGCGCGGACGGTACGGTGCAGGTCGGCATCAATCTTGAGAAAATGATGGAAAATCAAAAGGCAACCGCCCTTGAAAATATGGAAGTCTTCGGCGTGGAAAAAGTAGAAAACTTTACCTCCATGCGCACCAGAGAGGGCGATCTTCTCATCATGAAAGCACATGAGCTCGCCAGAAAAGAAATCAAAGCGCTCTATCCGGACATTAAAGTCGGTCTGACCTTAAGCCTGCACGACATTCAGCCGCAGGCGGGCGGCGAGGCGCGCGCAGCCTCTGAGTGGGATGAAGAATTTTTACACTATCTCCCTTATATTAAGGAGGATGATTTCTTAGGCGTGCAGAATTATACCCGCTCCCTGATCGGTCCGGACGGTCAGCTTCCGAATCCGGAGGGTGCCGAACTGACCCAGATGAATTATGAGTTTTACCCGGAAGCTTTAGAGCATGTTCTGCGCAGGGTGGCAGAAGATTTTCACGGTGACCTGTATGTCACTGAAAACGGAATTGCAACTTCCGATGACACCAGGCGCGTCGCTTTTATCGATGCCGCACTTAACGGCGTCGCTGCCTGCATCCGCGATGGTCTCCCGGTAAAAAGTTATTTTCACTGGAGTCTCCTTGATAATTTTGAATGGCAGAAAGGCTACTCGATGACTTTTGGACTGATTGCGGTCGACCGCAGCACACAGACAAGACATCCGAAGGAAAGCCTGCGTTTCCTCGGAAGCTGGAACCGCTAAAGAAAGGAATACCCACATGGACATCAAAGAACGTCTCTCTTTTTTTCAGGAAATGGTACAATGTGAATACCCGCTTCATCTCTGGCACTACAGCCCGGAGTTTGAGCTGATCGAGACAGACTGTCCGGCAGAACTCATGCTGCCGGACATTATCTCCATGCTGGGTTTTTCCTCTCTCGTACTCGCACATATCGAATCCGGGAACCGCATGCCGCTGATTTTGGACACCGAGTTCGGACTTCTCTGGATCGCCGGTTTTGAGTATCAGGGCTTTGCGCTGCAGCAGATCCACATCGTCGGTCCTGCTTTTACCGGAAGCAACTCGCATCTGGTTCTGCGTAAAAAGCTGGATTCCTACCAGCTTACCGTCAAGCTGCGCTCTAAAATTGTAAAGCAGATCGAGAGTGTGCCGATCATTCCGTCTTCCGTGCTGCTCTCCTACGCCATCATGTTTCACTGCGCCATTACCGGCGAGCGGATCACCGCGGATCTGATCTCTTTTACCTCACACAGCACGACAAGCGTTCCGGATGACTCGCCGCTTCTCTCCGGGGAGCATCCGGGCATCTGGATGGCGGAACAGACATTTCTCTCCATGATCCGCGAGGGAAATCCGGAATACAAAAAGGCTCTTGCAAAATCCATGACCTTAAGCTCCGGCGTCAAGGCCGAGATCGGCGATTCACTCCGCATGAGCAAAAATAATCTGCTGGTGCTCCTAACCCTGTGCAGCCGCGCTGCGATCGATGGCGGTCTGAATCCCTCCATCGCATACACCCTAAACGATTACTATGCCGGGCGCATCGAGGAATGTAAAACGACTGCCGACACGACCAATTTAAGCCGCGAATTTCTCGATGATTACGTCCACCGTGTCCGCGCCGCAAAGGAGACGAATGCACATTCCAGGCAGATTCAGAACATCTGCGACTACATCAGTCTGCACATCCGCGAACCGCTCTCGATCTCTCTGCTCTCCGAACGGCTCGGCTACACGGAATATTATTTTTCCCACAAGTTCAAGGAAGTGACCAGCGAGAGCGTGAATGCTTATATCCGCCGAAAAAAAATAGAAGAAGCAAAGCTTCTTCTATCGGGTACCCGCATGAGTATTCAGGACATCAGCGATGAACTGTCCTTCGGCAGCCGCAGTTTCTTTTTCTCCAGCTTTCAGAAGGAGACCGGCATGTCACCGACGGCATACCGCGGGGAGCACTGTAAGGGGTGAGGGGAGGACCTGATTGCCCCAACATTTCTTTTTGAACCGTTTATCCAGATCTATTTCCCGTATCACCTGCTCTTTCATTCCAGATTTTTGAGATAATCGTGCTTCTAAATCATCCTGTAGAATAGGTGATATTATAGCAGACGAAATACCTGTTCCACTGAATCGGTGAGATTCTCCATGGCTTTTTCCCGCTGCATGGCCTCCTCTAATGTGCACACCCCGCGCACGATCGGGAAAAATGCGTCAATACCGTTGTCATTGCACGCAGTTGCTTCTTTTGTGACCGAACCGGCGAACGCAATCACTTTACAGCCATACTTCTTGGCAGCCCTCGCAACCCCCACGGGCGCTTTTCCCATTGCAGTCTGAAGATCCAGCCGTCCCTCTCCGGTGAGCACAATCTGCGCTTTCTTTGCCTCCTCCTCAAAATGGATCACGTCTAATATCAGCTCGATTCCCGGAACCAGTCTCGCCCCAAGATAACTGATAAAGGCATATCCCATGCCGCCGGCTGCCCCCGCGCCCTCCCGGGCTGCATAGTCAACGCCGATCCGCTCGGCAGTGATCGCGGCGTAATGCTTCATATCCGCGTCGATACGCGGCATTTCCTCTTCCCGTATGCCCTTCTGCTTTCCATAAATATAGGTCGCCCCTTTTTCTCCGCAGAGCGGATTCGTGACATCACATGCAATCTGAAAATCACATTCTTTCAGTTCCGGCATCAGATGCTCCAGTGAAACGAAATGTATTTTACCAAGCGCATCCGCTCCCTCTCCTGCTTCCTCTCCATCCTTGGTCAGAAACTTCACACCGAGCGCTCTAAGCATTCCGATTCCGCCGTCATTTGTTGCGCTTCCGCCGATTCCGATGATGAATTTGCGGTATCCGCGCGAAACGGCATCCCGTATCATCTCGCCCACTCCATAGGTGGTGGCTTTTCCCGGATTTCTCTGCGCTTCCTCCACAAGCGTAATGCCCGCGGCCTGCGCCATCTCCATAACCACCGTCTTTTCATCCGCAAGGATTCCGTAGTAAGCTTTTACCCGGCTTCCCATCGGTCCCGTCACAGACAGTTCCACTTTCCTTCCGCCCAGTCCCTCTATCAGGGCATCGGTTGTGCCCTCTCCTCCGTCTGCCAGGGGGCGAACCGTCACATTGGCATGCGGATAGACGCGCAACACCCCGTCACGCGCCGCATTCCCCGCTTCCATGGAAGTCATACTCCCCTTAAACGAATCGATCAAAACCATTACATCCATCTTTTTCTTGTATGATAATTAGGAAGTTAATTATCACACGTTTCCTTTCTTTTAATATCGTGGTTCAATACAATTCAGATACTATGGACTTTTGATTTTTCCCTGTAGCTTGACTACTCAACTGGAGTGTATTGCCGCTACCTTTATCTGAATTGTTTATCAGCTGGATGTTGCCGGAGTGTTTTTCACTCAGAGTACTTATTTCTATCAAGTCTACGATGATAATCGATGGTGGACATCATGGTATCAGACTTTATGAAAGGGAGGTACAACCTCATGAAAATTTTTGTAGGCATTGATATTGCCAAACTCAACCATTTCGCCGCTGCGATTTCTTCGGACGGTGAAATACTCATTGAGCCGTTCAAATTCACAAACGACGCTGATGGCTTCCAACTGCTGGTCTCTAAGCTCGAATCATTCGATAAGAACAGCATCATCATCGGTCTTGAGTCGACGGCACACTACGGTGACAACCTTGTTCGATACCTTGTTGCTGAGTTCTACCAAGTGTGTGTGTTGAACCCCATCAAAACCTGTCAAATGCGTAAGAACAATGTTCGTAAAACAAAGACAGATAAGGTCGACACATTTGTTATTGCTAAAACTCTTATGATGCAGGATGTCCTAAGATTTATTACCTTCTTTGATCTCGATATGATGGATCTTAAGGCCTTGGGGCGCTTTCGGCAGAAAACCATTAAGCAACGCACCCGATTGAAAATCCAACTGACAACCTATGTTGATCAGGTATTCCCGGAGATTCAATACTTTTTCAAATCCGGTCTGCATCAGAATGCTGTCTATGCTCTTTTAAAAGAAGCACCTTCTCCAAAAGAGATTGCTTCCATGCATATGACTCATCTGGCAAATCTGCTCAAAGTGAACTCGCACGGACACTTTACTAAAGAGCAGGCCAAAGAATTAAGAGTTCTCGCACAGAAGTCTGTCGGTGCCAACGACAGCGCTATATCTATTCAGATAACTCAAACCATTCAACAAATCGAGTTACTGGATAGCCAATTAGAAAAGATTGAAGCTGAGATGACGGATATCATGAAATTCAACGATTCTGTCATCATGACCATTCCTGGTATCGGTTATATCAATGGTGGAATGATTCTTGGTGAAATAGGTGATATTCACCGTTTCTCCAATCCAAACAAGCTGCTTGCTTTTGCAGGTCTGGATCCTTCTGTTTATCAGTCTGGTAACTTTCAGGCTAAGACAACAAGGATGTCCAAACGTGGCTCTCGTGTTTTACGATATGCCCTTGTAAATGCAGCTTGGAACGTTGTCAGAAACAACGCAACCTTCAAGGCTTATTATGATGCCAAGAGGGCTGAAGGCCGGTCTCACTACAATGCACTTGGGCACTGTGCCGGCAAGCTTGTCAGAGTCATCTGGAAGATGCTCACTGACAAAGTAGAATTTAACCTCGAATAAGAGGTCTGTATACCAATATCGATAGATTTTGAAAAAGCACCCTAAGGGAGCTCTATTAAAGTTACCCTTTTTTCACCCGAAACAGAAAAATAAATTTCTGGCTAATTTATACTTGACTTTTCATAGCTGGTCTCCATTAAATCAAAACATTTTTCTATTATCTAGACATCGGATATTTTTTTATTATGCCGCAAACATTTCCTTTCTACGCTCCACATCAGTTTCTTTGTTTTTTAGTTTTCATTTTGTTTCCCGCTTTCCTGCTCGTTTTATAATCTATCCGATCAAAGGCTCTTCTTGTCTTTTTTCTCCTTCCGCCAGCCTGAACATAAAAAAAGACACCAAAAAACAATTCTTTGCTTTTGATGTCATTTCTGTCTTTTCAGGCTGGCGCCTGAACCAATATTACAGAAGCCCGAACGGACTTCTTCGGTGCGTTTTGCACAATCTGTTTTCAAATCCCGGACCACTCCGGGATTTGAAATTTCTTATTCAGAATATTTCCTGAATGAAACTGTTTACACATTTATCATAGCACCAGATTTTGTTTGCGTCAACATTTCAAGCACAATATATAGATAATATCTGTTAATTAGATGCAAATTTCTGTGCTAAATAATTCATTCAAGTTATGCTGTATCATTGCTCTGTTTTTCAACCGAAGCTTTCAATTTCTGAAAAGCCTCTTCGCTGATTGCATGTTCTATCCGACAGGCATCCCTTTCTGCGGTTTCCCGATCAACCCCGACAGCTACAAGCTGCTCCGTAAAGAACTGATGGCGTT
>OFMA01002203.1_pt1 | contig 11361 bp, 10 predicted proteins | sample 1541011 | NCBI WGS metagenome assembly OFMA01 (sample SAMN04209225, study PRJEB22552) | human gut metagenome | biome: gut; material: feces | host: Homo sapiens | place: USA: Oklahoma
TTATTAATGCTATTTAACGTGATTAGTTGGCTTGTTCGGACAAAAACTTGATTCTGACGAGTCGAATTTCGTCTTCATTGTAGTCTTCACCCAATTCATCTTGAGCCGCATTCAAATCATCAGTATCGCTCTCCATGAAGTAATCGTAGATGTCATCTACATGGTCATCATCCACAACTTCCTCTATGAAATAATCGATATTCAGCTTGGTACCGCTGTAAACGATTGCCTCTATTTCGTCAAGCAATTCTGAGAAATCCAAACCTTTTGCTTCTGCCAAATCATCAAGATCTATCTGGCGGTCTATGCTCTGAATGATGCTTACCTTCAAGACTGATTTCTTGGCAACTGTCCTGACACGTAATTCCTCAGGACGCTCTATCAGATTCTCTTCACAATACTGATTGATCAATTTACAGAACTCCTTACCATACCTCTTTGCCTTACCGGCTCCAACTCCCTGTATGTTCTGCAATTCCTGCATATCTACAGGATACATCGTTGCCATCTGTTCCAGAGAAATATCCTGGAAAATAACATAAGGCGGCAATTTATGCTTCTTTGCTACTGTCTTACGCAAGTCTTTCAACATGGAGAAAAGTGTCTGATCCAAAGCACCTGTATTATGCTCGCTCAGAGGCGCTCCATCAAAATCATCAGAGAATTCCTTATCGGCAACGATCATGAATGATTCAGGACTCTTAATGAAACGCTTACCCGCAGCTGTCAACTTCAAAAGGCCATAATTCTCTACATCTTTCTTGAGATAACCGGCTATCAACGCCTGACGGATAACAGGATTCCAAACTTTAGCATCCATATCTTCTCCTGCTCCAAACTCCTCCAGTTCATCATGCTTGTGAGAAACGATATCATCAGTAGCACGTCCCTTTACAAAATCGATGATATATTCCTGACGGAAATTCTCCTTCACCGCAGCAACAGACTCCAAAACAACGAGCAGCGCATCCTTAGCCTCGAATTTTTCTGTAGGATGCAAGCAGTTGTCGCAGTTATGGCAGTTTTCTTCATGATATTCCTCACCAAAATAATGAAGCAACATTTTTCTGCGACAGACAGACGATTCTGCATAGGCAGCCGTTTCCTGCAACAACTGTCTGCCGATATCCTGTTCTGCTACAGGTTTATTCTCCATAAACTTCTCCAGTTTTCTGAGGTCTTTACGGGCATAGAAGGCGATACAGATGCCCTCACCGCCATCACGGCCAGCTCTACCCGTTTCCTGATAATAACCTTCCAAGCTCTTGGGTATATCATAATGAATAACAAAACGGACATCAGGTTTATCGATACCCATTCCGAAGGCGATAGTAGCAACAATGACATCAATACGCTCCATCAGAAAATCATCCTGGGTTTGAGAACGGGTAGCCGAATCAAGACCGGCATGATAAGGAGCCGCTTTGATTTCATTGGCTTTCAATACCTCTGCCAATTCCTCTACTTTCTTACGGGAGAGACAATAGATAATACCACTCTTTCCTTTGTGTTGACGAATAAACATGATAATCTGACGATCGATATCCTTGTTCTTCGGGCGCACCTCATAATACAAGTTAGGGCGGTTAAAAGAACTCTTGAATTCTTTGGCATCCATGATGCCTAAGTTTTTCTTGATATCAGTACGTACCTTATCTGTTGCAGTAGCTGTAAGCGCTATCACAGGTGCAACACCTATTTCGTTAATAATAGGGCGAATACGACGATACTCTGGTCTGAAATCGTGTCCCCACTCAGAGATACAGTGAGCCTCATCAATGGCATAGAACGAAATCTTTACTGTTTTAAGGAACTCAACATTATCTTCTTTCGTCAAAGATTCAGGTGCAACATACAGGAGTTTGGTCGTACCATTGAGAATATCATTCTTCACCTTCTCAATAGCCGACTTATTCAACGATGAATTGAGATAATGAGCCACGCCATCACTTTCACTCAAACCATTAATAACATCTACCTGGTTCTTCATCAAAGCAATCAGAGGAGAAATCACAATAGCTGTGCCCTCCATAATGAGCGAAGGCAACTGGTAACACAAACTCTTACCGCCACCTGTAGGCATCAATACAAAAGTATCATTGCCACTCATCAAATTTCTGATGATTGCCTCTTGATCACCCTTAAACGAATCGAAGCCGAAATAATGCTTCAACTGTCCTGTAAGATTAACCTGTTCTGTCATATCCACCTATTATTATATTATATATGTCTATATATACGATTAAATAGCATTCAATTGGGCGAAAAGCCCAACTGATTTATGCTGTTTCCAACTGTCCGAGATGAGATTTATCCAACTGCTGCTTGGCATACTCCAGCGTAACAGTGAATGATTTAACCTTCTCTGATGGAATCTCAAACATAGCATCCATCATCACAGCTTCAACAATTGAACGAAGTCCGCGAGCACCCAATTTATACTCTACCGCCTTATCTACGATATAATCGAGTGCTTCCTCATCAAACTTCAACTTGATGCCATCCATCTCAAACAATTTCTGATACTGCTTGACAATTGAATTCTTAGGTTCAACCAAGATTTTGCGCAAAGCCTCCCTATCCAACGGATTGAGATAAGTAAGCACAGGCAAACGGCCGATAATTTCAGGTATCAAGCCAAAAGACTTCAAATCCTGTGGAAGGATATACTGCATCAAATCCTTCTTATCTATCTTAGCTACATTCTGAACCGAATTATAGCCTACGACGTGCGTATTCATACGCTGAGCTATTTTACGCTCAATACCATCAAAAGCACCACCACAGATAAACAGGATATTCTTGGTATCTACATGGATATAATCCTGATCAGGATGCTTGCGTCCACCCTTAGGCGGAACATTAACCATGGTACCTTCCAAGAGTTTCAACAATCCCTGCTGTACACCTTCGCCACTCACATCACGCGTGATAGAAGGATTATCGCTCTTGCGGGCTATCTTATCAATCTCATCAATGAACACAATGCCCCTTTCTGCTGCAGCCACATCATAATCAGCAACCTGCAACAGACGCGACAAGATGCTTTCAACGTCTTCACCCACATAACCTGCTTCAGTAAATACAGTGGCATCAACAATGGTGAAAGGAACATCCAACATCTTAGCTATTGTACGCGCCAACAAGGTTTTACCTGTACCGGTACTACCAACCATGATGATATTACTCTTTTCGATTTCTACACCATCTTCATCCTTTGGCTGCTGCAAACGCTTGTAGTGGTTATATACAGCGACAGCCAAATTGCGCTTAGCCTGATCCTGACCGATGATATATTCATCCAGGTATTTTTTGATCTCTACAGGCTTTGGCACCTCTTTGAGAACAAACTTACCCTCCCCAGCTTTAGGAGCCAATACCCCTGTTGACTGTATAATTTCATAAGCCTGCTTAGCACAATCTTCGCAAATGAAGCCATTGATACCCGTGATGAGTAATCTGACTTCATTTTCAGATCTTCCACAGAAGCTACATACTTTCTTTGGCATATTATAATTATTATCTCTTCTTGCGCACCTTATTATATATACGCATATTTACTTAAAACAATTCGTTATTTACGAACCAACACATTATCTATCATTCCATATTCCTTGGCTTCTTCAGCTGTCATCCAATAGTTACGGTCGCTATCAGCATAAACCTTATCATAAGGAGTATGAGAATGGTCAGAAATGATAGTATACAATTCCTTCTTCATCTTCAAGATTTCGCGAGCCTCAATCTCAATATCAGAAGCCTGACCCTGAACGCCACCTAATGGCTGGTGAATCATGACACGGCTATGAGGCAAGGCAGAACGCTTACCCTCCTGACCAGAAACGAGCAGCACGGCAGCCATAGAAGCAGCCATACCTGTACAGATAGTAGCTACATCGCTAGAGATAAACTGCATGGTATCATAAATACCCAAACCGGCAGTAACGCTACCACCAGGACTATTCAAATAGATAGAAATATCTTTGCCACTATCTACAGAATCCAGATACAGCAACTGCGCCTGCAATGTATTTGCGGTGTAGTCATCAATCTGTGTACCCAGGAAGATGATACGGTCCATCATTAAGCGAGAGAATACATCCATCTGAGTAACGTTCAGCTGACGCTCCTCCAAGATGTAAGGGTTCATATACTGAGCCTGTGCCTTAATAACATCATCAAGCACCATACCATTCATACCAAGATGCTTGGTTGCATATTTTCTAAAATCGTTCATATCTATATAGTATTTTACGTCTTAAACCATACGAAAAAAGAGGTTATCGACCCTTATTTCTCGTTCGGTGGAACAAAGATAATAAAAAAAGTCGATAACCTCGTATTTATTTGAAGTTTTTTTTCAAAAAAATGTTATTCCTGCATCATCTTGTTGAAATCTTCTACAGAAATCTCCTTTTCGTTGAGTTTTACAGCTGTTTTCAGAGCTGCAGCCAACTTACGGTCGATAGAGCGATCTACAAGTGCATCTGTAGCGTCACCCTTCTTGAGGATTTCCTTAGCATAGTTCTCAATGTACTCCTCAGGAATGTTGTTCATACCATACTGAGCGAACTGAGCACGAGCTGCCTCCTTAGCTGTCTCCATCAGGTCATTGTCATCAACCTTGATATTCTGAGCCTTGATAAGCTGCTCCTTGATAAGATGCCATGTCAACTCCTTGATGCTCTCAGCATAGTTCTTCTCTACGAACTCCTCGCCCTTATCCTTGTTGTTAGCCAACATGATACGTTTCAAGAGTGCATCTGGGAACTGCAATTCACCTACCTTCTTCTCGCAGTGCTCGCGAACGTCGAGAATGAACTTATAATCTGAGTCGTTAACGAGCTGTGCCTTCAAGCCCTCTGCAATCTTAGCACGGAAAGCAGCCTCGTCCTTCACGTCAGTATCCTCACCGAGAACCTGCTTAAAGAGCTCTTCGTTGATTTCATGCTTCTTGAAACGCTGGATTTCTGTAATCTGGAAGCTGAACTCTGACTCCAAGTCCTTAACAGCTTCACGCTCAATCTTCAGGAGTGAAGAAACCTCAGTATCGTTCTCTGGATAAGCCTTCTTAGGGTTGAATGTGATTACATCACCGAGCTTAGCATCGTTGAAGAGATTCTTCTGCTCGTCAACCTTGATGTAGCTAGGCATCAGGATAGCACCCTCTACAGTGATACCACCTTCCTTGGTATTGCCATTTTCATCAAGCTCACGCAAGTCACCCTTCAAAAGGTCATTCTCCTCGTACTTCTCAGCCTTCTCATAGCTACCTGCACGCTGAGCGTACATATCAATTTGCTGATCGAGAATCTTATCATCAACTGTAATGTTATAATAATCAACCTTGTCGCGACCATTGAGAGTTACCTTGAACTCTGGAGCAACAGCGATATCAAACATAAATGTGAAAGAAGTACCATTCTCCAAGTCAGCTGGCTCCTGCTTCTCTGATGGGAGAGGCTCACCGAGCATCTGGATATTGTTGTCCTGTACATACTTGTAAATCTGCTGACCAACGAGCTTGTTGATAGCTTCCATTTTTACAGATGGACCGAACTGACGCTTAATCATACCCATAGGAGCCTGACCAGGACGGAAACCTGGAACATTAGCCTTCTTACGATAATCTTTCAATGTCTTCTCGACATCATTCTTGTAATCTTCCTCTTCGACAACGAGGGTCAAAAGACCATTAATCTTGTCAGGATTTTCAAATGAAATTTTCATCTTGATATTTGTTATTTTATTATTGTTAATATTTTCTTTAATTCTACAGTTTTCGTGTATAACCGCAATTGGCTTGCAAAATTACACATTTTTAATGGATATACCTAATATATAAGAGAAAAAAATGATTTTTTAACCATCAGTCGCTGCTTCTTTGGCTCTTTTTTGCTCATCTATGAGCTGAAAGTCCTTCTTTCTGAGCACAAAACTGTTACTCAGATACTTTTCACGCACAATCTTATTCTCTGCCAATTCCTCCGGTTTGCCTTGAAAAAGAATCTTACCTTCGAACAGCAGATAGGCTCTGTCTGTAATGGTCAGAGTCTCCTGTACATTATGGTCGGTAATCAAAATACCGATATTGCGATACTTCAACTGCCATACAATATGCTGAATATCTTCTACCGCAATAGGGTCAACACCAGCAAATGGCTCATCAAGCATGATAAACTTAGGGTCAATAGCCAGGCAACGGGCAATCTCTGTACGGCGACGCTCACCTCCGGAAAGCTGGTCACCCTTGTTCTTGCGAACCTTATTGAGACGAAACTCGCTAATAAGACTCTCTAACTTCTGCAACTGATAACTACGTGGTTTTCCTGTCATTTCCAAGACTGAAAGTATATTGTCCTCAACACTCATCTTGCGGAAAACACTGGCCTCCTGAGGCAGGTATCCGATTCCCGCACGGGCACGTTTGTATACAGGAAAATCAGTAATTTCCTGATCTCCCAGAAAGACATGTCCCTCATTAGGCACAACAAGTCCAGTTGTCATATAGAAAGAAGTTGTCTTACCAGCACCATTAGGTCCCAGTAATCCCACAATTTCTCCTTGCTTCACATTGATAGAAACTCCATTGGCAACCGTTCGTTTACCATAGCGCTTCACCAATCCCTCTGTTCGCAAAACCAGAGAATTCTGATTTTGCTGTTCGTTATTGTTAATTTCGTCCATAATTAGCTAATTTGGCTGCAAAAATACTAAAAATAAAGGAAATATCGCTTATAAAATCAAAAACTATTCATAATATTGCAGTTTTTTAGAGGATTTTGGTTAATTTTGCAGCAAAATTCAGTTTTATAATAGCATGTTAATAGAAAAATGGCTTACCACCTTCGGTAAATATCTCATATTGATGGGACGTTCTTTTTCCCGTCCTGAGCGCATGCGCATGTCCTTGAAACAATACATCAAGGAGATGTCGCAATTGGGTATTGACTCTATTGGTATCGTTTTACTGATATCCTTCTTCATTGGAGCAGTTATCTGCATCCAGATGAAATTGAACATTCAGAGTCCATGGATGCCACGATGGGTTTCAGGTTACACCACTCGAGAAATCATGCTTCTGGAGTTCTCATCAAGTATCATGTGTCTAATTCTCGCAGGTAAAGTGGGTTCTAATATCGCTTCGGAGTTGGGAACAATGCGTGTCACCCAACAGATTGATGCCCTTGATATCATGGGAGTGAACTCTGCATGTTACCTCATTCTGCCTAAAATTCTCGGTTTGGTTACCATCATGCCATTTCTGGTTATCTTCAGTTCTGGCATGGGTATCATCGGCGCCTACGGAACAGCGTATATTGGGCATATCCTACCACCAGATGATCTGACACTCGGCTTGCAACATTCATTTAACCAATGGTTTGTATGGATGAGCATTATCAAGAGTCTTTTCTTTGCATTCATCATTTCCAGCGTATCTTCTTATTTCGGTTATACCGTAGAAGGTGGATCTGTTGAGGTTGGAAAATCGTCAACCGATGCTGTTGTCTGTTCTAGTGTTTTGATTCTGTTTTCAGATGTTTTCCTCACTCAAATTCTCTCGTAAACTATGATAGAAGTTAGAAATCTCACCAAGTCGTTTGGCGACAAGGTTGTATTAGACAATATAAACGTCACCTTTGAAACAGGAAAGACTAATTTGATAATCGGACAGAGCGGTTCCGGAAAGACCGTACTCATGAAGAATCTCGTAGGATTACTTCAGCCTACAAGTGGTGAAGTTCTCTACGATGACCGTGACTTCACCCGGATGTCGAAAAAAGAAAAAGTTCTGATGCGCCGCGAGATGGGAATGATTTTCCAAAGCGCAGCCCTGTTCGACTCTTTGAATGTACTTGAGAATGTCATGTTTCCACTTGATATGTTCTCTACCATGAATTACAGGGAGCGCGTAAAACGGGCTCAGGAATGTCTTGACCGCGTCAATCTGATAGAGGCTCAGCAGAAATATCCTGGAGAAATCTCGGGTGGTATGCAGAAACGAGTAGCTATTGCACGTGCCATCGTAATGAATCCGAAATACTTGTTCTGCGATGAGCCAAACTCAGGTTTGGATCCAAAGACCTCACTTGTGATAGATGAACTGCTTTCAGGCATCACCAAAGACTATAATATGACTACCATCATCAACACCCATGACATGAATTCGGTGATGGGCATTGGTGAAAACATCTGCTTTATCTACCAAGGTCATAAAGAATGGCAAGGCAACAAAGATGAAGTGATGACCTCAACAAACGAGAAACTCAACGATTTAGTCTTTGCTTCCGATCTCTTCCGCAAAGTAAAGGAGGTGGAGCTGGAAGAAGCTAAAAACAAATAAAACAGTATCGTTCAAAAAAAGCCATCAGCCCAGAAACTGGCTGATGGCTTTTTTATTACAAAATAAATACTATCTCATTTTCCAGGCATCCTTTACCTCTACCATAGGTACCACAATCTGTTCTTTAGTACTGTCACCATACACCACTTGCAAAAAAACATCAGCAACATGATGCGCTGTATCAGCTTTTGCATTCAGAACATTCACCTTAACCATACCTTTATGTTCATCTTGCTGCTGCTCAACAAACATTTTGGCATTCATCAGCAATTGATTCTGATAGCCATTTGGCAACCGATAAAGTTGATTGTAACCATCTACAAACTCCTTATATTTGCCCTCTAAAAGCAAATCATAATATCCCTTGGCTGCAATACCTGCAAGATAGCCAGGATCAGGTTTCTCCTCCCTACAGGAAGAAAATACCAATCCCACCATGAATATCATAAAAATCAAAAGTTTCTTCATTTTTATACACTTTGATTCTGCATTCTTCGCTTCATTTATTTACTTCTGACGAATGAAGACGTTGATAGGACAGCCATGTAATGACCAGTTCTCACGAATCTTATTCTCCAGGAAACGGCGATAGTTCTCCTTGACATACTGAGGCAAGTTTGCATAGAACACAAACGAAGGAATCGTTGTATTAGGCAACTGGGTGCAATACTTAATTTTGATATACTTACCCTTTATGCTCTGTGGAGGATATGCCTCGATAATAGGTAACATCACCTCATTCAACTTAGAAGTTCCAATATGAGCCTTACGGTTCTGGTAAACTTCCTTGGCAGTTTCCAATACTCGGAAAATACGCTGCTTAGTCAAGGCTGAAGCAAAGATGATAGGAAAGTCTACGAATGGAGCCATACGCTTACGGATTGCATTTTCAAAAGTATCAATTACCTTCTGATTCTTCTCCTCAACCAAATCCCATTTGTTTACTACAACCACCAGACTCTTGTTGTTCTTCTGAATCAACTGGAAGATGTTCATATCCTGGGTTTCGATACCACGGGTAGCATCAAGCATCAGGATGCAGACATCACTATTCTCGATGGCACGGATAGAACGCATCACTGAATAGAATTCCAAATCTTCGCTTACCTTGTTCTTACGACGGATACCAGCTGTATCAACCAGGTAAAAATCGAAACCAAACTTATCGTATCTGGTATAGATACTGTCACGTGTAGTACCTGCAATTTCTGTCACGATATTACGATCCTCACCAATAAAAGCATTGATAATACTACTCTTACCAGCATTCGGGCGACCTACTACCGCAAAACGAGGAATATCTTCTTCGATTGCCTCCTCAGGATTGTCCTGAAGTTTGTCCAGAATCATATCAAGCAAATCACCAGTACCACCACCTGTAGCAGCACTGATACACTGAGGATCCCCCAAGCCTAACTTGTAGAACTCAGCAGCCTGATAATACTCTGCGCTGTTATCAACCTTGTTAGCAACAAGGATAACAGGCAATTTGGCACGACGCAAAATAAGCGCCACGTCTTCATCCCAATCAGTAAGGCCAGTGTTAACGTCTACCAGGAAGAGAACCAGGTCAGCCTCTTCGGTAGCAACAAGCACCTGCTTGCGGATAGCATCTTCAAAAATATCATCAGATTTTACAACCCAACCACCGGTATCAACAACCGAAAATTCTCTACCATTCCAACTGCACTTACCATACTGACGGTCACGAGTAGTACCGGCAGTATCACTAACGATAGCGCGACGTGATTGAGTCAAACGATTAAATAAAGTAGACTTACCCACATTAGGGCGTCCTACAATAGCTACTAAATTTGCCATAAACAGTCATTATCCTCCTTCCTTTTAGGAGGTATTCAAGGATGTGGTCTCTGCATCCAAGTTAATAATTTGCCGAAGCTGACCTTGCTCCGGCCCTCGCTCTTTTGGCGAGAGTCACTCCCTCGATTACATTCAGGGAGGAGTTATTTTAGTTGATAGTTTACAGTTGATAGTTTATAGTTATTAAGGGCGTCTTTAAACTATTAGCTCTTAACTATCAATTATTCCGGATTATATCCAAAGGCATCAAGTTCTCGCTGAGAGCTGCGCCAATCCTTATCAACTTTTACGAAAGTCTCCAAGAAGATTTTCTTGTCGAAGAACTTTTCCAAAGCCTTACGACTCTCGGTATTCACCTTTTTCAATGCGATACCCTGGTGCCCGATGATGATACCCTTTTGGGAATCACGTTCAACATAAATCACCGCATTAATGTGGATACGTTTTTCATCTTCCTTAAATCGCTCCACTCTTACCTCTACAGAATAAGGTATTTCCTTATCATAATAGAGCAAAATCTTTTCTCGGATAATCTCTGAAACGAAGAAACGGGCAGGCTTGTCTGTCAGCTGATCCTTATCAAAGAAAGCAGGAGATTCCGGCAAGAGTTCCTTAATGCGCTTCAAGAGCATATCCGTTCCGAATTTATTCTTCGCTGAGATAGGAAGAATCTCTGCATTAGGCAACAAAGAGTGCCATTTTTCAACAATATCACCCAACTTCTTCGGATCACTCTGATCAATCTTGTTGATGAGCAAGAGTACAGGAATCTGCATTTTCTTAACCTTTTCCAAGAATTCCATGTTCTTTTCAGGGTTTTCTATCACATCAGTCACATAAAGCAGCACATCAGCATCCGCCAATGCACTCTCAGAGAAGGCAAGCATCATCTCCTGCATCTTGTAATTAGGTTTCAAAACACCAGGAGTATCAGAAAATACAATCTGCATATCATCAGTATTCACAATACCCATGATACGATGACGGGTTGTCTGAGCCTTAAAAGTTGCAATACTAATACGTTCACCCACCAATTGATTCATCAAGGTACTTTTTCCCACATTAGGGTTACCTACTATATTAACGAAACCAGCTTTATGCATAAAAATTGAATTTAGCAAAATTTTACTATCAAGAAGTTAAGCCTCTATTGTTTTTAAGCTAAAGAAACGCATCCTTACTTATTTATAGAGAAA
>OFMA01002207.1_pt1 | contig 11337 bp, 7 predicted proteins | sample 1541011 | NCBI WGS metagenome assembly OFMA01 (sample SAMN04209225, study PRJEB22552) | human gut metagenome | biome: gut; material: feces | host: Homo sapiens | place: USA: Oklahoma
ACTTGAGCGAGTCGGCCGCCTGCACGAGCGAGACGATCGAGCGGAGCTTGGTCTGAGCCGTGTTGGCGCGCACGCGCACCAAGATGCTGCCGTCCTCGACGACAGTTCCAGCAAACACATCGTCGCCTGCGCTGCGCTCGACGGCAAGCGGCTCGCCGGTCAGGGTCGCCTGGTTGACCATGGCGCTCCCCTGTTCGACCACACCGTCAATGCAGATGGACATGCCGGTGCGCACGGCTACCAAGTCGCCGGGCTCAAGCTCGGTGGCGGCAACGCTCACCTCGGTGTCGCCGACCACTTTTTGTGCCTTATCAGGCACGTCGAGCAGCGAGTTGATGAGCTCGTTTTCGCTCATGGCGCGCGTGTAGTCCTCGAGCAACTCGCCCACGTTGAGCAGGAACATCGTCTGGCCCGCGGTATTGACGTCGCGCTTAACAAACGAGATGCCAATGGCCGAGGCATCGAGCACGGGGACGGTCAGACACGGTTGCGCGAGCTCGTGGAGAGCGGCGCGCAAAAAGGTCATGTAACCGGCCACGACAAAGATGGCACGCAGCGGCGTAGGCAGGAACCAGCGGCGCGCGTAGTGGGCGCCGATAAGTGTGGCAAGATCCATGACAAGCTTGTGCTTGCGTGGCTCAAGCTGCATCACGTAACCCGTCTTTGCGTCGGCAATGGCCTGGGCATCGAGCGCACCCAAGGCGTCGAGCACGCCCGCACGACACTGCTCGTCATATTCGAGCGCCATCTGGCCAATACGGCCATAAACGCGCACCTTGTGTACGCCGTCGATATCGCCGCTGAGCTTAAGAAGTGCATCGAGATCGCTCTCTGGCACAGGACCCGCCAATTGAAGACGGGTCCTGCCGGGGATCTCGCTAATAATCGAAAATCTCATAGTTTGTGCCTGGGAGCGTTACTCGGCTGCCTCATCAGCAGCGGCCTCGCTCTGGGTGATGTAGGCAGCCTCGGCAACCATGTCGTCGACATTGGCCTTGGCCTGCTCGACCATGTCCTGGTAGCAGTTCTTGACGCGCATACCGCACGCGATGCCCTGCACGCAGGCGTTCTTTACCGGGGCGCTGGTGAGCAGCTTGATGCCGGCCGTACCAAGCAGAAAACCGCCACCGACAAGCAGGGTGTTAAACGTCGACTTCTTCATGTTGCTTCTCCCTTTTGCCGCACAAGCGCGGCATGGTGCCTTAGCACCCGAGTTCATTAGTTTGCTCGAGCACACTTTTGAGACTAGTTTAGTATAACTATTTGGTCAACTATGGCTAACTTTTTGAAAACATGCGGTCCAGACCGCCCGGTACTCGGCGGTTCACCCACCACGACGCAAATCCGCACTCCCACGGGTATCCGCCCCCGCCCTTGCCACAGTCCTACAGCTGCCAGTCCGCCGACTCCTTTTGCAGCGCAACCATGCGGGCGAATTCTCCGCCTGCTGCCTTGAGCTGCGCCGGAGTGCCCTGTTCGGCAACCACTCCATCCTTGAGCACAACGATTTTGTCGGCATTTTCCACCGTACGCATACGGTGGGCAATAACGATAACCGTCTTACCTGCAAGCAGACGGGAGAGCGCCTGCTGCACCACGGTCTCGTTCTCCACATCCAAGCTTGCCGTCGCCTCGTCCAACAGCACGATGGGCGCGTCCTTAAGCAGCGCACGAGCGATGGAGATGCGCTGGCGCTCGCCGCCGGAGAGCTTGGAGCCGTTCTCGCCGATCATGGTGTCGTAGCCCTGCGGCATACGACTCACGAACTCATCGCAGTTGGCGGCATGTGCGGCAGCCAAGACTTCCTCATCGGTGGCGTCACGACGCCCGAGGCGGATGTTTCCCATCACTGTGTCGTCAAAGAGCAGTACGTCTTGGAACACAATGGCGTAGTCGCGCAGGAGTACCTCGGGATCGACGCTCGCAACATCCACGCCACCCACGGTAACCTTGCCCGCGGTGGCATCCCAAAAGCGTGCGGCCAGGCGGCTCACCGTAGACTTACCGGAACCCGAAGGACCGACCAGCGCCGTAACTTCGCCTTCCTTGGCGGTAAAGCTCACATCGGTAAGAACTTTCTCGCCGGCGCGCCCGTCCTCGCCCGCACCATAGCCAAATGCCACGTGATCGAACACCACATCGTGGCCCGCGGGCTCAAATTTCTCGCTGCCCCGCGCCACAGGCTCTTCCATGATGGAACGCATGCGCTTGGCAGACGACTCGGCGACGAACAGCTCGGACATTAACATTAACGCCTGGTCAAACGGCGCATAGATACGGCTCACCATAAGCAGGAAGGCAAACATCACCAAAAAGTCGACCTGCCCGGAGGCGACCATCGCAGCACCCGTGACCAGCGTAGTGGCAATGCCCAGACGCAGGATGGCAAAGGCGGAGTTGACCAAAAGCCCGTTAGCGAGCTCGCCCTTGGTGGTCTCGCGCTCCTCGGCATCGATCACAACGTTGAGTCCCTCAAGATAATGGGCCTCTTGGTTGGTGGCGCGGATCTCGCGAACGCAGTCGAGCGTCTCTTGAATCGCCTCGGTAACCTTGACCTTCTCGGCGCGCACGCGATCGAACACCGGAGTCATGGGGCCGCGTGTTAGATACAGCACGGCAAAGGCCACGGGAACGCTCCAAAACGCCGCGATCGCCAGCTGCCAGCAAAAGAACAGCGACGCCACGAACACAATGGCGCTTGCGATGATGGCACCCCAAAGCTCTCCCAGCACGTGGCTGTAGGCGTGCTCCATGGCCTGGACGTCACCCATGATGGTCTCGGTTAAATCGGCCAGATCACGACGACCAAAAAACGACAGCGGCAGTTTGCGCAAGCGCTCGGCAATCTCCATACGCTGCTTGCCGCACTCCTCGTAAAAGATGCAGTAGGTGTAGTAATACTGCTGCCAGTTAGAAGCGAAGAGCAACACAAAAAAGACCAGGAGGCCGCCCACGATCGGCAGGGCATCCGGCAGGTCAGCCCCGCTGGCGAGGTGTTCGACAAAACCGGCCATAACCAGGAATAAAAAGCCCATGCCGGCCATGGTAATAAGATTGGTGAGCGTGGTCCAGAAAATGCCGCGTTTTACGCCGGCGACGCCTTTATCGGATAGGAAATACTTCTTTTGGAATGAGGCGAACATTTAGGCCTCGCCTCCCTTCGTGACGGCGGCATCCGCGGTCGCTGCAGTGATTTTCCAGCTCGCGGCCTGTTCGTATTCGGCCCACATCTTGGCATACAGGCCATTTTGGGACAGCAACTCGGCATGGGTACCCGACTCCTGCACGCTGCCCTGGTTGAGCACCACGATTTGGTCTGCGCCCACCACGGTCGAAAGCCGGTGCGCAATCATAATGACCGTGCGACCCGCCGCCAGCTTGCTAAAGGCGCGCTGAATGAGCGCCTCGTTCTCGGGATCGGCAAACGCCGTGGCCTCATCGAGCACCACGATAGGCGCGTCTTTAAGGATCGCGCGGGCGAGGGCCACGCGCTGGACCTCGCCGCCCGAAAGATATGCTCCGCCGGCACCGAGCATGGTATTGATGCCCTGCGGGAGCTTGGCCACAATGTCGTCGCACTGAGCTGCGGAGAGGGCCGCACGCACTTCGTCGTCAGTGGCCGTAGGCTTGGAGGCGCGCACGTTATCGGCAAGTGTTTGCCGGAACAGCTGGTTGGTCTGGAACACGAAGGCGACCTGGTCCATAAGCTCGTGCGGATCCATATCGCGAACGTCCACACCGCCTACGAGCACTCGACCCGAGGAAACATCCCAAAAACGCGGGATCAGGCTTGCGCAGGTTGACTTACCGCCACCCGAGGGACCCACCAGGGCGAGGGTGCTACCAGCGGAAACGCTAAAACTCACATGGCTGACAGCAGGTGCTTCGGCACCCTCGTACGTAAAGCTCACGTCCTCAAATCGCACGTCGCCGCCGGCAGGGTGCTTGGGTTGGGCGGGCACGGAGAGCTGCTTGGAATCCATGACGCTTCGAATGCGAGCCAGCGAATCAGCACTCATCTGAGAGGCCTCGCCCACAAACATGAGCTTGGTCATGGCCGTCGGCACCACGGCCGAAAATATCGCGTAAAACGTGAAGTTGACCATAAAATGCGCGAAGTCCGTCTCACCCGGTGCCAACAGCAACGCCACGGGCAACAGGAATGCCACAAGACCATTGAGCGCGGTAAGGTTGAGTACCTGCGGACCTCGGCAGAACGTGCCCGAATAGTTTTGTGCCATGTCGGCGTATTCGGCGATCGCATCGTGGAAGGCCTTAAAGGAGTAGACCGTCTGCTGAAACACCTTGACCACGGGGATGCCGCGTACGTATTCGGTGCCGGTCTTGTTCATCTTGACCAGCGCTCCCATGTAGGCCTTCATAAACTCGCCGCCCTTGCCGCCCATCATGGTGGCCATGGCGCCAAACGAAACGACGACCGAGATAAGGCATGCCGCCCCCAAGCGCCAATCGAGGGCGAAAAGCAGCACGAGCAAGCCTGCGACCATGGCAGTGGCGCCGGCGATATCGGGCAGCATGTGCGCGAGCAGGGTCTCGGTGGAGGCGGCGCATCCGTCTACAATACGGCGCAGCTCACCGGTGGCGTGCGTGTCAAAGTAGCCAAGCGGCAGCTTAAGCAGGTGCTCGCTCGTAGTCTTGCGGATATTGGACGCGCAGCGAAACGCAGACAGGTGCGTACACATGAGCCCCATGAAATAAGCTACGATGCTTGCTAGGGCAAAACCCACGGCCCACCAGCCATACATCGCGATATCGGTGGCTTCGCTCCAGTTAGGCGCCACGGCGATCAAATCGCGCGCGACAAGCCAAATGCACACGTACGGGCCAAAGCTCAGCAGCTGCGAGAGCGCCGAGAGCGCCATGCCCAAATACGTTAGGAATTTGCGGTCACCAGCATAAGCAAGCAGCTCGCCGATACCGCCACCTTCCTTTTTTGATCCCTTTGCCATGAGATTCCTTTCTAACGGCTTGAGAGTTAACCGTAATGAACTTATCATTGACGTGTTAGCCATGGCTCACAATCAAGCCAGGCATGGACGTTTCTGCAAAGGAAAGGGACACTTTTGCAAATACGGCAGGCAGCGACCGACATAACCGAGCTCTACGCACCGCAGTTTGAGCAGTTTGGCCTGGAGCTTACCGGCAAGGGCGCCGTCTTTACCGGCGAGGTGGCAAACGACCGGGCGCACGGCCGCGCATGGATCATGCCTCTCTCCCCTGCCTGCATCGTCATGGAGCATTTCATCACCCCGACGCACGATATGTACCTGGCTGAATACACACCCGAGCCATACGCCTGCGTGAGCCAAATCAGCAGCGCCACGCTCACCTGCATGCCCGAGATAGGCATAACACCCGCAAACCTCAAGCCGTTGCGCGGGTCGTGGCCGAGCAATGCAATTTGTAGTTTTATCCAGGATACCTGCGGAAACGAGCTCAGCCCGTTATACGCCGGACAGCTCTATCACTCGCGCTCGGTGTTATTCCTACCGAGATACTTCGACGATTTCGAACGCCGCTACCCCGGCGAATTCGCTGGGCTTTTTGACGCCTTTGCCGAGTCGTGGGGCGAAGAAGCGCTATCGGCGATCGATCGGACACTCTGCCGCCTCGATGAGACGCGCGCTCGTGTCACGGGCGGGCATCTTTACATGAAGGGTACCGTAGAGACCATGGTTGCCGAGCTGGCGTACGCGCGAACAGCCCACAAGCAGGCACGTCAGGCCGAAGGGACACAGGCCGCTCTGGACATTGTCGAAGAAGCGATCCTGGCTGTCGAGCGCGCCCTTGACGAGGGGCGTCGCATCGGCGTGGACGAGGTCGCCGAGCGGCTCTACACAAGCCGCTCCAAACTCTGCGCCACCTTTAAAGTCCAGACGGGCGAATCACTGGGCTCCTATATGCGGAGGCATCGTATGGAACGCGCGCAGGACCTTTTGGCCGACAGCCCCCTTTCGATAGCCCAAGTAGCCGAGCGACTCGGCTATCCCCAACAGGCGGCCTTCGCCCAAGCGTTCAAACAATACACCGGCATGACACCCACGGCTTGGCGAAGCAAGCACCGCTAAGGTCCAAGCTCCTTGGCCGTTACGGAGCGATTTAATTAGCCGCCGCCCATCAGCTCGCCCAGGATCTAAACGTCAAGATGCGCACAATCAAGCGCCTTTTTGATAAGAGGGACAGATCGATCAGCCAAATACAACGGAATGTTGAGCACCCCGTCGTCGAGCTTTAGGTTCTTAAGTGAGTAGCGGACCCTCAGTGGAGTCGTCTCCGCATGCTTGTCGGCATAGTACTTAAGGCTCTTGGAATGAACGACCTCTCCCGATTTGACCTCGACGGGAACGATTTCGTTTCCGACTTGAATCAAAAAATCGACTTCGTGTTTCGGTTTCTCGTTTGTCCAATAGCGCGGAGCGACATCCAGCTGCAGAAGCAATGCCTGAAGCACATAGTTCTCGGCAAACGAACCTTTGAACTCGGAAAATAGCGCATCCGAGATGGCAAAAGCGGACGCATCCAGCCTTGCCATGCGGCGTAGCAAACCGACATCAAGACAGTAGACTTTAAATGCCTTGAGGTCATCGTATGCAGAGAGCGGCACGCCACCGGCAGCATTAAGGCGAACCGCCATGATGAGCCCAGCATCGGCAAGCCATTCCAGAGCATCCTCGTATTCTCGAGCACGAGCCCCCTCGCGCACCGCACCCCAAACGAACTTTTTATTCTCGCGCGCCAACTGAGTTGGAATCGAGTTCCATATTTGCGAAAGCTTGGCGAACTGCGCATGGCCACCATGCTTGGCAAAATCGCGCTCGTAGGAATCCAAGAGATCGGACAACACCTTATCGACCTGAACGATATCGCCCGTCTCCACCCACCGACCAAGAGCCTCTGGCATGCCGCCACATGCAAAATAACGACGAAGATGCTCGACGAGACGGATATGGAAGAAATCGGGCACTGTCTCGATCTGATCCAGGCCGCCAAGGTATTCGTCGTAGTTTGCAGCGCCCTCGGCTTTCAGAAACTCGGAAAAGCTCATAGGGTGCATCTCCATGAACTCGACCTTTCCCACCGGAAAAGCGCTGGTCTCACGGGACAAGCGAACGCCCAACAAAGACCCTGCGCATGCGACGTGATACTCGGGGGCCTCGTCACAGAAGTATTTAAGGGCGCCGACTGCAGAAGGGCAATCCTGGATCTCATCAATAATAAGCAGCGTCTCGCCGGGATCGATAGGCTGTCCAAGTGCCAGGGAAAGGTTTGAGATGATCCGCCGAGGATCGCGCGTACCTTCGAAAAACTGAGCGTACTCGCTCTGTACCCCAGGTGACGGTTCCTCGAGCGTCAGATACACAAAATTGCGGTACGAGGTTCGACCGAGCTCCTTAAGCGCCCACGTCTTTCCAACCTGGCGCGCCCCCTTAAGGATAAGCGGCTTACGATATTCCGACGCTTTCCAAGCGTTAAGCTTGGCAATGATATCTCGCTGCATGACCGAACCTCCCGCAAAGAAACTTCCGAAAACGTGATATTTGCCACATTTTACCCCATGGAAAACGTGATGTTTATCACATTTACGGAAGTTTTAAGCTCGTTTCGCCACACTTTCATCACATTCAAAAGACGGAGGCGCTACTTGCGCCTCCGTCACCATCTTTCTATCAGCCCACCTGACCCGAACGGCCGAGTCGTCTGGCCGGGGAAGCCCCGAGTCGCCGGGGTGTTTGCTCCAAATGAGTTCCGCATGCAAAGAAGGCCACTAAATGTGGCCTTCGTCTTGCATAGGACTGTTCGAAATTTTGAGGAAACACCCCGGCGACTCGGGGCTTCCCCGGCCTCGCGGCTACGAGAGCGACGTTCTCAGCAACTCGTTGAAGAGCTTCGGGTTGCCCTTGCCGCGGCTCGCCTTCATGCACTGGCCCACCAAAAAGCCGATGACCTTCTGGTTGCCGTCACGATACTGCTGTGCCTGATCGGCACAGTTTGCCAGCACCTCGTCCACAATCGGCTGCAGCGCGCCGGCATCGCTCACCTGACGCATACCACGCTCGTCAACGATCTTGTTGGGGTCGTCGCCAGTTTGGGCCATGGCCTCAAAGACCTCGTGCGCCTGGTTGGAGCTGATGGCATCGGTCGCCAGCAGCTTGGCAAGGGCTGCCACCTGAGCCGGCGCAATGCCGGACTCGGCGAGCGACACGCCTGCACCCTTAAGGTAGGCGATCATCTCGTTGACCAGCAGATTTGCGACCGTCTGGGCCTCCTTGCCAGCCATACCGGCAGCGGCGGCCTCAAAGAAGTCGGCAAACTCGGGGTCGCCGGCAATCTGCTCGGCGTCAGCCGTCTTAATGCCAAAGTCGGCCTCAAAACGGACGCGCTTGGCATCGGGCAGCTCGGGGATCTCGCCACGGCAGCGCTCGATGAACTCGTCGTCCAGATCGAACGGCGCCAGGTCGGGATCGGGGAACAGGCGATAGTCGTCGGCCGTCTCCTTGACGCGCATGACCACGGTGCGCTTACGGCTGGGCTCCCAGTGACGGGTCTCCTGATAGATGATGCCGCCCTCCTCGAGCACCTCGGCCTGGCGGCAAATCTCGTAGGCAAGGCCATCGTGCAGGCTCTTAAACGAGTTGAGGTTCTTGAGCTCGGTCTTGGTGCCCAGCTTGGTCTCGCCGCGGCGGCGCAGCGACACGTTGCCGTCGCAGCGCATGGAGCCCTTCTCCATGGAGCAGTCCGAAATGCCCAGCGTCACAAAAATGCGACGGAGCTTCTCCATAAACAGGCGGGCCTCCTCGGGCGTACGCAAGTCGGGCTCAGTCACGAGCTCAATCAAAGGCGTGCCGCAGCGGTTGTAGTCGACGAGCGACTCAGCCGCGGCGGTAATGCGGCCCTCGGCGCCGCCCACGTGCACCATCTTGGCGGCGTCCTCCTCCATGTGGATGCGCAGGATGCGGATGGGCACCGTGTAGGAACCATCCTCGCGACGCTCGGGCATCTGCAGGTTGGACGCGTCATAGCTGGCCAGGTGGCCGGCGCGCTGGTTGCCCTCGCGCATGGTCGACGTCATGGACGTGGACAGGCCCTCGGCGTTGGCCGAGGCGCTCGCCAGGCTCTGGGCCTCGGCCTCGCCAAACGCGCAGTCGGGGCGCTCGGCGGCGCCGCGACCGGTCACGTCCAGATCCAGGTGACCGTACATGGCAAAGGCGACCGGACCCTGCGTGGTCTGGAAGTTCTTGGCCATATCGGGATAGAAGTAGTGCTTGCGGTAGAACATCGAGTGGCGCTGGATCTCGCAGTTGGTGGCGAGGCCGGCCTTGACGATGCTCTCGATGGCGCGCTTGTTGGGCACCGGCAGGGCACCGGGCAGGCCCAGGCATACCGGGCACACGTTGGCGTTAGGCTCGTCATCGTGGCTGAGCTTGCAGTTGCAGAACATCTTGGTATCGAGTGCGGTGAGCTCGGTATGGATCTCCAGGCCGATCACGGCCTCCCAATCCTGCAGGACCTCGGAAAGCTCCTTCATTACAGCTCGCCTCCCTTCCCGGCAAAATCGGGCGCGACGGAAAGCGCGGGCGCACCCGTGGCGGCATCGGCAAAGCCGCGCTCCAGGGCGCGGGCAAACGTGAGCAGCTGACGGTCCTTAAAGGCCGGACCCACCAGCTGGGCAGAAACGGGCAGCTGAGTATCCTCGCCCAGGCCCAGCGGCACCGAGATACCACCGTTGCCGCAAATGTTGAGCGAGATGGTGTACAGGTCGGAGAGGTACATCTGCGTGGGGTCGCTGATCTCGCCAAACTTAAAGGCCGTGCGCGGCGAGGCGGGCATGAGAATAGTGTCCACCTTGGCATACGCGGCGTCGTAGTCCTGCGTGATGAGCGTGCGGGCCTTTTGCGCAGCGTAGTAGTACTTGTCGTACACGCCCGAGCTCAGCAGGTAGGCGCCGAGCATCTGGCGGCGCTTGGCCTCGGCGCCAAAGCCGTGGGCGCGCGAAAGCGAGCTCTGGTCGGACAGGTTGGCGCAGCCCTCCTCCTGATAGCCGTAGCGAATGCCGTCGAAGCGGGCCAGGTTGGAGAACGCCTCGGCCGGGCCGATAACGTAGTAGGCGGCGATGGCGGCATCCAGGTGCGGCAGGTCGACCTCGACCAGCTCGGCGCCCTGGTTCTGCAGCTCCTGGGCGGCGCGCTGAACAGCGGCCTTGACCTCGGGCGTCAGGCCCTCGGCCTCCATAAACGCAGGGATAATGCCCACGCGCTTGCCCTCGATGCTGTCGTTGAGATGCTCGGTAAAGTCGACGACGCAATCCTGGCTGGTGCAGTCGTACGGATCGTGGCCCGCGCCGGTAAGCGCGTTCATGGCCAGCGCGACATCCTCGACCGTGCGGCCAAAGGGTCCCACCTGGTCGAGCGACGAGCCAAAGGCAACCACGCCGTAACGGCTCACGGCGCCATACGTGGGCTTAAAGCCCACCACGCCGCACAGCGATGCCGGCTGACGAATGGAGCCGCCGGTGTCCGAGCCCAGCGAGAGCGCGACCTCGCCCGCGGCGACAGCTGCAGCGGAGCCGCCCGAGGAGCCGCCGGGCACGCGCTCGGTATCCCAGGGATTGTTGGTGCGGTGGAACGCCGAGCTCTCGGTAGAGCTACCAAAGGCAAACTCGTCCATGTTGGCCTTGCCCATGGGCAGGCAGCCGGCATCGAGCATGCGCTGGACGCAGGTGGCTGTGTAGACGCTCTGGTAGTTCTCGAGCATGCGGGAAGCGCAGGTGGTGCGCGTGCCCACGAGGTTCATGTTGTCCTTGATGGCCAGCGGCACGCCCGCGAGCGGGGGCAGCGGCTTGCCTGCGGCACGGTCGGCATCCACGCGCGCGGCGGCCTCGAGCGCAAGCTCGGGCGCCACCTGCAGGAATGCCTGGACCCCGCCCTCGCGCGCCTCGATGGCGGCAAGAGAGGCCTGGGCCACCTCGGTAGCGGTAAAGTTGCCAGCGGCAACGCCCGCGGCAATCTGGGCGGCGGTAAGGGAATCGAAGCTTAGCGCCATTACTCGCTCTCCCCCTCTCCCAAAATGGACGGCACGCGGAAGTAGCGGTCGCGCACGCTGCCGGCGTTCTCGAGCGCGACGTCGAGCGGCAGATCGCGCTCGGGCTCGCGCAGGTCATCGCCCATCACGTTGGACAGGCTTCCGATAGGATGGAACGTGGGCTCCACGTCGGGTAAGTCATATTGCAGGACGGGCTCGAGCATCTGGACGGCGTCGTTCAGGTAGGACGTCATCTGGGTGAGCTCGTCATCGGTCAGTGCGATCTTTGCGTACTCG
>OFMA01002213.1_pt1 | contig 11306 bp, 8 predicted proteins | sample 1541011 | NCBI WGS metagenome assembly OFMA01 (sample SAMN04209225, study PRJEB22552) | human gut metagenome | biome: gut; material: feces | host: Homo sapiens | place: USA: Oklahoma
CCTTACGGAAAATTCCCTTGGCTCTGCATTCATATGTATTGCCGTCTTCTGCATATACGTAGTAGAATCCGGCAATACCTTTGATTATCTTTCCCTGCATGATCACTCAGCTTTCTTGAATGTGACCGTGTAGGTTCCAAGCTGCTGATAATCCCCGTCTACCTCTTCATAGAGATAGATGGTTCCTGAGGTAACGCCCTCAGCACCTGAGATATCAAGCTGATACGGGAAGCTGATATTCTGTCCATCAATGATGGTGGATGCCTTAGGCTCACCGTTTACGTCCTGGATCAGTTCCAGACGGATCGCGCCTCCATTGTAGCCGGACGGGGTATCCAGTGTCTGTGTACATTTCCAGCCTGTGTTTGCATTGACATCTGCTGTAGATGTAGTTGTGGATACTGTGCTGTCCGCAGATGCTGTGCTGTCTGTAGATGCTGTACTGTCTGTAGATGCTGTACTATCTGCAGATGCTACGCTGTCTGTGGATGGAGCCTTGTCACCGGAGCTGATGGTAATGCTGATCGGCTGATCCGGGTCTGCTGCCGCATAGGCTTCCGGATCCTGTGCGATAACTGTACCTGCAGCTTCTGTACTCTGCTGTTCTGTTATCTGGATATCAATAAATTTACCTAAAGTAGTAAGCGCATCATCCTTGGTCATTCCTACAACACTCGGAACCTCAGCATTATCGCCATAATCAACCCCTCGGCTGACTGTCAGTGTCACAGAAGAGCCTGCCTGCACAGAAGTACCTGCTACCGGTTCGACATTGTAAACATATCCCGGATCTACCAGTGCATATCCGTTGTCATCTGTGTCGCTGTATTCTTTCTGGACATTTACCTGAAGTCCAAGATCTTCCAGAGTCTGCTGTGCATCGATTCCTGTGCGTCCATCCAGATCCGGGATCGTAACCTGTGCTGTTCCGGTGCTTACCCAGTATTTCACAGTTGTATTGGCTTCAACCTGTGTTCCCGCCGCTGTCTCCTGACGGGAGATCCTGCCTTTTTCCTGATCGGATGCCTCCTCACCGGCCATCTGGACACCCAGATGTGCATCGTTTGCAAGTGTTTTAGCCTCTTCCTCTGTCTTGCCTACAAGATCAGGAACGGTTGCCAGACCGTCAGCTGCTGATTCCTGCTTCGCTTCTGCCTTGCTGCTGTCTGCAGCTCCGCTGCTGCCGGTTCCAAACAGTCCTGCGGCACGTCCAAGCACTACCACAAGAACGATCAGAAGGACTGCACCTCCGATCAGTGCCGCAATCGTCAGACCTCTTCCGGAACCATGATGCTTCTTTTTCTTTCCGGATCTATGCTCGGATCTCGGTCTGTATTCTTCCTCTGCATCATCGTAATCGTTATCGTCGTATTTTTCTTCCTCAAGTGCGGTGATCTCCGGTTTTGTGATCTGCTTCGGTGTATGTTTGATCTCACCAAGCTCTTCTTCTGAGATCACAACCGTCTTGGCATCGTTGTCAACTGTAGTAAGCTTTACAAAATCACCCTGGGGATCGATCAGAGAATGCTTCAGGTCTGCGATCACATCCTCCATACGGCTGTAACGACGATCTACACTTTTCTGTGTACATTTCAGAATGATCTGCTCCAGACTGTACGGAAGGTCCGGTGTATAAACACTTGGCGGAACCATCTCTTCCTGCAGATGCTTGATAGCGATCGCCACAGTGGTATCTCCGTCAAAAGGAACTCTTCCTGTGACCATCTCATACAGTGTGATTCCAAGAGAATAGATATCGCTCTTCTCATCGCTGTATCCGCCTCTCACCTGCTCAGGTGAGCTGTAATGTACAGATCCCATTACATTGGAGCTGATCGTATTGGAAGATGCAGCTCTGGCAATTCCAAAGTCTGTCACCTTTACTTTACCATCTGTGGAAATAATGATATTCTGAGGTTTCACATCTCTGTGAACGATACCATGGCTGTGTGCCGCCTCCAGACCCATAGAAACCTGGATTGCGATACTTGTAGCCTCTTTAATGGAAAGCTTTCCCTTCTTGGAGATGTATTCCTTCAGAGTGATACCCTCGATCAGTTCCATAACAATGTAATAAACACCGCCGTCATCTCCTACGTCAAATACATTGACGATATTCGGATGTGTAAGACCAGCTGCCGCCTGGGCCTCACTTCTGAATTTCTTTATAAACGTGGTGTCTTCCCGAAACTCCGGTTTCAGGACCTTCACTGCAACAAAACGGTTCAGCTTATGGTCCATAGCCTTATAGACATCTGCCATTCCGCCAGTTCCGATTTTTCCTACGATCTCATAGCGCTCGGCTATGATCATTCCCGTCTTCAACATGCTTCCACCTCATTCGTGAATGGCTCTACCAGTACGACTGCAATATTATCCTTACCACCATTCTGATTTGCTTCCCGAAGGAGCGCACTGCCCTTCTGATCAATATCTGCTTCCGGATCGGATATGATCTCCTGGATCTTCTCATCTTCAACCATATTGCTGAGACCGTCTGAACACATCAGGATCGTACATCCTTTTTCAAGTTTCAGATCAAAGAAATCCACATCCACCGTTTTCTCCGCGCCAAGTGCCCTTGTAATGATGTTCTTATCCGGATGATTCCGTGCTTCCGCTTCGCTGATCTCGCCCATTCTCACCATTTCCTGTACCAGGGAATGATCTCTGGTGACCTGGCGGATTCCGTCCTGGATCACATATAAACGGCTGTCACCCACATTGGCTACATAGGCATACTGATCTACAATAGTCGCCACCACCATAGTGGTTCCCATGCCCCGGAGGTTTTCGTCTTCCTGCGCACGGTTTCTGATCTCCGTGTTCGCAGCTTCGATCGCATGACGAATAACCTTCACAGGATTGTAATCCGCATCTTCACGGATTTCATCCACAAGGATCCGTACTGCATGTGAGGATGCATAGTCACCGGCGTTATGTCCGCCCATTCCGTCCGCGACTGTGAAAAGATTAGGCAGATTTCCAACCGGACCTTCAGATGCAAACACGTAATCCTGATTCATCTTCCGCTTCTGCCCTACATCAGTAGCTGAGTATATCCTCATGTCACTTCTCGCTTTCTGTTTTTTCCATGTAACTTTTTCTTAGCTGTCCACAGGCACCGTCGATATCGCTGCCCATTTCCCTTCTAATAGTAACATTAATTCCGTATTTTTCAAGTTTTATTTTGAAATTCTCCACAGCCTGTCGAGTAGACCTCACATAGGAGCGTTCCTTGATGGGATTGACCGGAATCAGATTTACATGGCAATTGATGCCTTTTATACGGCCTGCCAGCTGTCTCGCATCTTCTTCACTGTCGTTGACGCCGGCTACAAGACTGTACTCAAAGGTGATCCTTCGGCCTGTTTTGTCAAAATAATTTCTGCAGGCATCCAGAACCTCATCCATGGAATACTTATTCGCGATCGGCATCAGTTCCTGTCGTTTTTCATCATTTGGAGCATGAAGGGAAAGTGCCAGAGTGATCTGAAGCTTTTCTTCAGCCAGATCATACATCTTCGGCACGATCCCACAGGTAGAAACCGTCACATTTCTCTGACTGATCCCAAGACCATTTTCGTCGGTAAGGATCCGGACAAAACGGACAAGATTGTCATAATTATCCATCGGCTCACCGGTTCCCATCACAACTACATTGGCCACACGTTCACCGGTATCTGCCTGGATACGGTAAATCTGATCTAGCATCTCGGACGGTTTCAGGCATCTGGTCAGTCCTCCGATGGTAGATGCACAGAATCTGCATCCCATACGGCAGCCCACCTGAGAAGAAATGCACACAGAATTTCCGTGGTGATACCGCATGAGAACACTCTCGATCACATTTCCATCTTCCAGCTGGAACAGATATTTTCTGGTTCCGTCAATTTTTGAGATCCTTACATCTGCCTGGGTCAGTGCTGTGATCGGATAAGCCGAAAGCTTTTCCCTGAGGCTTTTGGAAAGATTTGTCATTTCATCCCAGGAGGTAACCAGCTGCTGGTGAAGCCATGCATAGATCTGTTTCGCCCGGAAAGGCTTTTCACCGATCTTTGTCATGAATTCCTTCAATTCCTCCATGGTCATGGATTTTACATCTGTCATTTTCTGTTATTTCCTTCTGAATCTGGCAATAAAGAATCCATCTGTCTTATGTATTCCCGGCAGAAGCTGCAGATAGCCAAGCTTCGTGGATTTACAGTGCAGTTCCTCCGGAATATACGGATCCAGGCTTTCCAGCCGGTACGGATAATTCTTTAAAAACCATAATACATTTTCTTCGTTTTCTTCCCGGGCAATGGTACATGTGCTGAAGATCAGCGTTCCATCCGGTTTCACATACTTTGCAGCCTTATCCAGGATCATTCTCTGGAGCATTACGATCTCTTCCTGTTTCTGCGGAGTTGCCCGGTATTTGATTTCCGGTTTCTTGCCGATAACTCCATAACCGGAGCACGGTACATCCGCGATCACAATATCCGCAGCCTGTTCGGAATCCGGATCATATACCGTTGCATCCTGAACTCTGGCTTCCACATTGATCACTCCGGTCCTGTGGATGTTTTCTTTGATAAGATCTGCCTTATACTGACTTACATCTCTGGCATCCACATTTCCGTAATCCCCCATTTTGTCTGCCGCATGGATGCTTTTTCCACCTGGTGCAGCGCACATGTCGATGATATGGTCGCCTTTTTTCGGACTTGCAGCTTCCGCTACAAGCATAGAGCTTACATCCTGCACCAGGATCTTTCCCTGAAGGAAGGTCTCAAGTGTCAAAATATGATTGTAATCGGAAATCTTCAGTGCATAGGGAAGATAAGGAGCCTGTTCTACTGTCACTCCCTGAGACTTCAAACTGGTGACGATCTCTCTCAGAGACGCCTTATGAGTACGGCACCGTACTGTGATCGGTCTTTCTGTCAGAAAATCCTCCAGGATCTTCTCCGTAGTCTTCACTCCGTAGGCTGCTTTCCATTTTTCTACCAGATATTCCGGCATGGAATATTTCACAGAAAGATAACGGACTTCGTTTTCTTCCCTGGAAGGAAGCTCCAGATCACCGATCTCTCTTACGATCGTACGGAGCACCCCGTTGACAAAGGGCTTTAGATTATAAAAGCCTTTTCGCTGTGCCAGCTTTACCGCTTCATTGCATACTGCACTGTCCGGAACACTGTCCATAAATTTCAGCTGATATACCGCACTTCTCAGGATCTCACGGATCTGCGGTTTCATCTTGTTTACAGAAACCTTGGAAAAAGAATCGATGACATAATCAATATAGATCCTGTATTCCAGGGTTCCCTCACATACTCTTGTAATAAAGCTACGTTCCTGTTTCGGAAGAAACTGATATTTGGAAAGCGCATTCCGGATCGCAATATGGCTGTGCTCACCCTCCTCCTCGATCTGTAACAGGATCTCAAGGATCAGTTCTCTGGTATTTACTCCGCTGCTAATCACGATCTCTACCTCCTGCAAGGATAATCAGTCTCAGAAGCTGCAGAATAGATGCCGCCAGAGCTGCTACATAGGTAAGCGCTGCCGCTGTAAGTACTTTTCTTGCACCCTTTTTTTCATCTGCACCTAAGATACCTGTACTTTCCAGCATTTTAAGCGCTCTGGAAGACGCATTGATCTCAACCGGAAGTGTCACCAGCTGAAACAGTACTGCCAGTGAAAACAAAACAATTCCCAGAGTTACCAGCGGATCAATGGAAAAGATCAGTCCTGCGATAAACAGCGGCCATGAAAGCTGGGAACCAATATTTGCGGCAGGTACAATGGCTGAACGGATATTCAGTGGTGCATAATTGATCGCATCCTGGATCGCATGGCCACATTCATGTGCTGCCACCCCCACAGCCGCCAGAGAATTTCTTCCATAAATATCTTCTGAAAGGGAAACCGTTTTCGTTCTCGGATCATAATGATCCGTAAGACTTCCGCGGATCGGAACCACCTGTACGTCTGTGATCCCAGCCGCTCTCAGGATCCTCTGTGCAGCTTCCGCACCGGTGATACCTGAATGACTCCGGACCTTTTTATAGACTGCAAAGGTACTGCGCAGCTTCGCGGATGCCGCAAGAGAAAGAAGCATTCCGATCACGAGCAAAAGAATCGTGGGGTCCATTCCCCATCCGTAATAACCATATCCGTACATAACTCATCACTCCCTGGAATCTCTGAACATGTCTCCTGGTTTCAACTGATATCCCCGAAGGAACGCATCCGCTTCCATGCGTTTTTTGCCTTCCAGCTGCACTTCATGGAGCACGAGTACCTTCTGGCCGCATGCTACCTGGATTCCTCCTTTGTCAGCGGCTATCACAGTTCCCGGTGCTTCCTGTGCCTGTTTTTCCAGAACAGAGCTCTTCCAGACCTTCAATGTTTTTCCATTGATAAAGGTAAAAGCGCTTGGCCATGGATCAAGGCCTCTTACCAGACGCTCCAGTTCTTCCGCATTTTTGCTGAAATCCAGAAGCCCCATTTTTTTGGAGATCATGGCAGCATATGGTGTGGGACTCTCCTCCGGCTGTTTCTCGCGGGTTGCAGTTCCGTCAAAAATGGACGGTAAAGTCTGTACCAGAAGCTCTGCACCTGCCTGTGCGAGCTTATCAAACAAGCTTCCACCTGTCTCATCTTTGGCAAGCGGAACCACGATCCTGGAAATCATATCACCGGTATCCAGACCGGTTCCCATCTGCATAATGGTAACGCCGGATTCTTTTTCACCGTCGATCACCGCCTGCTGGATCGGTGCAGCTCCACGATATTTAGGAAGCAGAGACGCATGGATATTGATACATCCGAATCTCGGCATATCCAGGATGCTCTTTGGAATGATCTGCCCGAATGCCGCAACAATGATGATGTCCGGTGCAAGATTTTTCAGTTCTTCCACAAATTCAGGATCTCTTACCTTCACCGGCTGCAGTACCGGGATCCCGTGTTTCAGTGCTTCTTCTTTTACAGGAGTAGGCATCATAGTTTTGCCTCTGCCCTTCGGTTTGTCCGGCTGTGTGATCACAGCCTCCACTTCATATCCGTTCTCTGCCAGTGCTGCAAGAGGCGCCACCGCAAAGTCCGGAGTTCCCATATAAATAATCTTCATAGTATCCCGCCTTTAGTCTTCTTCATCATAAGTTACCTTGTGAAGTTCTCCCTCCACAAGTTCTGTATACATTTTTCCATCCAGATGGTCAATCTCATGACAGAACGCTCTTGCCAGAAGGCCCTCTCCCTCGTAGATCTGTTCGTTCATATTTACATCAAGTGCTTTTACCTTCACATAGTTCGGACGTGTTACCTGTCCTGCCATTCCCGGAACGCTCAGGCATCCCTCGTCACCGGTCTGCTCGCCGCTTGTCTCAAGGATCTCCGGATTGATCAGCACGATCGGGCCCTCACCTACATCGATGACAACGATACGTTTCAGAATTCCTACCTGTGGTGCAGCGAGGCCAACACCCATTGCATCATACATGGTATCCAGCATATCTGTGATCAGTTCCCCGATCCTCGGTGTCATTTTGTCTACTGTCCGGGATTTTTTTGTCAGTACAGAATCCCCCTGTACACGGATTGTTCTAAGTGCCATTTTTCTTCTCCTTTAATTCATATCAAATTGAATGTATATTTTCCGGAATCCGGAATTTATCTCTATATATTTCTCCAGCTTCTCTCTGACTGCTGTGAGAAAGCAGATATCCCTGTGCTTCAGATGGATCACCTGACGATAAACATCCTTTACCTTACCTACCGATGCAGCTGCAGGTCCGATCATGTGAAGCTCTTCCTTCGGACTTACCCTGCGGATAAAAACTTCTATATAATACATGGCATTTTTCAGAAGTTCTTCATCCTGGCAGGCGCCAAAAACAGTCATCATATGGGCTGCCGGCGGATAGTCCAGAAGCATCCGATACCCCATTTCTTCTTTATAAAATTTCTTATAATCCTGAATAGCTGCAGCCTGGATACTGTAATGCTCCGGCTGATATGTCTGGATCACCGCCTGCCCCGGCCGATTCCCTCTGCCGGAACGTCCAACTGCCTGAGTCAGAAGCTGGAATGTACGCTCCCCGCAGTGATAGTCATCCATATTCAGCGAAAGATCTGCTGCGATCACTCCTACCAGAGTCACATTCGGAAAATCATGTCCCTTGACGATCATCTGGGTTCCCACCAGAATATCTGCCTCATGCTTTGCAAAAGAAGCCAGGATCTTCTCATAGCTGTCCTTGGTCCTTGTGGTATCAAAATCCATTCGAAGTACCCTGGCTTTCGGGAATTCTTTTTCAATGACCTTCTCGATCTGCTGGGTTCCTGCCTTAAATCCACCAATGTGCGGTGAACCACAGGACGGACAGATTTCCGGTTTCACAGTCTCATAGCCGCAATAATGACAGATCAGACGATTGCCATTGTGTTCACTTAGAGATACATCACAGTGAGGACATTTCATAACGTGACCGCAGGCTCTGCAGGAAACAAAGCCCGCATATCCTCTCCGGTTCAGAAACAGCATGGCCTGTTCTCTTCTTTCAAGGACCTGCTCCAGATCCCTCTTCAGCTCCAGACTCAGTACCGAGCGGTTTCCTTTCTTTAATTCTTCCCGAAGATCCACGATTGATACCTGTGGAAGAGGCCTTTCCTCATAACGTGCGTTTAACTTTACCAGAAGATATTCTCCGTCACAGGCATGACTGTAGGCTTCCAATGACGGAGTGGCTGATCCCATGACCACACGGGCATGTTCCATTCGTGCCCTCTCAATGGCAGTCTCACGTGCATGGTACCTTGGCGTATTCTCACTTTTGTAGGTGGGTTCATGCTCTTCGTCGATAACGATCAGTCCCAGATCTGAAAACGGTGTGAACAGTGCGGATCTGGGTCCTACCATCACCTGGATCTCACCACGTTTTGCTCTTTTGAACTGATCATAACGTTCTCCCTGGGAAAGTCTGGAGTTCAGAACCGAAACCTTATCTCCGAACATGGCATAAAAGCGCCTGACTGTCTGATAAGTAAGCGCGATCTCAGGGATCAGCACAATCGCCTGTTTTCCCTCCTCCAGTACCTTCTGGATCAGGCGCATATAAACCTGGGTCTTTCCGCTTCCGGTCACTCCGAAAAGAAGTGCAGGCCTTGGGTCCGGCTCCTGCCATTCCCGAAAGATCTGCTCTGCCGCCAAAAGCTGTTCCTGGTTCAGACTCAGCTCCATGTTCTCCTTCACCAGGCCGAGCCCCTCGGGAATGCGATACATTTCCTGACTTTCAATAGTTATCAGACCTTTTTTTTCAAAAAAATCAAGGACGGAAATGCCGGCTCCAAGCTCTTTGGAGGCATAGGTATAATCCAGGCTCCCGGCCTCCAGGATTGCCCGAAGGAACCGCTCACGTGCTTTAAAGCGGCTGCCTTCCAGCTTGCCAAGAAGTGCCTGCCCCTCTTCCTTTTTCCCTGTAAAAAGGATCAGTCTTTTCTCTTTTGCACGGACCTTGTCTTTTACAGGCAGAACTGTTTTCAGTGCCTGGATCATGGTGGAGCCATAGGTCTCCTTCATCCAGGCCGCAAGTGCGATCAGCCGGGATTCTGTTGTCTCACTGTCTGTGGACACTCCCCGGATCTCCTTGAGCTTTGACGCATCATATTTTGCCGTTCCGGAGATCCCGGTCACATAGCCTTTCCGAAGGGTATTTCCCTTTCCGAAGGGCACTGTGACCACAACTCCGGGTTTTATTGCCTGCACCAGCTCCTCAGGTACACGATACTGAAAATCCCGGTCCAGCTTTTCATGAGAAATATCAATGATCACATCTGCATAGATCATCCATTTACGCTTTCTGATCTTCTTCCAGGATCTCCCGGATCAGTACACGCTCATCCATGGGATATTTCTTACCCTTGATCTCCTGATAATCCTCATGGCCCTTTCCGGCAAGGACGATGATATCTCCCGGCTCACCGTGATGAATCGCGTAGGCGATCGCCTCTTTACGATCCGGGATCTCTACATATTTTCCATCTGTTTTTGCCATTCCGATCTTGATATCATCGATGATAGCCTGTGGATCCTCATCTCGCGGATTATCTGAAGTAATGATGGTCAGATCTGCCATCTTTCCTGAAACCTCACCCATCTCATAACGGCGCAGCTTGGAACGGTTTCCGCCACAGCCAAACAGACATACCAGTCTGTGCGGATCATATTCCTTCAGTGTTCCGAGAAGGCTCTCCAGCGCCATGGCATTATGTGCGTAATCGATCATCAGTGTGAATTCGTCAGATACCTTGATCATCTCAATACGGCCTTTAACTCTTGCAACTTTCAATGCCTTCTTGATATCTTCTACCGGCACACCAAAATGTCTGCATACTGCGATTGCTGTCAGTGAGTTATATACGCTGAAATCTCCCGGAATATCAATCTCTACGTCAAAATCCATAAGACCTGCCACATGATACTGTACTCCCAGATATCCTGGTCTGGAGATATGTTTTACATCTGTGGCACGGATATCTGCTTTATCAGAAAATCCGAATGTCTCAACTTCGCATGTCGCATCTTTGAAAATATCTTTGAACCATTTATCATCCACATTGCCGATTCCGATCTTGCTCTGTTTAAACAACAGGCTCTTGCAATACTTATACTCGTCAAAGTCTTTGTGTTCGTTCGGTCCGATGTGATCTTCGCCAAGGTTCGTAAAAATTCCGATCTCAAACGGAATGCCGGCTGTACGGTCAAGCTTCAGTCCCTGTGAAGACACTTCCATGACAACGCATTCGCATCCTGCTTCTACCATCTCTGCAAAATATTTCTGAATAGTATAAGATTCCGGTGTTGTATTATTCGCCGGAATGCTCTTGTCTCCGATGATTGCCTCGATCGTACCGATCAGTCCGACTCTGATACCGACTTCTTCCAGGATAGATTTGACCATGTATGTTGTTGTTGTCTTGCCTTTGGTTCCTGTGATTCCGATGACTTTCAGTTTTTCTGCCGGATATCCGAAATATGCTGCTGATGTCATTGCCAGCGCATAACGGGTATCCTTTACTTTGATTACTGTCAGTCCTTCCGGTGCTTCTACATCCTTTTCTACAATGACAGCTGCTGCACCTTTTTCTGCAACCTGCTCTATATATGTATGTCCATCAGACACTGCTCCGCTGATACATACAAATACGCTGCCTTCTGATACTTTTCGGGAATCATTGATCAGTTCTGTAACTTGAATCTGATCATCTCCCTGTACTACTTCATATTCTAAACGTTCCAGTAACTGGGTTAA
>OFMA01002221.1_pt1 | contig 11290 bp, 10 predicted proteins | sample 1541011 | NCBI WGS metagenome assembly OFMA01 (sample SAMN04209225, study PRJEB22552) | human gut metagenome | biome: gut; material: feces | host: Homo sapiens | place: USA: Oklahoma
GACCAGCTTGAAGCTGCCGGCATTGTAGGAGCAGCACAGGGCAGCAAGCCAAGAGAGGTGCTCGTACAGGATGAGAACCAACTCAACAACCTGCTGGCTGCACTCCGTGGACAGTAATTCAAATAAAAAAATGGAGGATATTGCCAATAGACAAGAAGGAATGTCACTTTCTTTGGTCTATCGGAAATATCCTTCCTATAAAATCAGGATTAATAGAGTTAACACACTAAAAACATGAAGAAAACGATTCTTATCGCACTCATGGCCCTGATAGGGCTAAGTGCATTTGCCCAGAGCGCCCAACAGGTACTCGACAGAACAGCCAAAGTCATAGGCAACAAGAGCGGTGCAAGCGCCAACTTCACCATATCAAATGCGAAAATAGGTTCGAGCAGCGGCACTATTGCCATCAAAGGAAACAAATTCAATGCCCGTACGCCACAAGCTATCGTATGGTTCAATGGAAAGACTCAATGGTCATATCTGAAGAAGACCAACGAGGTAAACATCTCTACCCCAACCCAGGCTCAACAGATGGCAATGAATCCCTATACCTTTATTAATATATATAAGACTGGTTATAAGTCAACGCTCAAGACAGCAGGCAGTAACTATGTAGTACATCTCGTTGCCAATAACCAGAAACGTTCTGTAGCCGAAATGTATATCACCATCAACAAAAAGACACATGTTCCATCAGTTGTAAAGATGAGACAGGGCAATACCTGGAGTACCATCACGGTAAGCAACTTCAGAGCCAAGAGCGTTTCTAACAGCACATTCAATTTCAACAGCAAGGAATGTCCAGGAGCTGAAGTCATTGACCTGAGATAATCGCCTGAAATATCGTATAAAGTTTATTTTCAAATAAGATTCCCCGCCACAACACTCCGGTAGCGTGACGGGGAATTACTTTTTCCAAAAGGGTTTATGTATCAATAATTTCCAAAAGCGAATCATAGACTCTCTCTTTTTGCACAACAAATCTTAAAACAACTATGCAATTGTAAAATATTCAAAAATACTTTGGAATATTTGCAAAAATATTTGGCAGATACAAAAGAATTGCTTATCTTTGCATCATCAAATTATAAAAACAAGTAATTATGAAGCAGACAGAAGCCTATCAAAGACTCGTGGAGAAAGGTATCCGACCATCACTCCAGCGTATTGCCATTATGGATTGGCTCATCAAGCATCCCACTCATCCAACTATCGAGGATGTGTACAAAGGATTAGCCGAGAGTATCCCAACATTGAGCAAGACAACCGTTTACAACACACTCAGAATGTTGAGTGAGCACAATGCGGCTCAGATGATCACAATCGATGAACATCGCGTATGTTATGATGGAAATATTAAAAGCCACGTTCATTTCTATTGCAGAAATTGTGGCAAGGTAATTGACTTTTTCGGCGAACCTGCTCCAAAAGTGGAACCAGGAAAGGAAATTGAAGGAAACATCGTATTGGAAGAACAGCTCTACTACAGAGGAATCTGTGCAGAATGCGCTAAAAAAGGCGTAAAGTCGCCTCTCACAGAGACTGTTCACTAAATCAAAAGACAATAATTATACAACAACATTTAAAACAAAAACATTATGAAGAAAAAGTTTATTTGCACCGTTTGCGGTTACATTTACGAAGGTACAGAAGCACCAGAGAAGTGCCCTATCTGCAAGGCTCCAGCCAGCAAGTTCAAAGAGATGGAAGATGCAGTAGATGACGATATGACATTTGCTACCGTTCACGTTCTCGGTCAGGCATATAAGGATGGCGTTAATGAAGACGTTATCAAGGGTTTGAAGGACCATTTCAATGGTGAGTGTGGCGAGGTAGGTATGTATCTTGCTATGGCACGCCAGGCTGATCGTGAAGGCTATCCTGAAATTGCAGAGGCTTACAAACGTTATGCCTATGAGGAGGCTGATCACGCTTCTCGTTTTGCAGAACTTCTCGGTGAGGTTTTGGGTGATACCAAGAGCAATCTCGAGGCTCGTATTGCAGCAGAGAAGGGTGCTTGTGAGGATAAGTTCCGCATTGCCAAGCTTGCTAAGGAGCAGGGTTCAGATGCTATCCACGATACCGTTCATGAGATGGCTAAGGATGAAGCCCGCCACTGTGCAGGTTTTGCAGGTCTCTACAAGAGATACTTCAAGTAATAGATTTTAAAAGACGTAACTTTAAAAATTATAATACGATTATTTAGTATTGTTAGTCTAGAAAACAGGAAAGCCGATTCTTGTATAGTAATATACTTGAATCGGCTTTCTTTATGTGATGATAAATATTGTTACTTTGTTTCAGGAACCAGGAACTTGTCTCCTGTTTGCTTAATAAGTTCCTTGGCATATTTCTCAGGATACCCAGGACGAACTGGGGTTGCACCTAATCCATAAGGAGTCTTCTCGAAACTGCCATCTTTTTTGGTTGGCTTGATAATCATGTCATTATACTTCACTACCATAAACTGGAAGAGCTGTTGCCAACGCGCCAACATCTGCTGTGCCTTCTCAATACCATAATCATTGAGATACTTGACTGCAGCTTGTGGATTCTGTGCATACAGTTCCTGAGCCTTAGCCTCAACACCTGGCTGTGCAGCAAAATAGCTGTTATCCAGACTATCACGAACCTCCTTCAAGGTTGGGAACATCTGGCTGTAACGAGGATAAACCATATTGCTGGTCATATTGCACACCCAGTAAGCATTCTTGAAACTGAAATTCACAGCATCTGCTCCCGGTGTGTTATAACACTCAGGACGAACTGTAGAAGAACAGTAGATTGGTGTGAACGCTACCATATTGGCATCATCATTACCAAACCAAAGAACACCGCCAATCTCTCTAGGCATCCATGAACGCATCTGGCTAACAAAAACAAAACCAGTCTGCTGGGTGCTGACCGGACGTTCGTTGAAGCACTGCTTTCCATCCACCTTAAACATCAATGGAGTTGGTCTGTAAGGCATCTGCCAGATACCACCTCCGATATCAGTTCCATCAGCAACAGAAAGAGGTGTACCCTCATAATGGTCACGCATGCAAGCCTCAACATCAGCAACACTCACCTTCTTGTTTGGAACCACCCAGAGAGGCATATCCTTCGCATTAGGATCCTTGCCCAAAGCCCAATCAAGATAAGGACTCATATCATAGAAATGATTCAAGAGAGCCCAAGCACGAGCATCGCAGAAACGACGACCTGAGAAATCAGGCTTAGCATATGCCATTTTCCATGAGAAATCAGCATCCTTGCCCTTGAACCAGCCCTTACTGCGAGCAAAAGAAACGACATCCTTGGCATACATCACGTTTTTCTTATCCTTCATATTGAACTTGCCGATGCGACTCTGGTTAGCATGTGCACAAATAGCATTATCAGGAATACGGAGAGCTACCCAAACCACGCCCTTAGAGCCTGGTCCCTTGCCCATCATCTCCATAATCCAAGCTTCGTTCGGATCACAGATGGTAAAGGTCTCGCCTTCTGAATTATAGCCGTAAGTATTGGCGATGGTTGTCATCACTTTGATAGCCTCACGGGCAGTCTTACTACGCTGCAGGGCAACATAAATGAGTGAACCATAGTCCATGATACCTGTAGAATCAGCCATCTCCTCACGTCCACCATAAGTAGTTTCACCGATGGTGACCTGCCATTCATTGATATTGCCAATCACATTATAAGTCTCGGCAGCCTCCGGAATCTCACCATGATATTTATTGGTATCCCAATCGTAAATCTTACGCATCTCGCCCTTAGCATGCTTACCGGCAGGAAAATGACAGAGATTTTGGAACATACCATAGTCATCGGCACTATATGAACACATCACAGATCCATCAACCGATGCTTTTTTTCCTACTATAAAGTTGGTACATGCCTCAGATTCCGAGACACTGCCCAACATAGCTACAACCATTATGGCTGAAGCGAAAATCTTATTCATAAATATACCTTTATTAATATACACCTAAATAGAATGTGGAGTTAGAAAAGTCTCCTAACTCCACAAAATTATTTCAGAAGAACAAAGAGAAAAGCATTTGAATTCTTCACTCTTCCCTCTTCACTTAAATCACTCTTATTCGCAAGCCTTAAAACTCATATCCAAGCCCTTTACACTATGTGTCAAGGCACCTACTGAGATGAAATCAACTCCCTGCTCTGCATAATCGCGGATGGTATCGTAAGTGATACCGCCAGAAGACTCAGTCTCATACTTACCTGCGATGATGTCTACTGCCTTCTTAGTATCAGGCACAGAGAAGTTATCGAGCATGATACGGTTGACACCGCCGTGCTTCAATACCTGGTCAAGTTCATCGAAACTGCGAACCTCGATTTCAATCTTTAGGTCGAGGCCCTTCTCCTTCAGATAAGCATGGCAACGGTCAATGGCGTTATCGATACCGCCAGCGAAATCGATATGGTTATCTTTCAAGAGAATCATATCAAAAAGACCAATGCGATGATTCATACCACCACCAATCTTCACAGCCTGCTTCTCCAACATGCGAAGACCTGGAGTTGTCTTACGGGTATCAAGGATATGAGGCTTTGTACCCTCAAGACGCTTTACATACTTAGCAGTCATGGTAGCAATGCCACTCATACGCTGCATGATATTGAGCATCAAACGCTCTGTCTGGAGCAAAGAACGGGTCTTACCCTCTACAATCATTGCAATGTCACCCTTCTTAACATGGGTTCCATCCTGAAGCAACACTTCTACCTTCATGGTAGGATCGAAACGAGCAAATACCTTCTTTGCCATTTCAACACCTGCCAACACGCCATCTTCCTTGATAAGCAAGTGGCTCTTACCCATGGCGTCTTCTGGGATACAACACAAAGTTGTGTGGTCGCCATCACCGATATCCTCAGCAAATGCCAAGTCTATCAACTTGTCTTCTAATTGATCTACGCTTAACATATTATTAATGTTTATGTTTAATGTTTATTGATTACTTTTCCGTTCCATAGGGCACGGAGGATGCCTTCCTCATCGCGTTCCACCCGGATTTCGCCGCCTAACCATTCGGTCATCGGCAACTCCTCGCGAAACTCGAAGTAGTTCACCACCCTGCCCTCTTGTATTTCTACCACAGCCTGCTGCAATATCGAACCATCCGGCAATATCACCTGATGGGCTCCGCATCTTCTCATTTCAGCCATATCTTAAACATCCAGACTAATTACTCGTCATCTGAATAGGTTTATCAGGCATAGGAACCGGTGCACTGGTCGGAGGCGCCAAAGCTCCATCCGGACGTGCTGGAACACTCGGACCTGGTATACGGGTCTTACGAGCAGTATCAACTTTTGCCGAATCAGAAGATGCTGCAGAAGAAGAAACCGGTACCACCTTTTTAGGATGCATACGGATGAGACGAATCTTATTGACAAACATCAGTTTAAGAGTCGTCAAAGAACCGGCATCAGAACTGAAGCCACCCTCATTCAACATAAAGTACCCCTTTATGCATTTAATTCCAAGGCTATCATTATCAGCGAGTTCTACACTATAGTGCTGAGCACTCTGAATATGAATTACAGTCTGTGCCACACTATCGTTCTTGAACTGAACAGCCAGCAAAGCGATACCATCACGCATACCATCCTGGAAGATAAACTGCGATTCGAAATCAAGACGGAACCGGTCACCCTTATGGAAAGCAGTATCAGCTTCAATTTTAAAACTGCGACTGTTGAAGCCCTCATCAGGCGAGAATACCATCGAAGTAGCATCCTTCCAGATATTGGCAGTATCGCCAACAGCAGTAAGATTGTCAAAATCACTATTTCCTGCACTGTTTCCACCCAATGCAACCACCTCTTTATCCAATCTTTCAGCCAAATCCTTATACACATCATGCAGCAATTCTGTATGGCGCATATAATAAACCATCGAACTGTCGAAGTCTGCCGAGGTGACATCATGTTTCTTCAGTACAGCCTCGCGATAAGCCAGACTATTCTTCTCACTACCACCGTCTTCGCTCTGCGCCATAGCAAGAGCGATGTGATAATCGAAGAGAATATCCGTCATCTTTCCTTTAGAGAGCACATCTCTTGGCAGCGAAGGCTTACAAGAAGCGAAAGCTGCGCAAAAGCCTACTATCAAACAGAGATAAAGAAAAGCTTTCTTCATGATTACTGGTCCTCCTTATTTTCTTGAGATTGAGACTTTATCTTTTCTTCAGCAGTTTCAATAAAAGAAGAATCTTTAACCTCCTTCTTCTTATCACCACCTCCGAGAGCTTCCAGTTCTTTTCTACAGAAAAGCAAGAGAGAAATGATGCCGACTGATACACAGGAATCTGCAAAATTGAATACAGGATCGAAGAATGTACCATGCTGTCCACCCCAGAAAGGGAACCATTCAGGCCATGTATAGGTGAAGAACGGAAAGCGGAACATATCAACCACCTTGCCCATGAGCACGGGTGCATACCCCTCGCCGAAAGGCACAAGATAAGATACATAATAAGGTGAAGCCCCAGTGAAGATAAGTCCGTAGAAGATGGAATCAATCATATTGCCGATTGCACCCGTCAGAACCAGCGCCACCAAAATGATGTATAACAAGCGATAGGTACCACGCTTAATGATGCGATGCAGATAAATGCTCAACGCACAGATAGCTACCAGGCGCAACAGACTTAGCCAGAACTTGCCGATAAACGACATACCCCAAGCCATTCCGTTGTTCTCTACAAATTCGATATAAAACCAATCTGTAACACGAACAGACTCGCCAAGGCAAAAATGGGTCTTGATGTACACCTTGATAATCTGATCGATAACAAGAAGCACAACCACCATTGCCGTGACGAGCCATCCGTATTTAATTTTACTTGTTTTCTCCATTTATTACTTCTTTCTAGCCTCCTTAGAAGCTACACTCAAAGTGGCATGAGGTACAGCACGCAAACGCTCCTTAGGAATCAACTCACCTGTTTCGCGGTCAATACCATAGGTCTTGTTCTGGATACGAACCAAAGCTGCTTCCAATCCCTTAATGAACTTCTGCTGACGCTGAGCCATCTGGATGATTTCTTCCTTGCTTTGTGCTTCACTACCCTCTTCAAGAGCCTTGTAGGTTGGTGATGTATCTACCACATCATTACTGTCTGAGTGGTTCAGCTGAGCCATACAATCATGATAAGTCTGCTTTGCCACCTTCAATTTCTCATCAATGATAGCGCGAAACTCCTCGAGTTCCTGATCGCTATAACGTAGTTTTTCGTTAGCCATAGATGTTATCTATTATGTTATTTGTTAATGTTTTTAGGAAATAAGGGCTAGAAAGTTAGAAGCAAGCAGTTTGGAAATGCTCCTAACTTCTAACTCCTAACTCCTAACTATTTAATTCTTCTCTACGAGAATGTTCAACTTAAAGTCATCAAACTCGGTCTCAACACCTGCGTTGTCACCGATTTCGATGCTGTCAGCCAGTACCTGACCCTTGATGTAGTCGCCGAATGACTCGATGGCTGCGTCGGTCTCCTCATTGGAAGCCACAGTCACCTTGATGCGGTCGGTAATCTCCAGACCAGTCTCCTTGCGGAGGTTCTGGATACGGTTGATCAGCTCACGAGCCATACCCTCCTTCTTCAATTCAGGAGTCAACTCTACCTCAAGCGCTACGGTCAGATTGCCCTCGTTAGATACGAGCCATCCTGGAATATCCTCAGAGATAATCTCCACGTCGGCTACCTCTACCACGGCTTCCTGTCCGTCGATATTCAATGTGATGTTGCCTGCCTTCTCGAAGGCTGCAATCTGGTCCTGATCGAGCGCTGACATCTGGGCAGCAACACCCTTCATCAGCTTGCCGAACTTCTTACCCATCACTCTGAAGTTACACTTCACCTTCTTCACGAGAATACCCTGACCCTCAATGAAGTTAACCTCCTTCACGTTCACCTCGTTCTTCAACAGTCCGGCTACAGCCTCGATGTGTGCCTTCTGTACATCATCTACGGCAGGAATCATGATCTGCTGCAGTGGCTGACGAACCTTGATGTTCACCTTGCGGCGCAATGCCAATACCATGGAAGTAATCTTCTGGGCGATGGCCATACGCTCCTCCAGGTCGGCATCGATAGCAGCTTCATCAGCTACAGGGAACTTATCCAGGTGTACGCTCTCCAACTCGCCGCCCAAGTCGTGATACAACTCGTCAGCATAGAATGGAGCGAATGGAGCCAACAACTTAGCCACTGTCATCAAACAGGTATAGAGAGTCTGGTAAGCGCTCAGCTTATCCTCGCTCATCTCCTTACCCCAGAAACGTTTACGGTTCAGACGAACGTACCAGTTAGAGAGGTCATCGTTGACGAAAGCATCGATGAGACGGCCTGCGCGGGTTGGATCATAGCCAGCCAACTCTCTGTCAACGCCCTTGATGAGGGTATTGAGTGAAGAGAGAATCCAGCGGTCAATCTCTGGGCGCTTCTCGAATGGCACCTGAGCAGCCTCAGCATCGAAACCATCTACATTAGCGTAGAGGGCGAAGAAGCTGTAGGTATTATATAAGGTACCGAAGAACTTGCGACGGGTCTCGTCCACACCATTAGGGTCGAACTTGAGGTTGTCCCAAGGCTCGCTGTTGGTCATCATATAGAAACGAACAGGATCGGCACCATACTTGTCAATCATCTCGAATGGGTTAGTCACGTTACCCACGTGCTTACTCATCTTGTTACCCTTGGCATCGAGAACGAGACCAGAAGAGATTACGTTCTTGAAGGCTACGCTATCGAATACCATGGTAGCGATGGCGTGCAGGGTGAAGAACCATCCACGGGTCTGATCCACACCCTCGTTGATGAAGTCGGCTGGATAGAACTTAGGAGGAATAGCATATCCCTCGTAGGTGCTGTGGATGAGTGCATCGCGGTCTGCCTCTGTGCCACGTGCCATCTCACCCTCGAATGGATAGTGGAGCTGGGCGTAAGGCATTGAACCTGAATCGAACCAAACGTCGATGAGGTCGCTCTCACGATACATTGGCTTGCCCTCCTCGTTAACCAATACAATCTTGTCAACGTATGGACGGTGGAGGTCAATCTTATCATAGTTCTCCTGACTGTAGTCGCCAGGAACGAAACCATTCTCCTTCAATGGGTTGCTCTGCATGATACCGGCAGCCACTGACTTCTCGATTTCAGCATAGAGTTCCTCAAGGCTGCCGATACACTTCTCGCCACGGTTCTCGTCACGCCAGATTGGCAATGGAGTACCCCAGAAACGGGAACGTGAAAGGTTCCAGTCGTTCAGGTTCTCGAGCCAGTTGCCGAAACGGCCTGTACCGGTGCTCTCAGGCTGCCAGTTGATGGTCTTGTTGAGTTCTACCATGCGCTCCTTGCGGGCGGTATCCTTGATAAACCAGCTATCCAATGGGTAGTAGAGGATAGGCTTGTCGGTACGCCAGCAGTGAGGATAGTTGTGCACGTGCTTCTCGCTCTTGAAAGCCTTGCCCTCCTGCTTCAACTCATAGCAGAGCACAATGTTCAGGTCTTCAGCCTTCTCAGAAGCCTTCTTGTCCCAAACGCCATCCACATTAAACTGTGGGTCGTAGGCATTCTTCACGTAGTCGCCTGCGTGATGAGCGTATGCCTCCTTGTTAACGCAAGCGTTCACGAAGTTGGCATCGAGGTCTTCGATGAGATAGAACTTACCCTGCAGGTCAACCATTGGGCGGGTCTCGCCCTTCTTATTAATAAGGTAGAGGGCTGGGATGTTGGCATCCTTAGCCACCTTGGCATCATCGGCACCGAATGTAGGAGCGATGTGCACGATACCTGTACCGTCATCGGTAGTAACGTAGTCGCCGAGGATGACACGGAAAGCCTCGCTATCCATCTCAACGAACTTATCGCGACCATCCTCAGAAGCGAATACCTTCTCAGGATGAGCTGCAGCATATTCTGTAACGAAAGCTGGAGCAAAAGCATCTACCTTCTCGCATGGCTTTACCCATGGCAGGAGCTGCTCGTAGTGCAAGCCTTCGAGGTCTGTACCCTTCATGTGGTCGATAATGCGCCATGGGCACTGCTTCTTCTCCTTGTCGAATGGCAGGAGATCGCCCTCCTTGCACTCCTGGTCAGCCTTCAGATATGAACCTACCAGCGCCTCAGCCATCACGAGTGTCATAGGCTCGCCATTGTAGAGGTTGTAGGTCTCGATGGCTACATAGTCAATCTTAGGACCTACACAGAGAGCCACGTTTGATGGCAAAGTCCAAGGTGTAGTGGTCCATGCGATGAAGTATGGCTTGCCCCACTTGGTCCACTCAGCCTTAGGATCCTTGATGAGGAACTGGGCTGTGGTTGTGAGGTCCTTAACATCGCGATAGCAGCCAGGCTGGTTCAACTCGTGAGAGCTCAAGCCTGTACCTGCACCTGGAGAGTATGGCTGGATGGTGTAACCCTTGTAGAGCAGACCCTTGTTGTAGAGCTGCTTGAGGAGCCACCAGAGTGTCTCGATATACTTGTTATCGTAAGTGATGTAAGGATGATCGAGATCCACGAAGTAACCCATTTTCTCGGTCAGCTCACGCCATTCGGCAGTAAACTTCATCACATTCTCACGACACTTATGGTTATAGTCCTCTGTAGAGATATACTTCTCAGAAGCCTTGTTGTCGATATCCTTCTTGGTGATGCCGAGTTCCTTCTCGACACCGAGTTCAACAGGGAGTCCGTGGGTATCCCATCCCGCCTTGCGGTGAACCTGGAAGCCCTTCATGGTCTTGTATCTGTTGAATGTATCCTTGATACTACGTGCCAACACGTGGTGAATACCCGGGTGGCCATTAGCTGATGGAGGTCCCTCAAAGAAGATAAACTGAGGGCAGCCTTCACGCTCGTCAATAGACTTGTGGAAGATATCGTTTTTCTCCCACGCTGCTAGTACGTCATTGTTTGTCTGAGTGAGATTCAGACCGTTGTGCTCGGCAAATTTCTTAGCCATATTATCTATTTAAATTTTATATTGTTTTTACTTTTGGGCGCAAAGTTACAAAAAAAAAAGGTTTTACCCAAAATCTTTAATATATTTTCTATTTATATATACAAAAAAGACTCCTAAATGGCTGAAAATTTGCTCTATTCAAGCCATTTAGGAGTACTTAAACCTAAAATAAATAAAATATGATAAACTAAATGTTTCTAAAAGTAATGGCGGCTAACCATTGACTACTTGATAACAAACTTCTTACCATTGCAGATGTACATACCTGGAACCAGAACGTATTCTGCATCAGAAACCTTGT
>OFMA01002235.1_pt1 | contig 11236 bp, 7 predicted proteins | sample 1541011 | NCBI WGS metagenome assembly OFMA01 (sample SAMN04209225, study PRJEB22552) | human gut metagenome | biome: gut; material: feces | host: Homo sapiens | place: USA: Oklahoma
GTAAGTACAGTAATGTATTCAGCGGACCGATACTAATATGTCGAGGGCTTGACTTGAAGCTAAGACCCGATTTGTCGCGAGCAAAGCGAAGCGAGAAATCGAAAAGGTCGTGCAAACATCGAAAACAGCGACTGAATAAGGAGCGGTTTTTGATGAAGAAGCCAGCTTAAACAAAACGTTAAAAAGAACTTAACGGTTCATTCTTCTGTTGAAGTTTTGAGGGTACAAACCTCAATTAAATAATCCGGTGGTGATGGCTAAGGGGATCCACCTGTTCCCATCCCGAACACAGTAGTTAAGCCCTTATACGTCGAAAGTACTTGGCTGGAAGCGGCCTGGAAGGATAGATAGCTGCCGGTTAGAAAAAAAGACATGTCATGAGACATGTCTTTTTTCTTTTATCGCCAGCTATCTTATGAACAGCAGCGGGCCTGGCTGCCCAGCCACCGTGCCTAAAGGAGCTTTGCGACGTGAGAAATCGAAAAGGTGGAGCTTTCTCCGAAAATGCGACCGAATAGGGAGTATTTTTGGAGGGATAGATTCTACAATTATGCAGTAAAGTTGGCAGCGGTAACTTTTAAACGAAGTATTGCTGCAGGGAGTATTTTTGGAGGGATAGATAGCCATGCTTGAAGGAGCAGAGCGACGCACAAGCATGTGTCAGGCTTACTACTGTACTTTTCATCTTCGCGAGAGATATATCGTTTCAGTCAGCAGCAATTTCTTAACGCGAATTTCGCATGGAACCAGAACGAAACTGCTGGAAAATTTGTCAGAAAGTAACATTTTGTCACGTCCCCTTGTTTCTATGCTTCCAAATGTTCATTTGCTAAAATTGCTATTCCTTGCACGATATTACCCCTCGCTCAATTTACTATAATAATCATTTAAATATCCAGTCACCTTCCATTTTTACAAATTATTAACATCTCTCAGACAACGTTAAAACTACATCTGTCGACGTTTACAAGCTTTTATGCTATAATATAGAGCAGTATTTGAGTAATAGAGATTAACGGATTTCCCGTATTAAAGGAGTAACTAAAATGCGTATTGTAATAGCTGGTGCAGGCAAGCTTGGCTTTAGTATTGCACAGCTTTTAGCTGAAGATCAGTTTGATGTAGTAGTTGTAGAAATCGACCCCAAGCGCAAGGACGTCATCCAAAATACTTTGGACGTACTGGCGATTGAAGGCAACTCCTGCAGCCCTACTACCTTTGCTGATCCTGATATCAGTGCTTCCGATGTGCTTATCGCCTGCACAGATAGTGATGAAGTAAATATGGTGACCTGCCTGATGGCCAAAAATCATGGTATTAAGCATACCGTTGCTCGTATCCGCAACGTGGATTATGCTATCCATTCGCCGGAAATGCTTAAGGATGATATGAAAATTGACCTCGTAATCAACCCTGAGCGTATTACCGCAGGTGAAATCGACCATATCCTGATGACACCATCTGCCTTGAACGTAGATGATTTTGCTGACGGCAAGGTGCGTATGTTCGAAGCCAAGGTGAAGGAGGATTCACCTATCGTTAATATACCGCTGAAGGATTTGAATATTCCTAAGGATATCCTGATGGCCATGGTTTTCAGACGTCATCAGATGATAATTCCTCATGGTAATGATTACGTAATTCCGGGCGATAACGTTTACTTCGTAGGCAAGCATGAAGCAATCCGTGAGTTTGAAAATTCCTTCTCCAATACTTATGAAAAGCTGGAGAAGGTTCTCATCATCGGTGCAGGCCGCACAGGTCGCTTTTTGGCTCCCATGTTGGAAAAGCAGGGCATTCAGGTAAAGGTTATCGAAAAGGATAAGGATCGTTGCCAGCTTTTAGCTGCTAAGCTGAAGCGAGGTTTGGTTTTGTGCGGTGACGGTACCGATATTGACCTTCTGATTGAAGAGGGCGTTTCGGAAGCAGACGTTGTTATCTGCCTGACCGAAGATGATAAGCTGAACCTTTTGTTGGCACAACTGGCCAAGCATCTGGGCGCACGTAAGACCATCGTGCGTGTTGCACGTAACGAATATATTGAGCTGATGGAAAAGGTTGGCGTAGACATCGTACTGTCTTCGCGTCTTTTGAGTGCAGGCGAGGTGTTGCGTTTCGTCCGCAAGGGTGGTATCGTATCCGTATCCCTGCTGGAGGGTGCACAGGCCGAGGCTTTGGAAATCATCGTCGGCGAAAACAGCGATGTAGACGGTGTGGCAGTGCGTGATATGAACCTGCCGCCGGAATGCTTGCTGTGTGCTATTGTGCGTGGTAATGAAGCCTATATTCCTAATGGTAATACTGTCTTGCATGCCAATGACCGCGTAATTCTCTTTATCAAAAGTGAATTTTCCAAGACTACAGTACCGTTATTTGAAGGCCGGGGCGCTTAATTATGGATTCAAGGCTTGTTAACCGTTTATTAGCCAAGCTGACAATAGCATTTTCCAGTGTATTGCTGGTGCCGCTGATTGCTGCATTAATTGCAGATAGGAACCATGTATGGATTTTTATATTTACGCTGATTACAACGAGCACTATCGCTTCGCTTTTTAACCTCTTTGGCAGCAGAAGACCGCGTCAGCGCCTGCGTGTGCGTGAAGCCATTGCGGTCGTAGGCTGCGGTTGGCTGTTGGTCTGCCTGATGGGTGCGCTGCCGTATTTATTTTTAAATCCGGCGGATCCGATTGCGGCGGTTTTTGAAAGTGTTTCCGGTTTTTCTACTACCGGTGTTACTACCGCACTTTCTTTTAACGATTTTCCGCCTAGCATCCGTGTTTGGCGCTGTCTGACGCACTGGACCGGCGGCATCGGCGTTATCATGCTGTTTATTATCATCATGCCGCAGATGAACAGCGGTACAAGCTATCTGTTCAACGCGGAGCTTCCGGGTGGTACGGCTGAACGTACTTTGCCGAAAATCAAGGAATCTGCCATGATGATTCTCTTAATCTATGTTATTTTAACAGCAGTGGAGGTTGCCTTACTGATGCTTGCAGGTTTGCCGATATTTCAGGCGCTGAACCTGGCGTTGGCAACTATGGCGACAGGCGGCTTTTCATATTATCACGATAGCCTGATTTCCTTCAGGTCTGTTTATGTTGAGATTATTGCTATTGTTTTTATGCTGATTGCCAGCATGAACTTTTCGTTGTATTATAAAATCTGGCGTGGCGATTGGGCGTCCGTGCGTCAGGACAGCGAACACAGATATTATCTGCTGATACTCACAACAGCGGCTGCACTTATCTGTGGCAATCTGTATTTTTCCAGTTATATGGATTTTAACAGCGCTCTTCGTCACAGTATTTTCCAGGCTGTGTCTATCGGCAGTACGACGGGCTATGCGTCGGACGACTATAACAACTGGCCCAGTTTCAGCCGCAGCGTTCTGCTGATGCTGATGTTCATCGGCGGCTGCAGCGGTTCAACTGCAGGCGGTATTAAGATTACACGTCTGGTTATCCTGTTGAAGGCAGGCTGGGCAGAGCTGTTGCGTACTCTGCACCCGCGCATCGTTTATTCCATCAGAATGGGTGAGCGCGAAATCAACCCGATTATCGTCGGCAATATTACGCGTTTCTTCTTCCTGTATATTTTGGTGTTTATTGTGCTGACTATCCTGATTTCCATGTCGGGGATACCGATAATGGAATCAATGGGCTTGATTGCTGCCTGTATGAGCAGTGTAGGTCCGGCCTTCGGTATCGTCGGCCCGACATCTACCTATAATTGCCTTTCCGATTGGGCACGTTTCATCAGCATTTGGGCGATGATTTTGGGACGTCTGGAAATTTTTACGCTGCTGGTTATCATGCGCCCGGATTTTTGGCGCGATAAGCAGAACTGGTAACGGCAGGAGGTATAAAAGATGAATGCAAAGGTTATAATATATCTCCTGGGAAGAATTTCTACCGGTTTGGCAATTGCTCAGCTGCTGCCGCTTTTGATGTCTGTTGTTTACGGCGAATATGCTACCTCCAGAACCTTTATCTTTTCCATAGCGGTAGCTGTTATTTTGGCCGGAATCTTTGATTACTATGGTGACGGTAGAGGAGCACGTAATTTATCCGTGCGCGAGGGTATCGGCACGGTATTCTTTTCGTGGCTTCTGGCCGCTGCCCTGGGTGCGTTGCCATATTGCTTTGACGGCATTTTGAATCCCGCTGCCGCCTACTTTGAAAGTATGTCCGGACTGACTACTACCGGCGCAACAGCTATTGCCAATCTTGACATAGTATCGCGCAGCTTGCTTTTGTGGCGCACGCTGACGCACTGGATTGGCGGTATCGGCATCATCGTGCTGTTCGTAGCGCTGCTGCCGCAGATTGCCGGCGGTGCTGTGTATCTTTTTAATGCGGAGGTCAGCGGCTTTTCCAACAGCCGTATTCTGCCGCGTATCCGTACAACTGCAGTAGCGTTGTTCTATATCTATCTGCTGTTTACGATTATTCTTACCGGTATGCTGGCAATTTTGGGCATGAGCACCTATGATGCTGTTAACCATGCCTGCTCTGCGATTGCTACCGGCGGTTTTTCTACCTATAATGATAGCATTGCGCATTTTCACAGTGCGGGTATTGAGATTGTTACCGGTCTGTTCATGATTTTGGCGGCAGGTAACTTCGCCTTATACTATCAGGTTACGCAAATCGGCCTGAAGGTTTTGTGGCATGATCTGGAATTCAAAAGCTACATTGTGTTGCTGACTATTTTCACTGTTTTAATCAGCATCAACATCATTATGGTGAATGGCTACAGTGTGGCAGACGGTGTGCGTGAAGCCTTCTTCCAAGTGGCTTCCTTCGGCAGTACTACGGGTTATGTTTCGGCGGACTACGACCAGTGGCCGTCTTTCTCTAAGCTGATTTTGGCTGTAACCTTCCTGACAGGCGGCTGCGCGGGCTCTACTGCCGGCGGTATTAAGGTCTGCCGTTTTATCGTACTGCTGAAAACTGTTATGGCGGAGCTGCGTCGCACTATGCATCCGCAGATGCTGCTCAACGTTTACTACGCTAAAAGACGCCTGCCGACAGAAACGATTATCAACGTCAGCCGTTTCTTTTTCGTTTATGTTCTGGTTATCGCTATTTTGACTATGCTGCTCTGCTTAAGCGGTGTGGACGTAGATGAGGCCGTTTTCGGCGTGGCCTCCTGTATTTCCAGTGTCGGTCCTGCCTTTGGCAGCATCGGCGCTACCGGCAACTATGCCGGTGTTACCGGTATGGGACAGTTGACGCTGGCGTTGGCTATGCTTCTGGGACGCTTGGAGCTGTTTACAGTGCTGGCATTGCTCCGTGGTGAATACTGGCGCAGCAGCAAGAGATGGTAAAGTGAATATTGTGGGATGAATAAAGTAAATCCGACGTGCTGTAGAAGCGGTGCGTCGGATTTTTTCGCCTACCCCCCATCTTCCTCCGGAAAACTGTAATATGCGTTACAATTTTAAGTGAATTTAAAAAATTATGAGAAATTTTTCACAAAAAGCAGGATAAATGGGCAATATCAGCGAAATACTTGTCATAACAAATGCCTGATAAAGGGGGATTTATCATGAAAGAGTACACTGGAGATAAGATTAGAAATGTGGCCATTGTGGGTCATGGTGGAGCAGGAACCACGTCCGTTACCGAAGCCCTGCTGTATCGCAGCGGAGCAATCAGCAGAATGTGCAAGGTTGAAGACGGTGCTACCACCACTGACTATGAACCCGAGGAAATCAAGCGTAAGGTCTCCGTTAACGCCACTTTGGCACCTGTTGAATGGCGTGATACCAAGATTAACTTCATCGACACTCCCGGCTTTGCTGACTTCGTTGCCGAGGTTAAAGGAGCTTTTAGAGCAGTAGACAGTGCGTTGATCGTGGTTTGCGCAACCAGCGGTGTACAGGTTGGTACCGAACAATGCTGGAAGCTGGCTGAAGAAGCTGGTTTGCCGCGTATCATTTTTGTCAACAAGATGGATCGTGAGAACGCTGATTTTGATAGCATTTTAGATAACCTGCGTGGTAAGTTCGGTAAGCATGTACTGCCGTTACAGCTGCCTTTGGGCAAGGAGGAAAACTTCCAGGGTATTATAGACCTTTACAAAATGAAGGCCTATCGTGCCAACGGTAATGGCTCCGATGAAATAGAGATTCCGGATGAGTATAAAGAGGCTGCTGCTGCTGCTCACGAGAAGATGGTAGAGGCTGCGGTTGAAGCAGATGACGATTGCATGATGCGTTATTTGGAAGGAGAAGAGATTAGCGACGAGGAAATTATGAAATGTCTGATTAAAGGCATTCGTCAGGCTATCATCTATCCTATGCTTTGCGGCAGTGCCTACAAGAACATTGGTCTTGGTCGATTGATGAACGCTATCATCGACTTTACCTATCCGGCAATTTTGAACGACTATATCGTTATGGATAAAGAAACCGGCGAAGAAGAAGTGCGTGACGCCAATGCTCCGATGGCAGCGTTGGTATTTAAGACAACTTCCGACCCCTTTGTTGGCCGTCTAAGTTATTTCCGTGTATTCTCAGGCTCAATTAAAGCAGATAGCGTAGTTTATAACTCCCGCCGTGAAGAAGAAGAGCGTATTGCTAACATCTTCACAATGCGTGGTAAGACCCAGATTCCTATGAAGCAAGTTCCTGCCGGTGATATCGGTGTAGTTGCCAAGCTGCAATATACCTCTACCGGTGACACCCTCTGCGACAAGAATTCTGAGGTTGAATTCCCGCCCATTAACTTCCCGTTGCCGATGTACACCAGAGCAATTTATCCGAAGAAAAAGGGTGATGAGGACAAGATTATGTCCGCTCTGAATCGTCTGATGGATGAAGACCCGACGATTATCGTTACCAAGAACCCTGTTACCAAGGAAACCTTAATCAGCGGTATGGGCGACCAGCACATTGATATAATCATGGAGCGTATGCAGCGTAAATTTGGTGTTGAGGCTGTTCTCAAAGCACCGATTATCGAATATCGCGAAACTATTCGTGGCTCTGCCGAGGTAGAAGGCAAGCACAAGAAGCAGTCCGGCGGTCATGGCCAGTATGGTCACGTAGTTATTAAAATGGAACCCCTGCCGCCCGGAGGTGGATTTGAGTTTGTAGATAAGATTTTCGGTGGCGCAGTACCTCGCCAATATATCCCTGCTGTTGAAAAGGGCATGCGTGAAGCTATGGAAAAGGGTATCCTTGCAGGCTATCCGGTTGTAGATATGCGTATCACCCTGCTTGATGGTTCGTATCATACTGTCGATTCCTCTGAAATGGCATTTAAAACTGCTTCCAATATCGTCTTCAAGAAGGCCATGGAACAATGCAAGCCGGTGTTGCTTGAGCCTATTTACAGCTTAAACGTAACCTGTGCCGATTCTATGATGGGCGATGTTATCGGCGATTTGAACTCTAAACGCGGTCGCATTCTCGGTATGCAGAGCGTAGAAGACGGCTTGAGCGTAGTTAATGCTCAGGTACCCTATGCAGAGATTTCGGAATATGCCGTAGACCTCCGCGCAATTACCCAAGGTCAGGGAACCTTTGAAATGAAGTTTGACCATTACGAAGATGTTCCGCCTAAGATGGCAGAAAAAATTATCGCTGAACATAAGGAAGCATAATTAAACCTGCGACAACTGAATAAAGCGTTTATGGGACTGCCGACTGACGTGAGTCAGCCGGCAGTTTGCTGTTGGACGAAGTTTTGTTTCAGCTTCATTTAAGTTATGCCTGCGACAATAATACTGCAGTCGTTGGTATTGACTAAGCGGAATAAATATGCTAAAATCTACAGTTGAGTACGAAAGATGATCGCGGCTGGCTTTAAGCCAGATGAGGAAAGTCCGAGCTCCACAGGGCAGGATGCCGGATAACGTCCGGCGAGGGTGACCTCAGGGATAGTGCCACAGAAATGTGTACCGCCTGCATTTGCAGGTAAGGGTGGAACGGTGCGGTAAGAGCGCACCAGCGGTCTGGTAACAGGCCGGCTAGGTAAACCCCATCCGGAGCAAGACCAAATAGGGGAGGGATGAAGCTGCCCGCTGAGCCTTCCGGGTTGTGTCGCTTGAGCTTGCAGGTAACTGTAAGACTAGATAAATGATCATCACCGCTTCGCGGAACAGAACTCGGCTTATTGAGTACTCATACCTTGCAAAACGGCTGCCTGATGGCAGCCGTTTTTGTCTGATTTTATTTGAGCAGATTTTTTGGCAGAAGAATAAGTGGTGTAATATAATGAAGAAAAAAGTATCTTTGGTAGTGCCGGTATTTAATGAAGAAGATAACCTGCACGAATTTCACAAGCATGCTACCGCTGTTATGCAGCAGGAAGACTATGATTACAATATTATTTTTGTTGATGATGGTTCGCGTGACACCAGTGCGCTGATTCTGGCGGAGCTGGCGGCGCAGGACGAGCATGTGGAGGCCTATCTTTTGAGCCGCAACTACGGTCACCAGATGGCGCTTACCTGTGGCCTTGATCATGCCGACGGTGACGCGGTTATCACCATGGATGGTGATTTGCAGCATCCGCCAGAGCTGATTCCGGAGCTTTTGCGCCTTTGGGAGGCTGGCAACGAGATTGTGCAGACTAAGCGCATGGCTACGGAGGATGCAGGCTTTTTCAAGAACCTGACATCTGCAGCCTACTATAAGATTATCAACACTTTATCTAAAGTAGAAATTACTCCCGGCGGCAGTGACTTCCGTCTGATGGACAGGATTGCGGTTGATGCCTTCAAGTTGTATCGTGAGCGTGCGCGCTTTATACGCGGCCTGGTAAATACACTCGGCTTTCACGTTGCTGTAGTGGAATTTGTAGCACCGCCGCGCTTTGCCGGTCATTCTAAGTTTAATCTGCACAAGATGCTGCACTTTGCACTTGACGGTATTACGGCCTTTTCCAACCTGCCTTTGCGCTGGGCTTTTTACATAGGCATTGTTTTCGGTATGTGCAGTATTCTGCTTTTGGGCCATGTTTTTTATGTGAAATTTGTGACCAAGGATGCCGTTCCGGGGTGGGCAACTACTACAGTCAGTGTTTTGTTTCTTGGAGGAATTCAGCTTGTAGGGATAGGTATCCTTGGCGAATATATTGGGCGTATCTTTGAAGAAATCAAGCATAGACCACTATATTTAGTGGCGCGCCACCTGCAAAAATGTAACAAAATAAACGATAATAAAGCAAAATAAGCGCATTAATATTATAACAAATTAGGATTTTACAGAAACGATATTTTGTGGTATAATAAGTATGTCTTAGAAAAGAAGAAAGGATGTAGGTGCCAGTGGTCAAACGCAAAGTATTAGTTTTCTGTATGACAGTTTTGTTTAGTTTAAGCTGTGCTGTAACAGCTTTGGCTTCCTTCCAACGCGGAGACGATGGACAGGAAGTAGTGGCAATTCAAAAGAGATTGGTAGAATTAAGTTATTCTATTAATAATATAGATGGTGATTTCGGTCCCGAAACCGAAAGAGCTGTTAAAAACTTCCAAGCTGATAAAGGATTAGAAGTTGACGGTATTGTAGGGTCAGCTACCTATAGAGCGCTGATGAACAGGGAGATGCCTCCTAACCGTAGCAATTCCGTTGTACGCAACGTACTGCGTTCTGCTTACAGTGTCATCGGTACTCCATATGTATTTGGCGGAACTACTCCTTATGGTTTTGACTGCTCCGGCTTTACTCAGTATGCATTCGCAAGAGCAGGTGTATATCTGCCGCGTATGGCTGACAGCCAATTCTACTCCGGCCGTCAGATTTCCATGGGCCAGCTTCGTCCCGGCGATTTGATTTTCTTTACCACATATGAACCGGGTGCTTCTCATGTTGGTATTTATGTTGGCGACGGCAACTTCATTCATGCAGGCACCAGCACCGGCGTAACTGTTTCTTCCGCATTCACCGGCTATTGGGGCGCACGTTATTACGGCGCTTGCCGTGTTCTCTAAGAGTTTCAAGCAGATAGGCTTCGGCTTATCTGCTTTTTCTTATGCAAAGTATTGGAAATTTTATTTATTTATGATATAATAAAACAGGTTATTGGTGTGGGTGATTCATTCTTAATTGACAAGATGGTTAACTCCTGACGGTCCCGCCGCTGTGAAGGCCTTGTGTCTAAGTCAGCAGTCAGCCCATGCTTTATTCTGAATCCACGGGTGATGGAGGCAGTTGGGTTTGCTAATTGCATGGAATAATTGTCATTAGTTAATTCTGTCTTTATGGCTTTTGTCGGATTCGGCAGAAGTCTTTTTTTATTATTGATAATCCCTACCATATGGGAAAATTAATTGTGAAGGAGCTGCACTTTGGAAGAATATCAGTTTTCGCAAGGAAAAGTTTTGCGTTGTGGTTATACTACCGGTAGCTGTGCAACGGCCGCATCCAAGGCAGCAGCAACAATGCTGCTGACAGGCGAGCGCGTTGAAACTGTGCGTATTGACACTCCCAAGGGTATTGTGCTTGACCTTGAGCCTTTGGATGTAGAGATGACTCCGGATTACGTAAGCTGCGCAATCCGCAAGGATTCCGGTGACGATCCTGATGATACTAACGGTGTACTGGTTTATGCCAGAGCCGAAAGGACTGATGGTAGCGGTATTGAGCTGGAGGGCGGCGTAGGCGTAGGCAGGGTGACCAAGCCCGGTTTGGCGTGTGCTGTCGGCGGACCGGCGATTAATCCCACGCCGCGTAGAATGATTACGCAGGAGGTTGGCAAGGCTATGGAGGCTGCCGGTTATAACGGCGGCATGAAGCTGACGATTTCTATTCCCGCAGGTGTAGAAATTGCCAAGAAAACCTTTAATCCCCGTCTCGGTATTATCGGCGGCCTGTCGGTTTTGGGAACCAGCGGCATTGTAGAGCCGATGAGTGAAAAGGCGCTGATTGAAACGATGTATGTGGAAATCAGAGCGCAGAAGGCACGCGGCAACAAAAATCTGCTGGTGTTCTTCGGTAACTACGGCGAGGATTTTACCCGCGATGAAATGAAGCTGGACCTTGAAGGTCATGTTACCTGCAGCAATTTTGTGGGTGAGCTTTTGGATTATGCCGTTTACTGCGGCTTTGAAACCTTGCTGCTTATCGGCCATTCAGGTAAGCTTGTGAAGGTGGCGCAGGGCGTAATGAATACACATTCCAAGTACGCGGACTGCCGCACGGAGCTATTTGCTTTGGAGGCGATGTTCCACGGAGCTTCGGTGGAGGTAGGACGTGAAATTTACGGCTGCCTTACTACCGATG